>Ga0326597_10010781_pt1 | contig 12156 bp, 9 predicted proteins | sample RVTome_12_FD_203789 | JGI IMG/M metagenome (GOLD analysis project Ga0326597, IMG submission 203789) | Soil microbial communities from uranium-contaminated site in the Upper Colorado River Basin, Wyoming, United States - RVT100D185 | ecosystem: Environmental > Terrestrial > Soil > Contaminated >... | reverse complement strand
GACCGACGCCCCTGATGAGGAGCTCGGAGCCGGATCGTTCAACCTGAAATATCCCGGAATCGCCGGTCGTCTGCCCGATTATCTCCAGGCGAACGTCGTCGATGTAGGTGCCCAGCGTATTGGCCAGGCCCAGGTCCTCGAAAAGGAGGCGAGTCGCCGTCCCCAATCCTCCAGCCACGGGGAATCTGTGAACGGTCCAAGAGGTATCCGCCAATGCGGAACCATCCTCGGTCAGAACGGCAACCTGAGATCCTCCCCAGGACACCCGGAGCACGTTGTCGGCGGCGCCCGTTCCGGGACGAGCGGAGAAGGCGAAACTCAATACATAGAACTGGCCTTCCTCGGTCGGCACATCTTGAAAGATGGCCGACGGAAGAAACGCATCCAGTTCGCAGAGTTGGCTGCCCTCGAACGGCGTGCCTGCCACGCCGCTCTGAAGCTCGAAATCCGGAGAACCCGGCAGGGCGCTCCAACCAGGAATCGAGGAGAAGACGCCCAGACCCGCGACAACGGGATCCTCAAAGCCCCCATTGACGATAAGGTTGGCGGTTTGAGTCGTAACGACTCCACGACCGCTGCCGAGCGCGATTGTCGTGGTTACGGCAACGAGAGCGATCCGGCCCTTCAAAGCCATTGTGTCCTCCCGGCCGTCCCACGGAATCGCGTGCGGCCGTCGTCGGTTGGCAAAACTCACACGGGCGCGCGGCGCTACTCGAGCGCCACGACCGGATCTCGTTGGTCTGTCAGGCAGGCTGCGCGAGCCGAATTGAGGCGGCCGGGCCAGACCTTCACTGCCCAGCGCCGGACGCAACCGCGGGGAGTATATCGAAGCGCGCCAATCTTCGACAAACGGCCGTATCGCGTCGTCACAGTGGTGTCGGTCCCTCCCCGGGGTGCTGCGGTGCCGTCCGAGCTGCCGCGCGATCTGCGCCGGATAACAGCCTTGCTTTCGCAGGGCCGAGAGCATATACCTCTCTCTCCCGAGTTGAGCTGGTGATACATCAGCGTCGTCTCCCTTCCCAAACCTTCGTCCCGGAGGTGTCCGATGCGGCGATCGATCCCCGTGCTCCTGCTGTGTGGCGCCTTTGCGGTCCGGGTCTCCGTCGAGGGTCCGCACGCGGGCGGTCCGATCCCGTTTGCCGGTCTCCGCGCCGCGGCGCACGTCACGCGCGACTCGAAGGGCATCGCCCATGTGCAGGCCTCGAATCGGCACGACCTCTACCTCCTGCAAGGCTACGTGCACGCGCAGGATCGTTTCTTTCAGATGGATTTCTCCCGGCGGCAGGCGAGCGGCACGCTCGCCGAGCTGCTGGGGCCGTCGGCGCTCGCCACCGATGTGGAGCTCCGGACGATTGGCATACGGCGGGCCGCGGAGCGGTCGTTCAGTGCCCTGTCGCCGCGCGCGCGGGCAGCGCTGACCGCGTATGCGGAGGGCGTGAACGCGTTTCTCGCCTCGAACCCCCTGCCCCCCGAGTACGGGGCCCTCGAGATGACTCACGCGGAGCCGTGGACGGCTCTCGACAGCGCGGCGGTCGCCAAGCTCATCGCGTTCGGACTGTCGTTCGACCTGTCGGACATCGATCTCACGGTCACGCTCGGGTCGTATGAATTCGCCGGCGGCGCGGCCGGCTTCGACGGACGGAAGCTGTTCTTCGACGATCTGTTTCGCTCGGAGCCGTTCGACCCGGCCGCCACCATTCCCGACTCGTCCAGGCCGCCGATTCGACCATCAGGCCGGGCGCCGCATCGGCTTGGACCGGCCTTCACCGGCGGCCACGCCGGGCAGACGATGGTCGCGCTCGCGCGCCGGCGCCTCGCATCCGTGGACGGTCTCCCGCTCGTGCGGCGGTACTTCGAGCGCGATCGACACGCCAGCTCGAACGAGTGGGCCGTCAGCGGCAGGCTGACGACCGGCGGTTTCGCGATGCTCGCCAACGATCCTCACCTGGCGCTCGGCGTGCCCGCCACCTGGTATCCGATCGGGCTGAATGCCGGCCCGATAGACGTCGTCGGCAATGGTTTCGCGGGCGTGCCCTTCGTCATTCTGGGCCACAACCGGCGGATCGCGTGGGGCGCGACCAAGAACCCGATGGACGTCACCGACGTGTTTCAGGAACAGATCGTGCTCGATCCCACGTCACCGAGCCAGTTGAGCAGCGTTCACGCCGGGCAGAACGAGCCGATCATCCCGGTGCCTCAGGTGTTCCGGACGAGCCAGCTCGGCGACGGCATCGCGAACAACCTCGTGACCGTACCGCCGGGCGGGCCGATTCCGGCGGCGACGTTGATCGTGCCGCGCCGCAACAACGGTCCAATCATCCAGCTCGGCGCCGTGCCCGGCCCGGCGCTGAGCGTGCAGTACACGGGGTTCGCGCCGACGCGCGAGCTGGACGCGTTCATGATGTTCACCGAAGCGCGCGGCCTCGACGACTTCGTGGACGCGCTCCGGTGGTTCGATGTCGGGTCACAGAATTTCGCCTACGCCGACGTCCAGGGCAACATCGCGTATTTCACCAGTGGCGAGATGCCGATCCGCGAGGATCTGCAGGCAGGCTTCGTCGATGGTCTGCCCCCGTTCTTCATCCGCAATGGGGTCTCGGGCAACGAGTGGGTGTCCGACGACGATCCCCCGCCGGACCGCGCGAACCGCTTCGAGATTCTGCCCTTCCCCGAGATGCCGCACACGATCAATCCACGAGCGGGGTTCTTCGTGAACGCGAACAACGATCCCACCGGAGCGACACTCGACAACGATCCGCTCAACCAGCTTCGTCCCGGCGGTGGCATCTACTACCTGAACCCCGGCTACGACGGGTTCCGCGCGGGCCGCGCGACGGCGCTGATTCGCCGGAAACTCGCCCGTCGAGGCGCGCTGTCGTTCAGGGACATGCAGGAGATACAGGCTGACACGGTGATGATCGACGCCGGCGTGTTCGTGCCGCACATCCTCACGGCCTTCGCGCGCGCGCGCAGGCCCGAGGCGGTCCCGGCGCTCGCGGCCCTCGGTCTGGATCCGGGAATTGAAGAGGCCGTGAACCGCCTGGCGCGCTGGGACTTCTCGACGCCAACCGGCATCCCCGAAGGGTACGACGCGACCGACGTGAACGGCGCGCTGGCCGAGCCCTCCGGGCGCGAGATTGCGTCGAGCGTGGCGGCGACGCTGTACAGCGTGTGGCGGGCGCAGTTCGTTGCCAAGACCATCGACGCGCCGCTCGTCGCCCTCGGCCTGCAGGACCACCTCGCATTCGATCGGGAGGCGCTGTCGGCGCTGCGCCACCTCCTCGAAACATTCGACGAGAGCCATGGCGTCGGTCACTCGGGTCTGAACTTCTTCAACGTCCCCGAGTTCCCGCCGCCCACCACGACGAACGCCGGGGATCGTCGTGACTTTCTCATTCTGAAAAGCCTCGCCGATGCGCTCGGGCGCCTGGCGGGTCCATCGTTTGCCGCCGCCTTCCAGGAGTCGGCGAACCAGGACGACTACCGCTGGGGCAAACTGCACCGCATCGTGTTCGGGCATGTCCTCGATGGCCCCTTCAGCATTCCGCCGGCGGGCGGGGCATTTCCGCCGGCGCTTGCCGGGCTGCCGGGCATTCCAACCGACGGGGGCTTTCAAACGCTGGACCGGGCGGATCATCCCCTGCGCGCCGACACGGTGAACGGATTCATGTTCGTGGACGGATCGTCGCATCGCAGCGTGCACGAGGCACGGCATGAGGGGGTCCGCGGCGTCTCGTCGCTGCCGGGTGGCTCGAGCGGCGTGCTTGGCAGCCCGTTCTATCTCAACCTGCTGCCACCCTGGCTGACGAACGAGGCGTACCCGTTGGACCGCGAAAGCGGGCGGCATGGCGAGGTCCTGTCCGTGACGACATTCGTGCCCGCGCGAAACTAGTGGCACTTCACTTGAACGAATTCAGGCGGAAACATGCTGCTCTGCGAACCGCTCGACGGTGGCACGCGGGCCTCAACCTGCGTGACGCGGGGCGTCCACGGCCTGGAGGGCGCGGCTCGCCTCGGCGGCCCAGTACTGCGCACGCGACGAGAGCCGCGCGCGCAAGTCGTCGCCGACCTCGACCCTGGGGCATGTCTCGGCTACATAGGCGAGCCAGTGCGCGACATACGTGGTGAGCCACACCTCGTAGTCCCGCAGCGCGGCAGGGCTTCCAACGATCGGCTGGACCCGTCCGGCCCAGACATCGAATCGCGACACGGCCAGGCCGACCAGCCGGACCGGATAGGGATCCGGGTGCGGCCCCGCCGCTTCGGCCTCGTCGAGCTCCCGGTCGATGCGAACGAGCACGTCCAACGCCACGCATGTCGCGGCGTGCCAGGCCTCGTGCCGGGAGTCGTCCAGCGGAAAGGGGTTGCCCCCCTCGACCGGGTCGCGGTGCGACCAGCGGGCAACCGCCGACGAGCGGAGCGCGGCGGGGAATCCTCCTGGAGACGATGTCTCGGACATCATCGGGATTCTACGGCCCCGAATCGGTTTGCGTCACCTGGTGCGAAAGCGTAGGCTCTGGACCGCGCGCTCGAGAGCGGGGACACGAGCGCGCCCGGGATGAACTGAACCGGAACACCGGGAAGCTCGGATGACTCAGGTGATGATACGAACGGGCCGCTCCTGGCTGGCGTGCCTGCTGCTCGCGGGCGCCGCGGCGTCGCTGCTCGCCGCTCCCGCGGGCCAGGCGCCTGCCGGGCCGCTGAAAGTGGCGGCGTACGCGAGCGTCGGCGAGGAGCTGATCACCTTCAGCGTGGACGTCGAGCGCGGCACGCTGCGCCGGGGGTCGTCGGCCACGCTGCCCGGCTTCGTGCAGGAAGCGTGGGCCGCGCCATCGGCGCCGTGGCTGTATGTCGCCTGGAGCAACGGGGGCGCGAGTTACGCGGGGTCCGGGATCGCCGGGCCGGGAAACGGGCACGGCGTGACGGCGTTTCACGTCGACGCGAGCTCGGGCGCCCTGCGCGTCCACGGCGCGCCTGCCTCGCTCGGCGCGCGCCCGATCCACATCAGCGGCGATGTGCCCGGCACGCACCTGCTCGTCGCCTACAACGATCCGAGCGGCATCTCGATCCACTCGATCAACGGTGACGGCACCGTCGGCGCCGAGGTGCCACAACCGGGCGGCCTGGATGTGGGTATCTACGGACATCAGGTCCGTGCCACGCCCACCGGCAGGAGTGTCATCCTCGTCACCCGCGGCAACCAGCCCACCAGCACCACGCGGGAAGATCCGGGAGCCGTGAAAGTGTTCCGGTACGACAACGGCAGGCTGGCGAATCTGGCGTCCATCGCGCCGTCGGGCGGGATCGGATTCCGGTCCCGCCACCTGGATTTCCACCCGACGCGCCCGTGGGTGTACGTGACGCTCGAATCGCAGAACGCGATCGAGATGTTCACGCTCGAGAACGGCGTGACGTTGGGCCCAGAACCGGTCTTCCGCGCGAGCACGCTGGCGAAGGGGGGCGGTACCTCGGGCGGCCAGACGGCGAGCACGGTCCACGTGCACCCGAACGGACGGTTCGTGTACGTCGCCAACCGCGGCGCGGCGACGAGCGACTACCAGGGGCAGGCGGTGTTTGCGGGGGGCTCGAACGACATCGCGGTGTTTCGCATCGACCCCGAGACCGGCGAGCCCACGCTGATCCAGAACATCGACACGCAGGGGTTCACGCCGCGCACCTTTGCCATCGACCCGGGCGGCCGCCTGCTCGTCGTCGGCAACCAGGTCACGCGCCTCGTGCGCGACGGAGCCGGGGTGAAGACGGTTCCGGCCAACCTGTCGCTGTTCCGCATCGGCGGCGATGGAAGGCTGGAGTTCCTGCGCCGCTACGACGTGGGCGTCGGCGGGAAGCCGCTCTGGTGGGCGGGACTCGTCGCGCTGCGCAGGTGAACTGGTTCGAGGAGTTGCACAGGGCGCCGGCCCCTGCGGGCCACACGTGGCTCGCGAATTGGACGGTCACAAGCTCGACCAATCACCAAGCGGCGATGATCAGCGAAATTGGACACCCTAGTGACGTCGCGGTGCCGGCGACCTCGATCTGATGGTTCATCTGCTTGGGGCGGCCTCGCTCAGCTGCCACCCACCTTGCGTGGCGTGCGCGAGCGCGCAAAAAAGCCACGAGTAGAGGACGTCTTCCAGGGCTGGTCCGTTTGTGGCGTTGGCACCCGTGTGGGCGTTGAAGAGACGTTTTCCGATGATTGAGCAGGAGCCTCTGCTGCGGCTTTGGCGCGTACGGCAGCTGCCTCTCGGTTGTCCTTCTCAAGACAGCAATATTTGTATTTGCGGCCCGAGCGGCAATGACAGGGCTGGTTGCGCCCAAGTTGTGGACCGGTCTCAGAAGTCATCGGAAAGAGTGTAACTTGCCCGGCGTATCTGAGCGACGAGATCGTGACGGTCGCCTCTCGGTCCGACGAGCGTGTCGCGTCGTCGGACGGTGTGGTGATTATACGGGTGAGAGGGACTGAGGCGGCGAGCCTGGGAGTGCGGCGGATCAGTGTGTTGGCGGGACGCTCGCGCGCACGGCATGGGCTGTTCACGTTGGCCCTCACACCCGGCACGCGCCTCGGCTCCTACTCCGTCACCGCCCAGATCGGTGAAGGCGGCGTGGGGGAGGAGGGCGAGCAGCTCGGTGTATGCTCCGGCTCTACCCCTCTATCAGAAGTCAGCTCCATGCACAGGATCACGGCATACCCCCTCGCGCTCGTCACTCTGGGCCTGGCCCTCTGGGTCTGTCCGGTGATGCTCCGTGCTGCCGCCTCAAACCGGCAGACCGACGTCATACCGACGTCCAAGGGGGAACTGCGACTGATGCCCATCTACCATGGCAGCGTCATGCTCGAATTCGCCGGCAAGGTCATACACATCGATCCCTGGAGCCAGGGGGACTACACAGGACTGCCCCCGGCCGACCTGATCGTGGTGACCCATACGCACCGCGATCATCTCGACATGACGATGATCGACAGGCTGAAGAAACCTGGCACGATCATCGTCGGGACTCCGGCGACGATCCAGACGGCCAACTGCGCACCCGCGTGCGGCCAGGTCGAGACCGTTGCCGATTCAGAGAGAAAGACGGTGATGGGGATCGAGATCGCAGGCGTCCCGATGTACAACCTCGTGCAGGGCTCTCGCCCGGGGATGCCGTATCACCACAAAGGGGTTGGCAGCGGCTATGTCCTGCATTTTGGAGATACGAGTGTGTACTTCGCTGGCGACACGGAGTGCGTGCCGGAAATCAAGGCCTTGAAGGACATCGACGTCGCGTTCGTTCCCATGAATCCTCCTCGGACCATGTCGACGACCGAAGCCGCGGCATGCGTGAAAGCCTTCCGGCCGAGGATCGTCTACGCGTACCATTACAGGGGCTCCAATACCCAGGACTTCGCGGCGGCTCTGAAGGACACGCCCGGAGTCGAGGTGCGGCTCCGCAAGCTGGAAGGCGAGTCGTAAAACGCCTCGGTGGTCAACGCGAGGAGAGTTACATGCTGCAACATGTCGTGTCTACGTACGGCTTCAACCTCAACGTCGCCAAGAGACTCGTCGGAGACCTGACCGCTGAGCAGATGTGCCAACAGCCGCACGGAGTCGTCAATAACCCGGCGTGGAGCCTGGGTCACCTCGCGGGCGCATCGGTCGGGTTGCTGAAGGCTCTGGGCCACGACGCGTCGCTGCCGGAGGGTTGGGGAGAGGCCTTCAAGACGGGCGGAATTCCGAGTAGTGATCCGTCGGGGTACCCTTCGAAGGACGATCTGCTCTCGACGCTTGAGTTGCTGCACGATCGGGTCACCACCGCCGTCAAGGCCGCCGACTCCGCGACCCTCGCGACGCCACATCCGCATGAAGGCACGCGCAAATATTTCCCGACCATCGGCGACATGGTCGTATTTCTGATGACGTCGCATGAGATGGATCACCTGGGGCAGCTGGCGGCGTGGCGGCGGGCGATGGGGTTGGGGCCGGCCAAGTAGTCGCGCAGCGGCGAGTGACTCTCGCCCGGGAGCCTCAGGTGGGCAGGTCACCGCGACAGAGGAGGAATGGCTTCGGCGGAGCGGTCCCGCCCCCCGGGGGGCGGTGCGTCAGTCCGGCGCGCGCACGGCCCAGCGCAGTTTCGCCGCTGAAGCACGCCGGTTCGCAAAGGTCTCTTCCTTCGCGGAGCGAATGACCTCATTCGCCACGGCGGAATACACCCTCTCTCGATAACCCGCCTGAAACGCCTTCTTTACGCGTCGGTCTTCGCCCGAGTGGAAGGTCAGCATGGCGACCCGACCCCCCGGTGCAAGGCACTGGGGCAGCGAGCGCAGGAACGCATCGAGCGCGGAGAACTCGTCATTTACCCCAATGCGCAGGGCTTGGAATGTGCGGCGGATGGACATCTTGACGTCGGCCTTCGCCAGACGTGGAAGCGCCGAGCTCAGGCCGGCGCGCAGCAGGCGAGCGGCAGCGTGGGTTGTCTCGAGGGGTTGCTGCTTCAGAAGGCGGGCGACGAGATGCGCGTGCGGTTCGTCGGCGTTCTCCTCGAGCAGCCGCGCGAGCTCCGCTTCGCTTGAACGCGCAATCAGTTGCGCCGCGGACTCGCCGCGCAGCGGATTCATCCTCATGTCGAGAGGCCCAACTCCTTTGTAGCTGAAGCCGCGATCGGGGTTGTCGAACTGCATCGATGACACGCCAAGGTCCGCCAGAATCAGGTCGACACGTGTCAGACCCTCGGCGGCAAGCACCTTTGTCAGGCCCGCGAAGTTCACGCGGCGCACCACGAATACCTCGGGCCCGAAGCCGGCCGCCCGAAGACGCGCTGCCGTGAGAGGCAATTCAAGCGGGTCGACATCGAGCCCGATGACGCGGCCGCCCGGCAGGACACGCTCCAGGATCGCTTGCGTATGACCGCCGCCGCCGAGCGTGCAGTCCACCGCGACCTCGCCGGCGCTCGGTCGAAGGCAGCTCAGGACCTCGCGCACCATGATGGGAAGATGCATACCCGCCGGCGTCCTGCCTGAGGAGAGAACCTTCCGCACGTCCGCGGGGTACCGCTCGGGGTTGAGTTCCTTGTATTTGTCGTGAAACGCACGCGGATTCTTCCCCGGATAGCGCCGGCGGCGCACGTGCACAGGCGGCAGGTCGCTGGGCCTCTCGGGCACGCCATATTGTATAGTGGCCGACTCACAGGCTTTGTCGGCGCCGCGAGGGATATTCAACGAGCAACACGTCGGCTCTGCGTGGACTCACCCGATTGCCGCCCGACGGTCAGGACACGTTGCACCGTGGCACCCCTCCCGACCAGGTGCGGACGTGATAGGCTCGGAGTCCGTGAATCGAACTGAAAGAGGCTACAGATGGCATCCACCACAGCGGTCCCAAGTCGTGAGTCGCGCAAGAAGCTGAAACCGAAACCGAAGACCGAGCACAAGTCCTGGCAGACGCGAAACCTGGCACGCAAGGACAAGCAGGTAGCGCACGCGGCGAAACTGGCGGCGGAAGCCGGGCACTGACACCTCTGTAGAACACTCCAGATCTGCTCCGGCCGGGTGCTGACGTCCTGGCCGGAACCGGTCACGGGCGCCCGCCTAGAGCCTAGAGGCTGCGGCTCGGGCGAACCCCTCCCTAGTACGACTTTGTCACATCATCGGATTCTCGAAGGAATCCGGAAGTGATCTGAATTGATGACACTGTACGTTTCGCTATGAAGGGGGTGCTTGTCGCGACCGCCATAATCCAACCGTTTGGCCCTCACTCCAGGCACCCGCCTCGGCGTCTACGAGATCACCGCCCAAATCGGGGAAGGCGGGATGGGGCAGGTGTACCGGGCGACTGACTGGCACGCCCGTGCCCGTATTGGACGGCGTCTGGCGAAACAGCGTGTCGCCCGATAGGAACCCGCCGACCACCCACGCCGACGTCAGCGATGCGGGTGTGCTGGTCTACCTGCCAGGCACAGCTGATCCCACCGTTGCCACGAGTGACCTGGCGTGGCTCGACCGTGAAGGGCGTGTCCAGCGATTGGGGTTGCCACCGAGGCGCTATGCCACGCCTCGAGTGTCGCCCGACGGCACGCGCCTCGATGCCCCTCTTCTCTTGCGTTTTGGCTGGCGCTGCGTCCATTGTCTGGGATGCGCAAGCGATCACGCACAGCGAAGCCCCATCCAGTCGCCCGAAAGCCCAAGCCCAGAGCCGTCTCGAAAGCCCATCGGCAGGAGCAGGCGGAGAACACGCAGAAGCAAGGTAGGTCTGCGAAGAGGCGTCAAGCAGTACCCCGTCTACGAGCTGGCGTCCGAGGCGAAGAACTGGCGTCCGAGGCGAAGAAGTAGTGTCGCCCTAAACGGCTACCACCTCATCCGCAACTCCAGGGGCTTGCGCGCCTCCCTCTGCGAGATCGTCCGCGTCCGCCGGCCAACTCCTACGAAGCTTTCGTCGTGAGAGCGTCGGCAAGACGCAGTTTGATGAACGCCTGCCGATTGACACCGATGCGTCGTGCCTCACATCCACGTTCACCCGCTGGACCTCGCGGCCCGGCCTGCGCGCCTTCGACAGATCCAGATAGCGGCGAAGCGCGGCAGGGTGCAATGCAGGTGGCGGCGACCGAGGCGTTGGACAGCTTGATGGTGCCATAGAAGGTCGGCAAAGCGACGGCAGACGGGGGTGTGAGCGAACGGTCCACGGCCGGCGGGCTTCAGGGCCGGGCGATCGACACGACCTCGCCGGTGCGCCGATCGACCTCGACGACGACCGTTTCGAAGAGGCCGGGCGGTTGACCGGGCAGCCGCCCGCGAAATGTGACGCGCCAGAGGGGCCGTGAGCCGGCCTCCATGCGCGCCGCTTCGATGCTGTCCGGCTCGAATGAGACATGAGCGCGCGCGATCTCGATCGCGCGGTCGCGGCCGATCTGCTGGGCAGGGCCACCGCAGGTGGCCCCCAGCGTCAGTACGGCGGCCAGGACGACTAGACAGCGGCGCGGCGACATCTCATTCCGCGTGCGCCGGCAGGCGGCGCTCCGGGAGCGCCGCCCGATCGCTACCGCGCGTCACCTCTCGGATCGGCCCAGAAGACGTGGGTGATCACGCGGTTGCCGCGGCCGAAATCGAGCTCGTATAACTGCACCCGCCCGTTCGCGCTGGACCGGGCGAGCCGGCCCCACTGCGCCGGCGAATCGAAGTCGATTTGCCCCATCGCGGGTGGCATGGCCCTCGGAAGCGTCGCGCTGCCGGCCGTCGTCGTGCTGTCGACGTGCGCGTAGATGGTTGCGAGCTGATCGTAGTCGTGCAGGTTGGGGTGCTGATTCGATTCGGGGTCGTTCGTGTAGTCCATGCACGTGCCGAGGTTGGGGTTGTTGAAGTTCTCGTCCTGATGATCCAGCCCGAAATCGTGTCCCACTTCCTGGCACATGACGAGCTGCCGCCATGCCGGTGTGTTGTACGGCTGGCGGTTGAAATAGTAATCGTTCACCTTGGTGATGGCCTGGGTGATGTGCTCGCCGCCGGAGATCCATATCTGCGCGATCCCCAGCCAGCCGGTGTTGCCGTACGAGGAGCTGCAGACCTCGATCCGCCCGCTGGTCGGACGGCAGGACCTGGCTCTTGTTCCACCGGCGACCTCCCGCAGGTTCAGCACGGAGGACACGCTCCAGTCGGAGATGGCCGTGCCGAGATGGGCATTCCAGGTGGAGGACACGTTGTTGCCCACGTTCAGCGTGAACGGATTGGCCGTGCGCGCCCAGTGGTATGGGCCCCAGGCGTGGCTGGCGAAGACGTGCGCGCCCAGGCCCATCGTCGCCAGCGCCAGCAGCGCAGCGGCGATAGGACGTGCTAACCGTGGTGAAGGCAGCTCGATCATATGGATCCTTCCTGTGATGGTGCTTCCGCGCCGGGGGCGCCACGGATTATCCGACGATTGGCGCGGCACGGCAAGGCACGAATACCTCGAAGAAGGAGCCGGTGCCGCGCGCCGATCTCGCGCCGGCCACACTCGAATCTCTCATCAGAAGCCCCGCCGCGCTGCTCGTACAGCGACGCTGGTTCCCGGCCGCGACGCGTAAGCGTCCGGAAGCTTCTATCGGGCGCCGGGGGCGGCGCTGATCTTCCAGATCCGGTTGCTCCCGTCGTCGGACACGAGCAGACCGCCGTCGCGAGACACGGTGACGCCGACCGGGCGTCCCCATCGCTCG
>Ga0326597_10010780_pt1 | contig 12156 bp, 10 predicted proteins | sample RVTome_12_FD_203789 | JGI IMG/M metagenome (GOLD analysis project Ga0326597, IMG submission 203789) | Soil microbial communities from uranium-contaminated site in the Upper Colorado River Basin, Wyoming, United States - RVT100D185 | ecosystem: Environmental > Terrestrial > Soil > Contaminated >... | reverse complement strand
GAACCGGCGCACGCATGCGTTCAACGTGGAACTGGACGAGGCGCTGTTTGGCGGCATGCGCGGCGAATCGGCGCCGCCGCGTGAACTGCTGATCGCGGTTTCCAACTTTTCCGGCAACCTCGGGCTGCCTTCGAAGGTGCTGAACTCGGTTCTGCAGGGGCGCGCCGAGCCTGCGGTTGCCAATACCTTCCGCTTTTTGATCAATTCTTCGCTCGGGCTGGGTGGGCTGTTCGACCCGGCGGGCAACTCGTTCGGGCTTTATGAGCGCGATACCGATTTTGGCGAAACGCTGCATGTCTGGGGCGTGGGCGAGGGTGCCTATGTGGAACTGCCGGTTCTGGGCCCGTCAACCGAGCGCGACGCATTCGGCAAGGTCGTCGATACGCTGATCGATCCGCTGGGGTTCGTTGCGAATGCCGACCAACGTGTGATCGTGCGGCTGGCCCGAATTACCGGCAAGGGCAGCGACCGGCTGCGGTTCGGTGCCAGCGTGGATTCCATCCTGCACGGCAGCGCCGACAGCTATGCGCAGTCGCGCCTGCTGTATTTGCAAAACCGACGCTATGAACTGGGGAGCACCGACGATGTCAACGCTTTCGATCCTTATGAGCAATAGGCTGACGCGCCGCCGTCTGGGGGGCGTGTTGCTTGCGGGTGCGGCAGTGCAGATGCTGCCGCGCACCGCCTTTGCGCTGGATGATGCCGAGGCGAGCGCGCTGATCGACCGGGCGATTGCCGATGTACACGCGGTGATCAATTCCGGCAAGCCAGAAGCCGAGATGATCGCCGATTTCGAGCAGATCTTCATCACCTATGCCGATAGCCGGACCATCGGGCAAAGCGCCCTCGGGGTGGCAGCGCGTTCGGCGACACCGGCGCAGATGGAAGCCTTCACGCTGGCCTTCCGCGGCTATATCTCGCGCAAATACGGGCGGCGGTTTCGCGAGTTCATCGGCGGGAAGATCGAGGTGACGGGGTCGCGGAAACTGAAAAGTTTCTACGAGGTGCGCTCGATCGCGCATCTGCGCGGCGAGGCGCCGTTCGAGCTGCTCTGGCATGTCTCGGATGCCAGCGGCAAGGATCTGTTCTTCAATCTGATCATCGAGGGCGTGAACATGCTGGCATCCGAGCGCACCGAGGTCGGCGCCATGCTTGACCGCCGCCGCGGCGATATCGATGCGCTGATCGCAGATCTGAAAGCCGCCGGCTAAACGCGGGCTCAGTTGCCGAACACCCCCAGAACGTCGCGCAGGATGCGTGAAATCGGGTCGTCGGCCTGATTGCCGACCCGCCCGCCTGGCAGCCGTTGCGGCGCGGCACGGCGCCAGCTTGCCGGGTCGGCGGCTGGCAGCGGGCGCGCCGGCAGGCCCTCATGCACCTTGACCATGACGCTTTTCCAGATCTCGGCGGGCAACCCGCCGCCAGTGACGCCGGCCAGCGGCGTGTTGTCGTCATAGCCCATCCAGACGCCGGCGACATAATCGGCGGTAAAGCCGATGAACCAGGCATCGCGCGCCGCCTGGGTGGTGCCAGTCTTGCCCGCCGCCTGACGGTCGGCCAGCCGCGCCCGCCCGCCGGTGCCCTGCTCGATCACCTGTGTCATCATCCAGATCAGCTCGGCTGCGGCACCAGGCGAAATCACCCGCTCGCCCATGCCGCCGGCCTGGCCGATCAGCGCGCTGTCGTCGCCCTGCAGCCGCAGTTCGATCAGCCCGTAGGGCCGCACCGACGAACCACCGTTGAGAATGCCGGCAAAGGCGCCGGTCATTTCCAGCAACGTCGATTCCGAAACCCCAAGCGCCAGCGCCGGCCCGTCGGCCAGGTTCGAGGCAAAGCCGAATTCGGTGGCGACGCTGCGCACCGCATCGCGCCCCACCGCCTCGGACAGGCGCACGGTGGCGGTGTTCAACGATTTCGCCAGTGCCGTGGCCAGCGTCACCTCGCCAAAATATTCCTTGCCGTAGTTTTCCGGCGACCAGGGCCCCGAGCCGCGGATGTTCAGCGTCAGCGGGCCGTCCAGCACCAGGCTGTCGGGCGTGTAGCCCAGATCCAGCGCCGCGGCATAGACGAAGGGCTTGAAGGTCGAACCGGTCTGGCGCAGCGCCTGCGTGGCGCGGTTGAAATCGCCCGCATTCGGCGTCTTGCGCCCGCCAACCATGGCGCGCACCGCGCCATCGGCCGACATCACCACGATCGCCGCCTGGGTCTGGCTGCCCTCGCGCAGCCGTTCCTCGAACACCTCGGCAAGCGCGGTTTCGGCGGCGGTCTGGATGCGCTGGTCGAAGGTGGTAGAAACGATGACGTCTTCGGTGGTGTCGCGGGTCAGGAACGCCGGGCCCGATTCCATCACCCAATCCGCAAAGAACCCGCCGGCGCGCGCTGCCGCCGCCTGCGAAAGCTGCGCCGGGTTGGCGGCAGCATCGGCGTATTCGGCGGGTTTCAGATGGCCCTGGTCGCGCATCAGCCCCAGCACCAGTCCGGCACGGTCCTGCGCGCGCTGCAAATTGGCGGTGGGCGCATAGCGCGACGGCGCCTTCAGCAGCCCGGCCAGCATCGCCGCCTCGGCCGGGGTCACATTGGCCGCCGATTTGCCGAAGTAGCGCTGGCTTGCCGCCTCAAACCCGCGCGCTCCGGCGCCAAGGTAGGAGCGATTGAGATAGATCGTCAGGATCTCGTCCTTGGAATATTTCGCTTCCATCGCAAGCGAAAAAGGGATCTCCTTTATCTTGCGCCAGATGCCGCCACCGCGGCAGTCCTGTTCATAGGCCGCCTCGCTGGTCCAGCGTTTCGGGTCATAGTCGATACCAAGGCACAACAGCTTGGCCACCTGTTGCGTGATGGTGGAACCGCCGTTGCCTTCCAGCGGCCCCCGCCCTTCCAGAAGGTTGATGCGCATGGCGCCGGCGATGCCGCGCGGTGAAATGCCGAAATGGCTGTAGAAACGCTTGTCCTCGGTGGCGATGACGGCATTTTTCAGATGCGGCGATACCGCGCCGGCGTCGATCTGGCCGCCGAAGGTTTCGCCACGCCAGGCGAATACCTGCCCGTCGCGATCCAGCAGCGTGACCGAGCCGCGCTGGCGCGCATCCAGCAGCGCCGACATTTCGGGCAGCTGGCTGTGGAAAAGGAAGACCGCCGCCGCCAGCACCAGCCCGAGCGCCAGGCCCATTCGCCAGCCTACACCCCAAAGCACCCGCCAGACCTGTCGCGCCAGCCACGCGAAGGCGGCGGTAAAGGCACCGCGGCGGTGCGCTGCGGGTCTGCGCGTTGCGGCAGGTTTGCGCGGCCCGCCGCCGGCAGGCTTGGCGGCCTTTGGCCCCGGCACCAATAGATATCGCCGCTCGGCCACCAGGGGCCGCTGCTTGCCTTGTCGTTTCATCCGCCGCCCGTATCCGCCCGCTTCGGCCTGCCCGTTTCTTTGCGGCGCAGGATACATGCCCACACCGCCAATGTGGAGCCGCTTTGCGAGGGTGATTCGTTTTTTCGTTTCGCCCAATATTCAGGCTGATGTGGCATTTTGTGCAAAAAATGTGCAAACCAGTGGGATTTTCGCCCGCCTAAAGGTGCGGCAAAACTTGTGCTATGCTCATAAAACACGCCTTGTTGCGTCAGGTGATGCCCAAAGCGGCGGGTGTCGGGGCGCAGGACAAAGAAAGGGACAACGGGTGAAACTCATCATTGCAGCAATCAAGCCGTTCAAGCTCGAGGAGGTCCGCGAGGCGCTGACCACCATCGGCGTGCGCGGCATGATGGTAACCGAGATCAAGGGTTTTGGCGCGCAGTCGGGTCACACCGAAATCTACCGCGGCGCCGAATACGCGGTGAACTTCGTGCCCAAGATCAAGCTTGAAATCGTCGTGGGCGACGATCTGGCGGACCAGGTGGTGGCGACGATCGCCAAGGCGGCGCGGACCGACAAGATCGGCGACGGCAAGATTTTCGTGCTGGACGTGGCGCAGGCAGTGCGCGTTCGCACCGGTGAAACCAACGATGACGCGCTGTGACGCGGCCGGAACAGGGGATACAAAAATGAAGATGAAAGTGACAATTCCGGGCGTTGCTGCGGTGCTGGCCGCGCTTGCCCTGCCCGCCTTCGCACAAGAGGCGGCACCTGCCGCCGAAACGGTCGTTGAGGCGATCGCTGAAGTGGCCGGCGATGTCATGGACAAGGGCGACGTGGCCTGGATGATGACCTCGACGCTGCTGGTGCTGTTCATGATCATGCCGGGGCTGGCGCTTTTCTATGGCGGCCTCGTGCGGTCCAAGAACATGCTGTCGGTGCTGATGCAGACCACGATGATCACCGCGCTGGTCATGGTGATCTGGGTGTTCTGGGGCTATTCGATGTCTTTCGGCGGCGGCACCAGCCCATTCTGGGGAGGCTTCGGCAAGCTGTTCCTGACCGGTGTCACCATGGACAGCATGGCCGCCACATTCACCGACGGCGTGGTGATTCCCGAGTTCGTTTTCATCGCCTTCCAGATGACTTTCGCAGCCATCACCTGTGCGCTGATCATCGGGTCTTTCGCCGAACGCGCGAAGTTCTCGGCGGTGCTGCTGTTCATCGCGCTTTGGGTGACGCTGGTGTATTTCCCGATCGCGCACATGGTCTGGGATGGCGCCGGCCTGATCTTCAACTGGGGCGCGCTTGACTTTGCCGGCGGCACCGTCGTGCATATCAACGCCGGGGTTGCGGCGCTGATCGGGGCGCTGGTGATCGGCCCGCGCATCGGTCTGGGCAAAGACATGATGGCACCGCATTCGATGACGCTGACGCTGGTTGGTGCCGGCATCCTGTGGGTCGGCTGGTTCGGATTCAACGCCGGGTCCAACCTTGAGGCCAACGGCGGCGCCGGTCTGGCGATGATCAACACCTTCACCGCGACGGCGGGCGCCATTCTGGCCTGGTCGGCGCTGGAGGCGGTGATGCGCGGCAAGGCCAGCATGCTGGGCGCCGCTTCGGGTCTGGTGGCAGGTCTGGTCGCGGTTACCCCGGCGGCGGGTTCGATCGGCCCGGTCGGTGCCATCGTGCTGGGCGCGATCGCCTCGGCGCTGTGCTATTTCTTCGTCGCGGTGGTGAAGAACAAGTTCGGCTATGACGACAGCCTCGATGTATTCGGCATCCACGGCATCGGCGGCATCACCGGCGCCATCGGCACCGGCATCTTCACCGCGCCGTCACTGGGCGGCACCGGCGGCGACGATTTCTCGATCGCCGGGCAGGTGGTGATCCAGGCGCAGGCGGTGGGTGTCACCATTCTGTGGTGCGGTGTGATCTCGTTCATCCTGTTCAAGGTTATCGACATGACGATCGGGCTGCGTGTTTCGACCGATGACGAGCGCCAGGGCCTTGACCTGACCACCCACGGCGAAAGCGCCTATCACGCCTGATCCTCTTGGTAGGCGAATGGAAAAGGCAGGGCACAGGCCCTGCCTTTTTCGTTGCGTCCGGGCGCGCGCTTGGGCGCGTCAGACCCCGGCGGCGATGATCGCCTGCGCCAGCACCGGCACAGTTTCGCGGTTCAGCCCGGCGATGTTCAGCCGGCTGTCGCCAACCATATAGATCGCGTTGTCCACGCGCATCTTTTCCACTTGCGCGGGCGTCGCCCCCAGCCGCGAGAACATGCCGCGGTGCTGCGCCAGAAAGCCGAAGCGGTCCGACCCCGACAGCCGGCGCAGCTCTGCCGCCAGTTGCGCGCGCAGATCCAGCATGCCCAGCCGCACCGCCTCAAGCTCGGCCAGCCAGTCGGCGCGCAGGGCGGCATCGGTCAGGATCATCGTCACCAGCCGCGCGCCGTGGTCGGGCGCAAAGGAATAGTTCTGCCGGTTCAGATAGGCGAGATTGCGCTGCACCAGATCGCGCGTGTCGATATCGGGCGCCAGCGCCAGCAGCACCCCGGTGCGCTCGCGGTAGATGCCAAAGTTCTTGCTGCACGACGCGGCAATCAGCATTTGCGGCAGCCGCGCTGCCAAAAGCCGCGTGCCCGCTGCATCGGCGTCAAGCCCGTCGCCAAAGCCCTGATAGGCCAGATCGACCAGCGCCAGCGCGCCGCTGCGTTCCAGCACGCCCGCCACTTCGGCCCATTCCGGCAGCGTCAGGTTGGCGCCGGTGGGGTTGTGGCAGCAGCCGTGCAACAGCACCACATCGCCCGCGGTTGCCTGCGACAGATCGGCCATCATGCCGGCAAAATCGACCCCCCGGGTTTCCGCGTCGAAATACCGGTAGGGCCGCGTCTTGATGCCCAGATAGCTGAGGATGCTCAGATGGTTCGGCCAGGTCGGGTCGGATACCCAGACCGTGGCATCGGGCGCGGCCATGCGCAGCAGTTCCAGCGCCTGCCGGATCGCGCCGGTGCCGCCCACCGTGGCCAGCGCGGCGGTGCGCGGTTGCACGTAGTCTGCACCCAGGATCAATTCGGCCATCGCGGCGTGAAAGGCGGGCTCACCTGCCAGCGCGGTATAGGTTTTGGTGGTTTCGGCCTGCCACAACTGCTGTTCGGCGGCCTTTACCGAGCGCATCACCGGCGTCAGGCCGTTTGCATCCTTGTAGACCCCGACGCCAAGGTCGATCTTGTCCGGCCGCGGGTCGGACTTCAGCATCCCCATCAGCGCCAATATCTTGTCGGCGGCCTGCGGTTTGAGGTTGGTCAGCATCTTGCGCCCCCGCTACGATTTCGCCGTCGCCACGCGCAGATCGTTGTACATGCCCCATTCCGCCCAGGCCCCGTCATAGACGGCGTGGTTGCGATGCCCGGCCAGTTCCAGCGCCAGCGCCAGCATCGCCGCATTCACGCCCGAACCGCAGGTGGTGATCGCGGGCTTCGCCAGAACCACCCCCGCCGCCTCGAACAGCGTGCGCAGCGCTGCGGGCGATTTCATCGTGCCGTCGGGGTTCAGCAGGATTGCGAAGTGCACGTTCTTCGAGCCGGGAATGTGGCCCATGCGCAGCCCCGGGCGCGGTTCCGGTTCGACCCCGGCAAAGCGCCCCGGGGCGCGCGCGTCGATGATCTCGAAATCGCCCAGCTTCGAGGCCGCGGCAACCTGGGTGACATCCTTCACCAGTTCCGCATGACGCTGCACGGTGATGTGGCGTTCGCGCAGCACCGGCGGCATGTCTTCGACCGGGCGCCCCTCGGCCAGCCATTTCGGCAGGCCGCCATCCAGCACCGCAATGTCGAACTTGCCCATAAGCCGAAAGGTCCACCACACCCGCGGCGCCGAAAAAATGCCGGCGCTGTCGTAGACCACCACCTGATGGCCGTCGCCCACGCCCATCGCGCGCATCCGGCTGATGAACTTTTCCACCGGCGGCGCCATATGCGGCAGCGTCGAACGGCTGTCGGCAATTTCGTCGATGTCGAAAAACCGCGCGCCGGGTATATGGACGGCAACATATTCCGCCTTCGGGTCGCGGTCCGAGGTGGGCAGAAACCAGCTTGCGTCCAAGACCCGCAGATCGGGGTTCTTCAGATGCGCGTGCAACCACTCGGTCGAAACCAGGGTTCTGGGGTCGTCAGTCGCCATGCCATGCTCCTGTTTTTCGCGCAAAGCCTTACGCGGCAGGGCGCGGTGAGGCAAGGGCGGCATTGCCGAATGGCGGTTGCGCTTTGCCGCGGGGCGCGATTTGCTGGCCGCATGGCGTGGCAACGGCGGGGGCGACGATGCGCAACAGCACGACAATCTGGGACCGGGTCGAGGCGCATGCGCCTGACCTGATCGGGCTTTCCGACCGGGTCTGGGGCACGCCCGAAACGCTATACGCCGAATACGCATCCTGTGCCGAACACACGGAAATGCTGCGCGTCAAGGGTTTTCGCGTCACCGAGAACCTTGCCGGCATCCCTACCGCAGTGATGGGCGAGGCGGGCACGGGCGGGCCGCTGATCGCTATACTGGGCGAATATGACGCGCTGCCGGGGCTAAGCCAGGTCGCCGGGCTGGCCGAACCGCGCGAGGTCGAGGCGGGCGGCAATGGCCACGGCTGCGGCCACAACCTTCTGGGGGCTGCCTCGCTGCTTGCCGCCTGCGCGCTGAAGGACTGGCTGGCCGCCACCGGCACACCGGGGCGCGTGCGCTATTACGGCTGCCCCGCCGAAGAGGGGGGCGCCGCGAAAACCTTCATGGTGCGCGACGGCGTCTTTGACGGCGTCGATGCCGCGATCACCTGGCATCCGAACCCGATCACCCGCGTCGATGACCCCGCCAGCCTTGCCAACATGCGCATCGATTTCACCTTCACCGGCCGCAGCAGCCATGCCGCGATGAGCCCGCATCTGGGGCGCTCGGCGCTTGACGCGGTGGAACTGATGTCGGTGGGGGTGAACTACTTGCGCGAACACGTGCCGCAGGATGCCCGGCTGCATTACGCCTATCTCGATGCCGGCGGCGCGGCGCCCAACGTGGTGCAGGGGCGCGCGAAGGTGCGCCACCTGGTGCGCGCCATGCAGCTGCACGACATGCTGGCGATTGTCGAACGTGTGAAGGACGTCGCCCGCGGCGCCGCGTTGATGACCGGCGCCGCGGTCGAGATACAGGTGGTCTCGGCGGTTTCGAACATGCTTGGCAACCGGGTGATGGAGGCCACCATGCACGAAGCGCTTGAGGAACTTGGCGGCGTCGTGTTCGATGCGGCAGACCGCGCCTTTGCCAGCGCCATTCAGGCGACTCTGACGCCCGAGGACATCGCCAGCCCCTACAAGGTCGTGGCGCTGCGGCCCCGGCAGGGCGAACCGCTGTGCGATTACCTGGTGCCGCTTTACCCGCGGGGCGAGGTGCTGATCGGTTCGACCGACGTGGCCGATGTCAGCTGGCAAGTGCCGCTGGTGCAGGCGCTGGTCGCCACCCACGCGATCGGCTCGCCCGGGCACAGCTGGCAGATCACCGCGCAGGGCAAGGCGCCCTCGGCGCACAAGGGCCTTGTGCATGCCGCCAAGGCGATGGCGCGCTGCGCCGAAAAGCTGCTGGCAAACCCGGGCCTGCTGGCCGAAGCGCAGGCCGAGCATCGCGCCCGGCTTGCCGGCACGCCCTACACCTGCCCGTTGCCCGAAGGCATCCGCCCGCCGCTGCAACCGCGCCCCGCCTGACCCGTCGCGCCTGACCCGCCGCCCCCGCCCCGATCTAGCTGCCCTGCGGCAGCCGCGCCGCCAGCCGCAGCGCGTGCGCGGCATCTGTGGCGGCGGCGGGCAAGGCCGGGTCGTAGGCCGCACGGATCAGCGCCGCCACCTCGGGGCGCAGCAGCGCTACACCGCGCGCCTGCGCCAACGCCGGGCGGGCCGCAAAGGCGCCCTCGCCCCAGGCCAATATCATCTGCACCGCCTGCCCAAGCGCCAGCGTTTCAGCGGGCAGGTCGGCCAGCGCGGCATCCATGCGCACGAAGGCAAAACAGGCCCTGATCGCCCCCGCCTCGTCAAAACGAAAGCTGCGATATTGGTTCGCAGCTTGCGCCCGCAGCCGCGCCACCAGCGCCGGCACGTCGCCGAACATGTCGGCAAGTTGCGGCAGCGCCAGCAGCTCTTCCCAGTCGCGCACGAAGAACAGCATGAAATTGGCGCCAAGTTCGGGGTCGGTCGCCGACATACGGTGCCCGGCCAGCGCCACCACGGCCTCGACCGCGCCCTTCACCACCGCCAGCGTGGCGTCATCGATGCCGAACACCACCGGCACGATGGGCCGCCCCCAGCGCGCAAAACGGTAACTGCCCGCCTGTGTGAAAAGCGCCTCGACCTGTGCTGCCTGCACCATTGCCCCCGCTTGCCCTGGTCCAAATATCCCTGTCCGAGGCGGACCTGCTAGCCCGCCTGCCCGCCGAACAGATCGCTGGTGCCCGCCGGCCGCGGCGCGGCCAGGCCCAGGTGCGTCCAGGCGCGCGCGCCCAGCACCCGACCGCGCTGCGTGCGCTGCACCAGGCCCTGCTGCAGCAGGAAAGGCTCGATCACCTCTTCGATCGCATCGCGGCTTTCCGACAGCGCCGCGCACAGCGTTTCCACCCCCACCGGGCCGCCGCCGTAATGTTCGGCGATCAGCCCCAGATAGCGGCGGTCGGCACCGTCGAGCCCAAGGCCATCGACGCCAAGCCGGGTCAGCGAGCTATCGGCAATGTCGCGCGTCAGCCGTCCGTCGCCCTCGACCAGCGCGAAATCGACCACCCGGCGCAGCAACCGCCCGGCGATGCGCGGCGTGCCGCGTGCGCGGCGGGCAATTTCGCGCGTGCCGCCGGGTTCGGCCGGGATCCCCAGCAGCCGCGCGCCGCGCGCCACGATCAGGTCAAGCTCGTCCTCGGTGTAAAATACCAGCCGCGTCGGAATGCCGAAACGGTCGCGCAGCGGGTTGGTCAGCAGCCCCAGACGCGTGGTGGCGCCGACCAGCGTGAAGGGTTGCAGCTCGATGCGCACGGTGCGCGCGGCGGGGCCTTCGCCGATCACCAGATCAAGCTCGAAATCCTCCATCGCGGGGTAGAGCACCTCTTCGACAACCGGCGACAGGCGGTGAATTTCGTCGATGAACAGCACATCGCGCGCTTCCAGATTGGTCAGGATCGCCGCCAGATCGCCCGCCTTGGCCAGCACCGGGCCCGAGGTCATGCGGAAATTCACCCCCAGTTCGCGCGCCATGATCTGCGCCAGCGTGGTTTTGCCAAGCCCGGGCGGGCCGTGAAACAGCGCGTGGTCCATCGCCTGGCCGCGCAGCCGCGCGCTTTCAATGAACACCCGAAGGTTGGCGCGGGCCTCGTGCTGGCCGATGAAATCGGCAAGCGCCTGCGGGCGCAGGGCGCGGTCGGTATCTTCGGGCAGCGGTGCTGCGCGCAGCGCGGGGTCGGGGGTGGTCATGGTGCGGCCTTTCGGTCTGGCAGCGATTTTCGGGGTATTTCCGGCCCGGCGCAAGGGGCTGGGCCGAAGCCGGGACGGGGGCGCTGCCCCCGCGCCCGTGCCGGGCTTCCCCCGGGGTATTTGCACATGGAGAAGCGGGTCAGGATTTTGGTGCCAGCAGCCGCAGCGCGGCGCGGATGAGCCTGGCGGTATCGGTTGCCTCGGGGTTGGCTGAGGCCTCGGCCACCGCAGAGGCCGCCTCGGAGGCGGCGTAGCCAAGGTTGGTCAGCGCCGAAAGCGCCTCGGCGCTGGCCGAGGGCTGCGGCGCCGGCGCGGTCTGGCGCGGTGAGGCTGCGGCCGGGCCGCCGTCTTCGACGACAGGACCGAATTCGACGCTGAGGTTGCCGCCAAGCGCCATCACTGCGGGCGCCTTGCCCTTGAGCTCCAGCACCACGCGCTGCGCCAGCTTGGGGCCGACGCCGGGGGCGGCGCGCACCGTTGCCCAGTCGCCCATCGCAATGGCACGCGCCAGCGCCTCGGCGCCGAGGGTGCCGAGTATCGCCAGCGCCGCCTTGGCGCCGACGCCCTGCACCGAAACCAGCAGCCGGTGCCATTCCTTTTCCTGCAAGGTGGTAAAGCCGAACAGCTGCAACAGATCTTCGCGCACCAGCAGTTCGGTATAAAGCGCCGCGGCGGCGCCGACCGGCGGCAGTGCCGCGGCGGTGCGGGTCGAGACATGCACGATGTAGCCGACGCCGCGCACGTCGATCAGCACGTGATCGGGGGCGCGGTGCAGGATGACCCCGGCGATGCGCCCGATCATGCGGCGCCCCGCAGCGCACGCGCCATTCGCCCGGCGCTTTGCAGATGATGCGCGTGGCAGATGGCAACCGCCAGCGCATCGGCAGCGTCGGGCCCTGCCAAATCCACGCCGGGCAACTGAAAGCGCACCATATGTGCGATCTGTCCCTTGTCGGCGTGGCCAACGCCGACCACCGCCTTTTTCACCGCGTTCGGCGCGTATTCGCCCACTGCCAGCCCCGCCTGCGCCGGCACCAAGAGCGCGATGCCGCGCGCCTGACCCAGCTTCAGCGTCGCCACCGCGTCCTTGTTCACGAAGGTCTGTTCCACCGCCGCCGCGTCGGGGGCATAGCGCGCCAGCACCGCGGCAAGCGCGGAATGCAGCGACAAGAGCCGCTGCGCGAGGTCGTCGCCTTCGGAATGGATGATGCCATTGGCGACGTGCGAAAGCCGCGAGCCCGCCATCTCGATCACCCCCCAGCCAAGGTTGCGAAGGCCGGGGTCTATTCCGATAACGCGCATGTTGCCTGCCTGTTGCTTTTTTCTCGCA
>Ga0326597_10010779_pt1 | contig 12156 bp, 14 predicted proteins | sample RVTome_12_FD_203789 | JGI IMG/M metagenome (GOLD analysis project Ga0326597, IMG submission 203789) | Soil microbial communities from uranium-contaminated site in the Upper Colorado River Basin, Wyoming, United States - RVT100D185 | ecosystem: Environmental > Terrestrial > Soil > Contaminated >... | reverse complement strand
GACGGGGTGGAGTTCCAGAGTCATGTGGACGGCGCCCGCCGGTTTCTCACTCCCGAGCGCGCCACGGAGATCCAGTGGACATTGGGAGCCGACGTCGCGATGGCGTTCGATCACGTGGCGCCGGGAGGCGCGGACGTTGCCACGGCCCGCGATGCCTTGGAGAGAACGCTGCGGTGGCTGGAGCGGTGTGCTCGGCGGCATCGAGAGTTGGCGGACGGCCGCCAAACGTTGTGGCCGATCCTCCAGGGCGGCACCCACCAGGCGCTGCGCGAGGAGGGGCTGCGCCGCATCCTCGAGCTGGGCTCCTGGACCGGCCTCGCCATCGGCGGCCTATCGGTGGGTGAGCCGAAGGCGGCGATGCACGAGATCCTCGAAGGGCTCGTCCCCCACCTGCCCGCTCCCCTTCCCCGTTATCTTATGGGCGTCGGGTTCCCCGAAGACCTGGTGGCGGCCGTGGAGCGCGGGATGGACCTGTTCGACTGCGTGGCGCCGACCCGCAACGGCCGCAACGGGAGCGCGTTCACTCCCGAGGGCCCGCTGAACATCCGTAATGCGGGCTTCCGCGCGGACGAGCGGCCCCTGGACCCGACGTGCGACTGCGAGACCTGCACGACCTACTCGCGCGGCTACCTACGCCACCTGTTCGTGGCCGAGGAGCTGCTCGGGCTGCGGCTCCTGTCGCTGCACAACGTTCGTTACCTGATCCGTCTCGCCGAGGCGATGCGCGCGGCGATCCGGGATGGGGAGGGCGCCCTGGCGACATGGGCCGACGACTGGCGCCGCCGTTACACTTGAACCGGGAAACACATGACCATGTTTGCTTCGCTGTCCGTGCTGCTGTTCGCTCCCTCCGGCCAGGGCGGGCCGGGGCTCAGCGCTTTCGTAATCCAGATCGCGCTGTTCATCGGGATCTTCTATTTCCTGCTCATCCGGCCGCAGCGCCGCCAGGCGGCGCAGCACAAGCAGCTCCTGGCCTCCCTGCAACGGGGCGACCAGGTCGTCACCTCGAGCGGCATCGTGGGCGAGGTCGTGCACATCAAGGACGACCAGGTCACGGTGCGCAGCGGCGAGGCCAAGTTCGTGATCCTGCGGAGCGGCATCGCCAGCATCACGAACCGCGGCGCCGCGGAGGTGAAGCCGGCGTGACGGTCCGCACGCTCCATCTGCTCGGCTCGCCGGTCCTGCGCCAGAAGGCGGCGCGCGTCGTCCAGGTCGACGACGCGGTGCGCGCGCTGGTGGACGACCTGCTCGAGACGATGCGGGCGGCGCGCGGCGTGGGCCTCGCGGCGAACCAGATCGGTTTGGCCCGCCGCGTGGCGGTCGTGGACGTGGGCGAGGACGATCCGCCGCCCCTCGTCCTCATCAACCCGCTGATCGTCGAGCGTGGCGACGAGCTCGAGACCGCCGAGGAGGGGTGCCTGTCGATCCCCGAGATCTTCGGCGACGTCGCGCGACCCGCGCACATCGTGGTCGAGGCGCTGGACCGGGACGGCCGGTCCTACCGCGCCGCCGCGACGGGCTACAAGGCGCGCGCCATTCAGCACGAGATCGACCACTTGGACGGCATCCTCTTTCTCGACCACCTGAGCGCGGTGAAGCGCGCCCTCCTCCTCGCCAAGTGGAAGAAGAGCCGCAAGAGCAAGTCGGGATACCTGAAGGAGGTCACGCCGGAGCCGGCGGGCGAGCTCTGAGTGCGCGTCACTTTCTTCGGGACTCCCGAGTTCGCGGTTCCCTCGCTCCGCGCCCTGGTGGGCGAAGGGTTCGACGTCGTCGCGGTCGTCACCCAGCCCGATGCCGCGCCGGGCCGGTCCCGCTCGCGTATCGTCCCGCCGCCCGTGAAGGCCGCCGCGCTCGCCGAAGACCTCGAGGTCTTCCAGCCGACGAAACCCACCGACCGTGCGTTCCTCCTGCGCCTGCGCGAGCTCGAGCCCGAGGTCGGCGTCGTCGTCGCGTACGGGCACATCCTGAAGCCCGAGCTGCTCGCGCTGCCGGCGCGCGGGATGGTCAACGTGCATCCGTCGCTCCTCCCCGAGCTGCGGGGCCCGGCCCCGGTCGAATGGGCGATCATCAACGGCCTCGAGAAGACCGGGGTGACGATCATGCAGCTCGACGCCGGCATGGACACGGGCCCGATCCTGCACCAGATCCCGCATCATCCTGGCCCCGACGTGACCGGCGGCGATCTGTCGGCGCATCTCGCCGAGATGGGCGCGCAGGCCCTCGTCGAGACCCTCGCGCTGCTCGAGCAGGGCGAGCTCCGCCCCGTGGCTCAGGACGAGTCCCGCGCCACCTACGCGCCCAAGCTGACCCGCGAGATCGCCCGCATCGACTGGACGAAGGACGCCGCCGCGATCGCGCGCCTCGTCCGCGGCCTCGACCCCCGGCCCGGCGCGTGGGCGGAGCTGGACGGCGCGGAGCTGAAGCTCTTCAGCCCGCGGCCGCGGGACGGGAGCGGCGCGCCCGGAGAGGTGCTCGCGGCAGACGGGGCGCTCGTGATCGCGGCCGGCCAGGGAGCGATCGACGTGTTCGAGGTGCAGCCCGCCGGGAAGGCGCGGATGACGGCGGACGACTGGCTGCGCGGCGCCCGGCTCCCGCCGGGCCGGCGCTTCACGTGAGGCCGCCGCTCCCCCACCTCCACGCGATCACCGACGAGCGGATCGCCCGGCGCCCCGACCTGGACGACCTCGCGCGCGATCTTGCGGCCGCCGGCGGCGCCGATCTCGCCCTGCACGCCCGGGGCCGCGCACTGAGCGGACTCGAGCACTATGACCTCGCGTTCCGTCTTTCCGTCTTTCCGTCGCCTTTGTTCATCAACGACCGCCTGGACATCGCGCTGGCGCTGAACGCCGAAGGCGTCCAGCTGGGCCATGCCGGCCTGCCGCCGCGCGCCGCGCGGCAGCTCAACCCCCGCTGGTGGATCGGTAGATCCGTGCACGACGTGCCCGGGGCCGAGGCCGCAAGGGCCGAGGGAGCCGACTATCTTGTGGTAGGGCCCGTGTACGCGACCGCGACGCACCCAGACCGCGCGCCCCTGGGCCTCGAGCGCCTGCGGGACATCGCGCGGCTCGGACTCCCGGTGATCGCGATCGGCGGCGTGACGGCCGCGCGGGCAGGCGAGGTGAAGGTGGCGGGCGCGTATGGGGTCGCGGCGATCCGGGCGCTGTGGGACGCGGCGGAGCCCGGTGCGGCGGCCCGGCAGATGCTGGAGGAGCTGCGGTGAAGGACACGATCGACGTCGTCATCAACGGGCAGCCCCAGGCGGTTTCTCAGGGCGTTACCCTGCTCGAGCTGCTCGCCGATTTGGCGCTCGATCCACGCGCCGTCGTGGTCGAGCACAATCGCCACATCGTGCGCCCGCCAGCGCTCGGGGAGGTGCGGGTCGCCCCGGGCGACGCGATCGAGCTGGTGCATTTCGTGGGAGGAGGGTGAGCCCGTGACTACCGCGGTGGACCTGGTCCAGGGCGCGCCCTTCACGGTCGGCGGGCGCACGTTCCAGTCGCGCCTGATGGTGGGGACCGGCAAGTACCCTGACAACGACACGATGGTGCGCGCGATCGAAGCGTCGGGCGCCGAGATCGTCACCGTCGCGGTGCGCCGTGTGGACCTCGATCGCTCCAAGGAATCGGGGGTGCTTCATCATCTCGACCCCAAGCGCTTCTTCCTGCTCGCCAATACGGCGGGGTGCTACAGCGCGACCGACGCGGTGCGCTACGCGCGCCTGGCGCGCGAAGCGGGGTTCAATGACTTCGTGAAGCTCGAGGTGATCGGCGACGAGGAGACGCTGCTGCCCGACGTGCGAGGGTTACTGGAGGCGGCGACGGTCCTGGTGAAAGAGGGATTCAAGGTGCTCGCCTACACGAACGAAGACCTCGTGACGGCGCTGCGGCTCGAGGATGCCGGCTGCGCCGCGGTGATGCCGCTCGCGTCCCCGATCGGGAGCGGGCTCGGCCTGCTGAATCCCTTCAGCGTCCGGACGATCAAGCGGCGGCTGCGCGTGCCGGTCATCGTGGATGCCGGCGTCGGCACCGCGTCGGACGCCTGCGTCACGATGGAGCAGGGCGTGGACGGCATCCTGATGAACACCGCGATTGCGGCCGCGCGGGACCCCGTGGCAATGGCGCGCGCGATGCGTCTGGCCGTCGAAGCGGGACGCGCCGCGTTCCTCGCCGGCCGGATGCCGCGGCGCGAAGTGGCGCTGCCGTCCTCCCCCACCCAGGGGATGCTGGATTAGGGAAGCGACGCCGGCGCGGCGCGCGGCGCTCGAGATCCTGCGCGCAGTGCGCGCGGGCGCGCCGCTCGGCGAGGCGCGCGATCGCCACCTGGGCGATCTCGCCGAGCGCGACCGCCGCCTCGCCTACGAGCTCTCCGCCGGCGTGCTGCGCCGCCAGGCCGAGCTCGACCGGGCGCTCGATCTCACCCGCGCCGATCCCCGCCTCCACGACGTCCTGCGCCTCGGCGCCTACCAGCTGCGCTGCCTGACCCGCGTCCCCCGGCACGCCGCCGTCTCGACCAGTGTGGAGCTCGCCCGGGAGACGGCCGGCGAGGGGCCGGCGCGGTTCGTGAACCAGGCGCTGCGGAAACTGGCGGGTGTCCCTAAAGGACGCGGCGGGTATCGGGTATCGGGTACCGGGGCTACGCATCCCGAGTGGCTGGTGCGCCGGTGGGAAGCTCGGTTCGGGAAGACCGACACACAGCGTCTCATGGCATGGAACGACACGAAGCCCGGCGTGACGCTGCAACCGGCCCGGTGGGACCGAGAGACGCTGACCCGAAGGCTCCACGAGACCGGCATCGGTGTAGCAGCAGCTCCATTCGGGGCCGGCCTGCGCATCAACCCGGTACCCGGTACCCGACACCCGGCAGCCCGGGATCTTCCCGGATTCGCCGAGGGCGCTTTCATCGTCCAGGACCCCGCCCACGCCCTCATCGTCCGCTACGCCGCGATCCCGGCGGGGGCGTTGGTGTACGACGCGTGCGCCGCCCCCGGCGGGAAGGCCGTGGCGCTCGAGCGGGGTGGGGCGCGGGTGGTGGCAGGCGATGCCCGCACCGGCCGCCTGCCCCGGCTCTCGGACACGGCCCGCCGTGCGGGAGTGGCGATTCGCTGCCTGGCGGCCGATCTTGAGGCGGCGCCGTTTGGGCCGGCGAGCCTGGACGCCGTGCTGGTCGACGCTCCGTGCAGCGCGACCGGCACGATGGCGCGACACCCCGATGCGCGCTGGCGGCTGACGCCGGACCTGTTCGCCCGGGCCGCCGCGCGGCAGGCGCGGCTGCTCGCCGCCGCGGCGCCGCTGGTGCGGAACGGGGGAGGGCTCCTGATCTACGCGACCTGCTCGCTCGAACCGGAGGAAAACACTGCGGTCGTGGAGGATTTCCTGAGCCGGCACCCCGATTTCTCGCGTGCGCCCGCGTCCGCCGCCGTCCCGGCCGAGCTGCTCACGGCGACCGGGGATTTTCAGTCGCTCCCCCAACGCCATGGCGTGGACGGCGCCTATGCGGCGCGGCTCGAGCGGCGGGGGGGGGATGGGGAGGGGGGGGGGGCCTGATGCGGATCCGCCGCCACCTCGCGCCGCTCGACGGTCTCACGCCGGTCGACCGCCGCCGCGCCGTGCGCTGGACGCTGACCGGCCTGGGCGCGCTCCTCGCGGGCTATCTCACGGCCTACCTCCTGCTCTTCCCCGCGCCGTTCCTCCCGGGGCACCAGGCGGTGCCGCGGGCGCTGGGCCTCTCGCTCGCCGAAGCCCAGGCGCTGCTCAAGAAGGCGCAGCTCGCCGTCTCCGATGGCGGCGTCGATCCGCATCCCACCGCACCACAGGGCACCGTGATCTGGCAGGACCCGCCCCCCGGCGTGATCGCTCCCGAAGGGTTGAAGGTGACCCTGGTGGTAAGCGCGGGCCCATCCAAGATTCCCGTACCGGACGTCGCCGGGCTCGAGGCAGGACTCGCCCAACGGCTGATCTCCGCGGCGGGGTTGATGGTCAGTCAGGTCGAGTCGGTGCAGGCCGCCGCCCCGTCCGGGTTCGCGATGCTCACGCGGCCTCCCGCCGGCACCGCGCTCGCGCCGGGCGCGGCGCTCGCACTGGTGGTGAGCCGCGGCGCGCCCACGATCGCGGTACCCGACCTCCTCGGCATGGTTGCCGCGGACGCGCGCACCCGGATCGAAATGGAAGGGCTGCAGCTCGGCACGATGACGCGCCGCAGCACACCCAATGCGACGCCGGGCACGGTGGTAGCGCAGCGGCCCGCAGCGGGCACGCTGGCATCGCCCGGCACCGTCGTCGACATCGTCGTCGCCCGGAGTCCGTGACCATGACGAACGGTATCCGCATCGCCCCGAGCGTTCTCTCCGCCGACCTGGCCCGTCTCGCCGAGCAGGTCGCGCAGGTGCTCGACGGCGGGGCCGACTGGCTGCATGTGGACGTGATGGACGGGCGGTTCGTGCCGAACCTCACCTTCGGCGCGAACATGATCGCCGCCCTGCGCAAGCTGACCGACAAGCCGATCGACGTGCACCTGATGGTGGTCGAGCCCGAGCGCTACATCGAGCCGTTCGCCGCGGCGGGCGCCTCGGTGTTCACCTTCCACCCGGAGGCGACGGTGCACGTGCAGCGGCAGCTCGAGGCGGCGAGGCAGCGCGGCATGCTCGCCGGGTTGGCGTTGAACCCCGGCACACCGCTGACCTACGCCGAGGAAGTCGTGGCCGACTTGGACCTGCTGCTCGTGATGACCGTCAACCCGGGCTTCGGCGCCCAGAGCTACCTGCCAGCGTCCACCGAGAAGATCGGCCGTGCCCGCTCACTGCTCACCGCGCACCGCGCACAGGCATATCTGGAAGTCGACGGCGGGATCACTCCCCAGACGATCGCCACGGCGCACCAGGCGGGGGCCGATACCTTCGTGGCCGGCAACGCGATCTTCACGAGCGGCGACCCGGCGCGCGAGGTGCGGGAGCTGCGCCGCCGCTGTATGGTGACCGTATGACGAACCGCCGCCAGTGGACCGTGATCGCCGGCATCATGATGACCGTGCTGTTCGGTGCGGCCCTCGCGCTGAAGCTGCGGCCCCAGTTCGACCTGATCGAGGTAGGCGGGAAGGCCCCGGCGTTCCATGCGACGGATCTGCGCACGAGCCGTCCCGTCACGCTGGCCGACTACCGCGGCAAGGTCATCTTGTTGAACGTCTGGGCCACCTGGTGCTCGCCGTGCCGGATCGAGATGCCGTCGATGGAACGGCTGCACCAGAAGCTCGCGGGCACCGACTTCCGGATCGTGGCGGTGAGCGTGGACGGCGATGCGTTCTACTCCGCCGACAGAGAGGGCCCTCCCGAAATCATGGCGTTCGTGAACCAGATGGGCCTCACGTTCGACATTCTGCACGATCCGAGCGGCGCGATTCGGACCGCCTACCAGACGACCGGAGTGCCGGAGAGCTTCGTGATCGACCGGGACGGCACGATCGTGAAGAAGGTCATCGGCGCGGCGGAGTGGGACGGCCCGGTCAACGAGGCCCTCATCCAGCGGCTGCTCGATGCGCGCTAACCTGATCCTGCTGCTGACGCGGAACTGGCCGATCAAGGGGGCGGCGATCTTCTTGGCGCTGATGCTGTACGTGGCCGTGCAGCTGCAGCAGCCCGTGACCACCGACTTCGAGCTGGGGCTCAACCTGCAGCTCCCACCCGGCCGGACCCTCCAGCAGAAGCTGCCCAAGATCCGGGCCCAGATCTCCGGCAAGGGGAGTCAGGTCCTGCGGCTCCGCTCGCTGCGCGGCGACGTCACGCGGCGCATACCCGATACGCTGTCCGCGTCCACCTGGACGATCCACGTCGAGCCGAGCGAGATCGAGGCGCAGCTGCCCAAGGGCTCGGACGTGCGCGTGCTCGAGATCCGCCCGCGCGAGATCACCGTCGCCCTCGACAGCGTGGCGCGCAAGGACGTGCGCATCGTGCCGCTCCTCACGGTCGTGCCGGAGTCAGGACAGGTGCTGCACGGCGGGGTCTCGATCGCGCCGACCATCGCGCGGCTCGTCGGGCCCGAGAAGAACCTCGCGGGGATCGAGTCGGTCACGACCATCCCGACCGAGATCGCCAACGTGTCCGGCGCGTTCACGCGCACCGTGCCGATCGACACGGCGCCGCTCGGCATCGTGCGGATCGCGCCCAAACAAGTCACCGTCACCGGGGAAATGGGGGTACTCGCGGAGCGGTCGTTCGGCGGCATCCCCGTCGAGACCGGCGCCGGCGCGGCCACGAGCTTCATCGTCACCCCCTCCCGCGTGTCCGTGACGGTGCGGGGCCCCGAACAGCGCGTCCAGGCCCTCACCCGCGACAGCCTGCGCGTCGTGCTCCACGTCGCGGGGGCAGGCGCCGACGGCGGCGTCGCCTACCTCACCGTCATCGCGCCGCCCGGCATCACCGCCCGCGCCATTCCCGATTCGGTCACGCTCAAGCGCCGCACCCGTCGTGGCTGACGTCGTCCTCGGCATCGAAACGTCGTGCGATGAGACCTCGGCCGCTGTGCTCGTCGGCCCTCAACCCGAACTCGCCGGCCTCGTCATCCTGTCGCAGGACGTGCACCAGGTGTTCGGGGGCGTCGTTCCCGAACTCGCCAGCCGCGCGCACCTCGCCGCGCTGCCGGCGGTCGTGGACCGCGCCCTCGCGGAGTCCGGCCTCGGCCTCTCGGCCGTGGACGCGGTCGCGGTCACGGCGGGCCCCGGGCTCGTCGGGGCGCTGCTCGTCGGCGTCGTGTACGCCAAGGCGCTCGCCTACGCCGCGGACCGCGCGCTCATCGGGGTGCACCACATGGAGGGCCACCTGTTCGCGCCTACCGTCGAAGACCCCGCGCTCGCGCCGCCGTTCGTCGCCCTGCTCGTCTCGGGCGGCCACACCCTGCTGCTCGACGTCCCCGCCTGGGGCCGCTACCGGCTGCTGGGCCAGACGCGCGACGACGCGGCGGGCGAGGCCTTCGACAAAGTCGCGAGCCTGCTCGGCCTCGGCTATCCGGGCGGGCCCGCGATCGAGCGCCTCGCCCGAGACGGCGACCCGGCCCGCTTCACGTTCCCCCGCCCGATGCTCGGCGAGGAGGGGGGATTCGAGTTCTCGTTTTCCGGGCTCAAGACCGCGGTGCTGCACGCCGTGCGCGCGTCGGACGACCTGGAGCGCGACCGCCCGCATATGGCGCGCGCGTTCCAGGACGCGGTGCTCGACGTGCTGGTGACGAAGCTCGAGCGCGCGGTGCGCGCGACCGGCTACCGCACCGCCGTGCTGGGAGGCGGGGTCGCGTGCAGCCGCGCCCTCGCCACCGCCGCCGCCGAGCGCCTCGCCGGCAGGGCCCGCGTCGCCGTCGCCAGCCCGCGCTTGAATACCGACAACGCCGCGATGATCGCTCGCGCCGGCTGGTACCGCCTCGGCCTGGGCGAGCGCAGCGACTGGACCCTCGACGCTCGCGCCGATCTCCCTCTCCCCGGCCTCGCATGACCGTCTACCCGTTCATTCTCCGTCTCGGCCCCATCGAGCTCACCGGCTACGGCCTGATGATGATGGTGGCCTTCCTGATGGCGGGCTGGGCCATCCAGCTCGACCTCCGCCGGCGCGGGCTCGACGAAGAGTTCGCCGCTGACATCGTCATCGCCGGTGTCGTGGGCGGGCTTCTCGGGGCCAAAATCTGGTACGTGCTGCTCACAGGGGAGTGGGACGCACTGCTGCGGCGCGGCGGGTTCGTCTGGTACGGCGGGTTTCTGGGCGCGACCGCCGCCATCATCCTGAACGGCTGGCGGCGCGGGGTCCCGTGGCGCTTTACGACCGAGATCTGCTCCGCGCCGCTCGCGCTGGGGTACGCGCTGGGCCGGGTGGGCTGCTTCTTGGTCAACGACGACTACGGCATCCCCAGCGCGCTCCCCTGGGCGATGAAGTTCCCCGACGGCCTCCCCCCCACCACGGTCGCGAATCTCACCGCGATGGGCGTCACCTTCCCGCCGGGCACCGACCCGATGCAGGTCGTGGCCGTCCACCCGACCCAGATCTACGAGACGGCGCTGATGCTCCTGGCGTTCTGGTGGATGTGGCGGCGGCGCGATCACGGCCACGCCACGGGCTGGATGCTGGGCTGCTACCTGGTGCTCGGAGGCCTGGAGCGGTTCCTCGTCGAGTTCCTGCGCGCCAAGGACGACCGGCTGCTCGGCGCGTTCACGCTCGCGCAGGCGACCAGCGCGTTGCTCGTGGTCGTGGGGATCGGGTTGCTCTACGTGTGGCGGGAGAAAGAGGCGGTCAACCTTCAGCCAGCCGCCCTCAGCCCGAAGCCCCCCCCGACCCCCACCGACCCTCAGGCCGGCCGCTGACGGCTGACAGGCCTCATCGCCCAGACGAGGGCCGCCACGGCCAGGACGAGCAGCAGGCCCTGTAGGGCGAGCGACTCGACGGTCGGGTAGATCCCCAACACGGGGATGCGCGGCACCCCCTCGACGACGGTGAGGCGCAGGACCCCCCCTTCCTGCAGCTCGGCGACGCCCTTCCCCGCGAACACGAACGCCATGTAGTAGAGCATCACGCCCGTCACGGCAAAGAACGGCTTCATCGCGACCCGCAGGCCGAGCTGGTTGATGACGACGTACACGGCGAGGAGCCCCACCGCCCCGGCCGCCATCCCGCCGAGCACCGGGACCGTCCCCCCCCCACCCCCGCCACCGCCCGAACTGAAGAGCGCCTTGTAGAAGAGGATGGTCTCGAACCCTTCGCGGTAGACGGCGAGGAACGCCACTGCGCTGAGTGCCAGCCCCGAGCCCGAGGAGAGCGCGGTCTCCATCTTGCCCCTCACGAACGCCGTCCACTTGGCTGCCTCGACCTTCGAGAGGAGCCAGTAGCTCACGTAGAACAGGACGGCGGCGGCGAGGAGCATCGTGAAGCCCTCAATCGCCCCCCGCTGTCCCGGCGTGACGTGGAACAGCAGCTCGACGAGCGCCCAGGTAATGAGGCTTGCCAGAACGGCGATCCAGGCGCCGCGCGCCACGTCGCGGCGCCGGTCGGGGGCGCCGGCCTTGGCGAGGAACGTCATCAGCGCCGCGACGATCAGGATCGCCTCGAACCCCTCGCGCACCAGCAGGAAGAACGACGACACGAAGAGGCTCATCGCCGACGGCCGGTCCGCGACGACGCGCTCGGCGCGCTCGAGCCCGCCGAGTAGGCGCTGGCGGACCGCGGCCAGCTCTTGGGGCTCGGCGCGGGCGACGCGCGTCCGCAGCTCGTCGAACGCCGCCTCGAGCTCGCCCGCCAGCCGGGCATTCCTCGCGCGCACCTCGGTCTCCACCTGCTCGAACGTGAGATAGGCGTCGAACGCGATCTGCGGGGACCGGGTGGCGAGCGCGGAGTCGACCTGGCGGCGCACGGCGGCGAACGCGGCCCCCATGGCGGAGCCCCCGAACTGGAGGGTGGCGACGTAGGCGGCCACTGCCCAGCGATCTTCCTCCGACAGGTCGTCCGAGAACTCGGGCATCGCGGTGCCCGGGACACCGATCGCGATCTTCCGGTAGATCTCGAGCAGCGACGTTCCGCCCATCAGTGCGGGGTCGGCGAGGTTACCTGGCGGCGGACCCTTCAAGGACTTCGCCTTGGGGCCGTCGCCGCGCCCGGTCTCGCCGTGGCAGGCGACGCACTGCTCGCGGTAGACGGCGGCGCCGCGCGCGAGGGATGGCGGCCGGGACGGGAGGGGCTCGTCGCTGCCGATCCGCGCGATCACGGCGTCCGCCACGCGCGCCACCGAATCGGGGGGCGCCAGCTGGTCGAACAGCTCGGCCAGCCGAGCGAGACCGCTGTCGGCGGCGCCGCGTACCGCGGCAGGCAGGCTCGACACCTCGAAGCGGGCCTGCGCGATGAAGAGCTTCGCCTCGGCGACCTCTTCCGGGAGGACGACATGGCCGCCGGCCGGGGTCACCCCGAGGGCGTATTCCTTGGCGGCGAGCGCGGCAGCCGCCACCACGCGCCGGGCTGCAGCCACAGAATCAACCGCCTGCCCGGCGAGCGGTAGCGTGAGGCAGGCGGATAAGATGAGAATCGTTCTCAATACGCGCACGTCCAATACTAGAGCGATTCTATCGGGAATTCAATCGGTGGAGAGCACCGCCACCGCCACCGCCGCCTCGTGGGTGTGCGAGAGCGACAGCAGCACGCGG
>Ga0326597_10010778_pt1 | contig 12157 bp, 10 predicted proteins | sample RVTome_12_FD_203789 | JGI IMG/M metagenome (GOLD analysis project Ga0326597, IMG submission 203789) | Soil microbial communities from uranium-contaminated site in the Upper Colorado River Basin, Wyoming, United States - RVT100D185 | ecosystem: Environmental > Terrestrial > Soil > Contaminated >... | reverse complement strand
CAAGTCCAGGAGCGCGGTCCCCGCGGCGGTGCGCGGCTATCACGAGGTCAACCTTCGCGCCATGCGGTGCCTGGCGCCGGGGGGGATGCTGCTGACCGCCTCGTGCTCGTTTCACGTGCGACTGCCGGCGTTTCTCGCGATGCTCGAGGAGGCGAGCGCGGACAGCGGCCGCCGGATGCTGCTGCGGCAGGTGCTGGGACAGGCGGCGGACCACCCCGAAGTGCTGACGATTCCGGAAACCGGATATCTCAAGGGGGCGGTCCTTCAAGCGGTGTGAATCGTCGCTCTCCCGTGGCTTGGCGGTTTCTTCGCGTTGACAGTGCAACGCTCGCTTATGAATTTGGTAGGATGCGCCTTTCTCCGAATCTCCCCCTCGAGGCCTCATGCTGAGCGCCGCGGAACTTCGCGCTACCCAGCAGCCCCGGCGGGCACGGTATTCGGACAAGCAGCGCTATGACGAGTACATCCTCCAGCGGATCGAAGGTTACAAGAACTCCATCGGCCGTGCCGAGCTGCTCCGGCTGGGCGACGAAGCGGTGGCGGAGCAACAGAGCGCGGCCGAGAGCCAGTTCGTCCTGACCGAAGTGCTCATGCTCGAGTCGGTAGACCGGCTCATCGTGAAGCGGCTGGCGCTCAGGCCCTACAGCAAATGGCGGCGCCAGTTCCTGAAGCTTCGCGAGGCTCAGCGCACTCCGACCCATTGGGGGCTCGAGGCGGCCGGACCGGTAGCACGACTGGTTCCCCGCCTCGAGGCCAACGACGCGACGCTCGTGATCGGTGGAGGGGCCGAGCCCTGCGCCTACCTGCTGGCGGCGCACGATGCGGCGGTCACCTTCATCGCCGCGGACATGGGGACGGTGGAACGGGTCGAATCACGGATGGCCACCGAGGCGCTCGGCAGCATGTTCGACGGCTACGTCGCCCAGCTCGCGCCCGGCCTTCCCGACTTTCTCTGCTTCATCAGCGCACTCGACCTCGTCGTCATCGATCCCGGCGCCATCGCCGAGTTGAAGACGTCCCTGCGGCCCCACGCCGTGCGCGACCTGCAGCGGCGCACCCGCCCCGGTGGCATTCACATCCTCCTCCCGACCTGCAAGTCCCTCGCTCCCGAGTCGCTGCGCGCGCTGTACCACGACTGGGTGCTCGAGGAGGACCCCAAACGGCGCCGCCGGTCAGGCACGGGCCGCGTTCGCGAGGGCCTCGTGCTGTCCAGTCCCAGGTGTCCGGCGGACACGGGCTGAGCCATCCGCCTCGTGTCGAAGCGACACGAGGCGTCCCAGGCCCTCTTCCGAACATGTTGTGCTGATTCATCTTCCGGACCAATCCCGGCGGGCACGAGGAGTGCGTCAATCGAGGAAAGCGTTCGACGGCTTCCCCAAAACTAAGGACCATTCCAGTGAGCGCTCTCCCATTGGTAGTTCCGGAAACGCCCCTGGGTATCGTCATCAGGAGCGGCGGTCCCGCCCCCAAGCCCGCGCGCTTCTGGGCGTACCTCTGGGCGGCGGACGAAGAGTTCGCGGACGATCACTGGCACCAGCGAGTCCCCACCGAGCACGCCGCGTAGCAGGGCGTCGGTGCGGCGGGCCGAAACACCCTCGGACCTCTGGTCCGAGGGTGTTTGTATTTCCGGTTATATTGCCCCCCGACCTTTTCCCGAGCCACGATGCGAGCACTCGTCAAGGAAGCCCCGGGACCAGGAATGGTGCTTCGCGAGCGGCCGGTTCCCGCCTGCGGCCCCAGCGACGCGCTGATCAGGGTGCGGCACGCCGGCGTGTGCGGGACCGATCTCCACATCTGGGAGTGGGACAGCTGGGCCAGCGCCCGGCTCAAGCCACCGGTGGTGATCGGCCACGAGTTTGCCGGCGAGATCGTGAAGCTGGGGCAGGAGGCCGAGCAGGAGGGACTGCTCGCGGTGGGCGACGCCGTCACCGCCGAAGGTCACATCGTCTGCGGACACTGCCTGCAATGCCGGCTCGGCGCCGCCCACCTCTGCCAGCGCACCCGGATCATCGGCGTCGATCGCGACGGCGCCTTCGCCGACTTCATCGCGATGCCGGCCTCCAACGTCATGAAGCTCGACGGAATTCCCACCGAGGTCGGGGCCATCATGGATCCGATGGGCAACGCCGTCCACACCGTCCTCGAATCCACCGTTCCCGGAAGCACCGTCCTCGTGCTCGGCTGCGGACCGATCGGCTGTTTTGCCGTCGGCGTGGCCCGTGCGGCCGGCGCCTCGCTCGTCATCGCCAGCGATTTCAACGCCCGGCGGCTCGAGCTGGCCTGCGCGATGGGGGCGCACGTCACCCTCAATCCCGGACGCGACGACGTGCTCGCTCGCGTTCGTGAGCTCACCAGTGGGGACGGCGTGGACCTGGTCTGCGAAATGAGCGGCCACCCGAGCGGCCACGCGCAGGCGTTTGCCGCCGCACGGCTGGGAGGGCGGGTCAACCTCCTCGGCACGCCGAGTCGGACGACCGAGGTCGACTTCGCGCGGGACGTCATCTTCAAGGGGCTCACGCTCTACGGTGTCACCGGCCGGAAGATGTACGAGACCTGGCACGAGATGCGGCGCTTCCTGCGAGCCGGGCAGCTGGACCCCCGCCCGGTGATCACCCATCGCTTTCCGCTCGAACAGATCGCCGAGGCGATTCAGGTCATCAAGGACGGGGAGGCGGGCAAGGTCATCCTGGAGATCGGGGCATGAGCGAGCTGGAACACCGCCTCGAGCATGAGCTGGAAGGCTTCATCCGTGACGGCGTGTACAAGCGCCCGAAGTTCCTCGCCGGCCCCCAGGCCCCGCGGGTGCGGATGGAGGAGTACGGCGACGTCATCATTCTCTCCTCCAATAACTACCTCGGGTTGAGCAGCGAGCCGGCGGTCGTGAAGGCCGGGCACGACGCGCTCGACCGCTTCGGCGCCGGCACGGCGTCGGTGCGGTTCATCTGCGGCACCTTCACCGTGCATCGTGAGCTCGAAGCGGCCTGCGCCCGGCTGGTCGGAACACCCGCCTCGCTCAGCTTCGGGAGCTGCTGGAACGCCAACGAGGCGGTGCCGGGAACCCTGCTGGGCGAGGAAGACATCGTCATCAGCGACCAGCTCAACCACGCGTCCATCATCGATGGTATCCGGCTCGCCAAGGCGATCACCAAGTGCCAGGCGGCCGTCTATCGCCACGCCGACCTGGCGGACCTCGCCGCGAAACTCGCCGCCGCGCGCGCGCGGCGGGTCCGGATGGTGATCACCGACGGCATCTTCTCCATGGAGGGATCGATCGCGCCCCTGCCCGACCTGCTCGAGGTCTGCCGCCAGCATGACGCCGTCCTCGTGGTGGACGATTCACACGCCACCGGAGTGCTCGGCAGTCGGGGCCGCGGCACGGCGGAGCATTTTGACATGGTGGGCGAGATCGACATCATCACCTCGACCCTGGGGAAGGCCCTCGGGGGAGCCGCCGGAGGATTCGCGGCGGGCTCCGCGGCCGTGTGCGACTACCTCACCCAGCGAGCCCGCCCGCAACTCTTTTCCAACGCCCTGCCTCCGACCGTCGCGGCCAGCTCGCTCGCCAGCATCGAGTTTCTCGAGGCTCATCCCGAGCGGGTGAGCCGCCTTCACGACAACGCGCGCTACTTCAGGGAGCGCCTCCTCGAGCTCGGCTTCACGCCGCTGCCGGGCGAGACCCCCATCATTCCCGTCATCCTCGGCGAGACATCCGCGGCCATTCAGATGAGCGATCTGCTGCTGGCCGAGGGAGTATTCGTCACCGGCTTCGGCTTCCCGGTGGTGCCGCAGGGCCAGGCGCGCGTGCGCTGCCAGATCTCCGCGGCCCATTCGCGGGATGATCTGGACCAGGCGCTGGCGGCCTTCAGGAAAGTGGGGACCCGACTCGGGCTGATTTGAGGCCAGCGACGCCCACCTCCCTCTTGGCCCCCCTCTTGCACCCCCACCCCCTCCAGCGGGTTGGGACCCCTCGGCGAACTCATTCGTAAATCATTCTGCCACAGGCAGATAGCCGGGTCACCGTTCCCCGTCCCTTCCCGCGATTTCCGGTAGAACCCCGCATTTTGACGTACCGTGCCGATCGGGGACGGTAGACGCCAGGGTCGTCCTGGCTCGGACACCTTACGGAGGCAGTCTGTGATGCGCATGGTCATCCGAAGCATTCCGGCCGCGGCGCTGGCGCTCTGCCTGGGCACCGCCCACCTCTCGGCCCAGCAGCCGGGCAACGGCAACTTCCAGTGGTATCTCGGCGGACAGGGCGGCGTGATGTTCTTCAAGACGCCCACTCAGAGCCGGTCGGCGATCCCGACCTTCGGTGGACAGGCGCTGATCGTCGCGAAGCGCACCGGGCTCATGCTCTCCTTCGAGGAAGGCGTCGGGTCCGACGAGACCAGCTCGTACACCGACGGCAACGGCGTCCAGAACGTCACCTTCAACGACATCCGGAAATACTCGGCGGTGCTGATGGCGTTCCCGATCAAGGCCGCCGCGCAGCCCTATCTCGGCGTGGGCTACGGTCTGATTCATGTGGTGAATCCGACACCGACCAGCCCCGCGGCGTTTCAGAGCGACGCCGTCGAGCTCGGGTCGAGCGGCTTCGGGACTTTCGTCGGCGGGCTGACTTTCCAGGTGGGACGTCTGATGGCCTTCGGGCAGTATCAGATCACCACGAGTCCCTCGACCCACGCGGTGACCGACGGCTCCGGCACGCTGGTGGCGGTGGGACGGCTGCTCGACGGCCCGACCCACACCTTCAGCGGCGGCCTCCGCATCGGGCTCGGCGGCTCGAAAGACGGGACTCGGAGCGCCGGCGGCTACTGAGCCTCGGCCCGCACTCGGTCCGTCCGACCGAGTCGTCGGGAGACCCAGGGAGATCCAGCAACGACGAATCGAAGCGGCCAATCGGCCGCGTGGGTGATCCCAATGCGCGGCGTCACCGCGAAAGCGGTTGGCGCCGCGTTTTTTTCCGCCACCACCGTCAGCCCCGATCCACCCATCGGCACCCCGTCCACCTCTCGCGAAATCGCGAGCGCCTGACAGAGCTTTCCCGGACCGGAACAGAGCTGCCGATCGACCAGCGGTCCGCGCCGGCATCGCATCGCCTCCATCCCCTCCATCGGTTCGAGAGCCCGTAGCAGGACGGCACTCCCCTCCCCCTCCACCCCACACACCAGGTTGGCGCACCAGTGAAGGCCGTAGGAGAGATAGACGTACCAGGAGCCGGCGGGACCGAAGAGGGCGGCGTTGCGTTCGTTTCGGCGGTGGCGGTACCCGTGCGAGGCGGGGTCACGGTAGCCGAGATAGGCCTCGGTCTCGACGATCCGTCCGGCGGTACGACTCCCGCCGAGCAGGGAGACGACCGTGGTACCGACGAGCTCTCGAGCGACGACCTCGGCGGGTCGCCTGAAAAACGAGACGGGCAGCGTCGCTGCCCGTCTGGAACCGCTCACTCCGCTGCCTTCTTGCGGCCGCGCGCGTGCGGCCGCTTGGGAGGAGGAGCCTCGGCGCCGTCCGGCGGCGCGGGCGCTTCGGCGGTGGCCGCGGCGGCGGCCCGCTTCCGCGGTGCCCGCCGGGGACGTGCGGGCTTCGCGGGCGCCTCGGGGGATGCTGCCGGCGCGCTTTCCACCGGTGGGGCCAGCGAGGCGGGAATGTCGATCTCCACCACACCGATGAGCGGGACATCCCCGGCACGCAGCGGCGAGCGGGAGCCGCGGCGGAAGCGGACGCCGAAGCGCTGGCCGTTCTCCCGAACGGCCCCGGCGGGCTCGCCGGCCACCGCCTCGACCGGCACCGACACTCTCTCCGAGGCCGTTGTGGGCGCCGGGGCGGCCGCCGCGGGCGGTGCGAAAGCGGCCCCGCCGGCTGCCGGCGCCATACCGGTGCGATGGGGAGAGATCTCGTACTCGTCGTCCCCCACCTTGCGCACGTCGGCCACCTCGGCGTCGTTGGCCTGGCGAAGGAAGCGCGCGAAGCGGGGGGCGTCGAGAAGGGGATCCTGGCGGCCGTGCATCGCCGCCATCCGAAGGCGAAGCGTTTCGTGGCCAACCGGCGGCCGGAGCTCGCCGAGTGCCTGGGACAGCAGCTGGAACGCGCGGGCGAGCGAGAGCGCGCCGTCGGGGCGGGGCTCTCGCGGGGGACGCCGGGACTGGCCCTCTTCCTTGGAACCCTCGGGGGCGCGCTCCCGGTCCCGCCCCCGTCCTCGGCGCGACCGGCCGCGCCGGGCGCCCTCTTCCTTCGACGGCTCTTCCGACTTCGGCGCCGGGGCGGCGATCGCGCCGCCGGCCACCGGGGACACCTCGTACTGCCCGTTTTCCATCTTGCTCACGACCAGCACGCCCTTCTGTCCCGCCTCGACGACGAACTTGCTGAAGCGATTGAATCCCGCGTTCCGCTCGTCGAAATTCGGGTCGATCTGCTGCATCACCTGCTTCAGGCGGTCGGAGCGCATGACGTCGCCATTGCGCGCCATCTGCGCGACCGCCTCGCCGGCGAGCTGCCAGGGATCCCGCTGGGTGGACGGCGTGTCCACTTCCTTGGTGAGGCCGGCGAGATCGTTGTAGGAGTAGTACTCGTCGCAGTTCTGGATCAGCAGGTCGCTGGCCGACTCGCGGATCCCGACGCCGATGACGTACTTCCCGTACTCCTTCAGCTTGATCACCATCGTCGAGAAATCGCTGTCGCCCGAGAGCAGGATGAAGGTCCCGATCTCGGGGCGGGTGAAGACCAGCTCGATGGCGTCGATGGCGAGGCGGATGTCGGTCGCGTTCTTCTTGTTGGTGCCGAAGGCGGGCGCGAAGATGAGGTCGATGGAGGACTCGGAGAGGGGCACGATGTACTGCGGGTACCGTCTCCAGTCGGCGTACGCGCGCTGGACCGCAACCTTGCCCTTGATGATGTCGCTGTTGAGGAGGGTCCGGAGTTCCTTGGTCAGGTCCTTCTGGACGCCCAGGGTGACGTTGTCGAAGTCGATCATGAGCGCGGCGTTCGGGGCGTGTACCGGGGGCTGGCTCAAATGCCGGCCCGGGCGGATGAGTGGCTTGTTCACATGTCGCTCGTCTGGAGGATCAGTCGCCGGGTGCCCATCCCGCGTTCCCCGCCGGACCCGGCCGGCTCAGGAACGTCGGCGACGCGCACGAGGCGTGCTGCCGGATGTCATCAAAGTGGTCGTCCGTCCGTCCACCTGCCGAGCCACCCAGGCCCGGCTCCGATGGGCGGAAAATTACACTTGCGGGCGTCCCGGCGGGTAGGGCCTGGATGTCCGGTGGGGGGAATCAGCCGAACTGGGGTTGGCCGGCGAGGGGAAGATCGAGGATGAAGAAAAAGCGGGTTCCCTCCCCCGATCCGGTCTCGACCTCGAGGGTGGAGCCCATCGCTTCGACCAGCTTGCGGCAGATCGAAAGCCCGAGGCCCGAGCCGGAGAAGGCGTACTCGCCCAGCTTCTGCCGGCGGCGGAACGGCTCGTACAGCGTGGCCATCGACTGCGGAGGAATGCCGCGGCCGGTGTCACGCACCGAGAACTCGACCGCCCGCGAGGAAAGCTGGCGCGCGGTGACCTCGACGAACCCTTCGGCGGTGAACTTGAGCGCGTTGGTGGTGAGGTTGAGGAGCACCCGGCTCAGCGCCACCGGGTGCCCCACCCGGAAGTCGGCCTCGGGGGTCGTGAGTTGGACGGTAAGCCCCTTCTCCTCGGCGATCGGCTGCACGATGTCGCGGACCGACTCCAGAATATCGGTGACGGAGAACGGAATGGGGTCGAGGTCCACCAGGCGGTCGCCGCCGCGGGCGAGCTCGATCACGTCGCTCGCGACCGAGCTCAGCCCGAACGCGGCGCTATAGATGAGCCCGAGCTGTCGCTCCTGGATCTCGTTGACCGGCCCGCTGCGCCCCCGCTGGAGCGTCTCCGCGAGGAAGAGAATCGAGGTGAGGGGCGAGCGCAGGTCGTGGGCGACCTCGACGACCAGCTCGAGGCCATCGGGGCTCGACAGCCGGTCGGCGAAATGCTGGGACCAGTCGGCCTCGAGCCGCTGTCCAACCTGTTCGATGGCGCTGAGGAGACGGAGGAGCTGGGAGGAATCGGGCGGGGGCAGCTCCTGCACTCGCTCCACGAAGGCGGACCGCATCAGGACGAGGAGCCGCCGGGAGAGAGCGTTCCGGGGGAGCCCACCAAAGTCGGTCTCCTGACCGCTCGCACGCTGCCGGATGGCGTTGGAAAGTTGGGCCAGATGGGCGGTGACCTCCTCCGCCCCGATCGCGTGCTCCAGCGCCGTTTCCCACATCGCCTGCGCGGCGTGCACCGATTCCCGCAGCGCATCCCACAGCGGAACCGCGATACCGCCACTCGACGGCCCGTCCGGATCCCAGAGACGCGCCGATGCCGAGCCGGTGAGGCGCCTGCGGTCCCCGCTGGCGGTCCCCGTCGCGGCGGTCTTCGGTCTCACTCAGGCAGCCCCGTGGTACTGTCCTCGCGATGGAAGGCGTGCTTGTCCATCAAGCGGTAGAGCGTGGTGCGATCGATGCTTGCCAGCCTGGCCGCCTTCGACATGTTGCCACCCGCCCGGGACACCAGGCGAGTGAGATACTCTTTCTCGAACTGTGCCACGACCCGGTCCTTCCCGGAGTGGTAGGCCTCGTCCATGAGGGTGGAGGGGACCGCCGTTTCCACCGGACGCTCAACCGCATCGTCGTAGACGGGGATGTCGTTCGGCTGGATCACCTGGTCCGCTTCGGCGAGCACGGCCACGTGCTCAATGACATTTTGGAGCTCTCGAACGTTGCCTCGCCAGGGGCGCGAGCGCAAGAAGGCGATGCTGGCGTCGCTGAGCTTCGGAATGCGGTCGCCCATCTGCCTGTGACGCTGCCAATACACGGTCAGGAAATGGTTGGCCAGGAGAGGGATGTCCTCCGGACGCTTGCGGAGCGGTGGCAGCTTGATCGGCACGACGCGGAGACGATAGAAGAGGTCGCCGCGGAGCAACCCGGTGTCCACGGCCTCCTGGGGCTCGCGATTGGTGGCGGAGATGAACCGCACGTCCACCACCGCATCCTGCTGCTCGCTGCCCACCCGACGCACCACCCCGTCCTGGATGACGCGCAGGAGCTTGGCCTGGAGCGGCATCGTCATCTCCGTCAATTCGTCGAGGAAGAGCGTTCCGCCGTTGGCCGTCTCCAGGAGACCCGGCTTGTCTCGGTCGGCCCCGGTGAAGGCGCCCTTGCGGTGGCCGAACATTTCGCTCTCCAGCAACTGCTCGGGAAGGGCGGCACAGTTGATTGGCACGAGTGTACGCCCGCTCCGCCGGCTGTTCTGATGGATGAACTGGGCGATGACTTCCTTGCCCGTGCCGCTTTCGCCGCTGATGAAGACGGAAGCGTCGGTCGCGGCCACCTTCCGGGCGAGATCCACCGCCTGTCTGAACAGGGGAGAGATGCCGATGAGAGCGATCTTGTCGCTATGGCCATTCTGCTTCATCAACTGCACCCGAAGGTCCTGGGTCTCGCGTGACATCATGACGGCGTGGGAGGCGCGGCCGATCAGGACCTGGAGGTGCGTCGCGGAGAATGGCTTGGGCAAGTAGTCCCAGGCCCCGGCCCGGAGTGCCTCGATGCTGCTGGTGACGCTGGGATTGCCCGTCATCACCACCACGATCGTGTCCTTGTAGGCACCGACCGCCGCCTGAAGGATTTCCAGCCCCGAGATCTGGGACATGTAGAGATCGACGAGGATGATGTCGAATTTCCGCCGGCGAACCATGTCGAGCGCTTCCTCGCCGCGCCCGACCAGCGTGACGTTGTAGCCGTCCATCTGCAGCACGCTCGCGCAACTCTCCCGCAGCGTGCGTTCGTCGTCCACGACGAGCACCCGAATGCTGGCCTTGATCTCCCCGGGGATGGAAAGCGGATCACGGGAGGTTGCATCCACCGGGGGTGGTCCCGACCGTTCATTCTGGGGGAGGGGATTCGCCATCGACACTCCTGGACATGACCGCGGAACGCGGTCGATTGAGGGATCTGATGCCATTTTGTGACACGTATCCCCCCGGCGCATCGGTTTGCTGGGGGAGTATGGGACGAGTAGCAACATTGATACCACAGATTGCTGCATTGGTCAAGCACATGATGTTGCCGCGCAACATCTTGCAGCGGATGGCGGGCTTGGAGCGTTGTGAACAAGCTACAGACGGCGGGAGGTATGACTCAGCTGGGGTATTCCGACGGCACCTGCTCGAACGCCCGGATGCGTTCGCCTTTCCCTTCTCGGCGAAGGTCTCGGAGTGCCGTGGTGGCGCGCAGGAGGAGCTCAATTGCGTCAACGGGGGACTGGGCGAAGTCGGGGACAGCGCAGTATCCCGCCCGGATGCGAATCGACCGCTCGCCGCCCCGATGGGCAACCGGCGAGCCCTCGATGGCACCGCTCAGACGGCGGACCAGGCGGAGGGCGGCGTCCGGGCCCGTGGCCGGGGCGATGACCGCGAACTCCGACAGCCCCAGCCGTCCAATGGCGTCCGACGCGCGGCCGGCGCGCTTGAAGAGGAGCCCGACCTGGTCGGAGACCTTTTCGACCTCCTCATCGGCCGTTTCGGTCTGGTTCTCCGGCTCCGGCGCGAACACCACGCACGCCAGCGGATCGTGCCGCCGTAAAGCATCTGAGCCGATCTCTCGCGCCCGGCGGGAGAGACCCCGCATGTTGTACAGGCCGGTACTGGTGTCGAGCAGATTTTCCTCCCGCAATTCGTCGACCGCCCGCTTGCATTGGAGGAAGGTGCCGAGCTTGAGGAGCAAAGACTCGCCGTCGAGAGGTTGGCCCAGGAACTCCCAGGCCCCCGCCCGATAGGCCTCGAGCCGCTGGGTGCGGCCCGAGGGACCGGACGTGGTGATGACGATCGGCGTGGTGGGGCCGAAGCGGGGATCGGCTCGCAGGGTCCGGCAGACATCGAAGCCGTGCATGTCGGGCATTTGGGCGTCGAGAATGATCAGGTCGGGGCGGCTGGTCCAGGCGCGCTCGAGCGCCTGCTGCCCGGTATAGGCCCGCACCACCGAGTACCCGCTCGGCCCCAGGATACTCTCCAGCGATCGCGCCGACCACTCCTGATCATTGGCGATGAGAACCAGGGGAGCCGACGAGGCCTTGTCGCGATTTTCCATGAAATCAGCCGGAATGGGGAGAGACGGCAAATCGGTGCTGCGGCCCTGAGAGCAGGAGTCGTGCGGGCTCGCCCGATTCCGTCAACTTATTATAACATAACACTATAGGTTTTCGAAACCCACCCCGGTTTCCTCCCGACGCCGGACCCGCGCCACAGTTGGGAGGCTGGCGCGCTACGACGCCGCTCGCCGGAGTTCTGTTGCGGAGTGTTTCGTCATGTGTGGTCCGCGAGCAACGATGTTTGCCCCAGGGTCGCGGGGGCCCCACCCAACATGGGAGTTGCTAAACTGCTACAAGGTAATATCTTGTAACGATCCTCCACCCTTGCGGCTCTTCGCCCGAAATCGCGGCGTCATACTTGAAGACGAAGAGGCATAGGTTCGTCCGTCAGGTCGACTCACACGGAAATCGAATTATGCCTCAGCCAATCGGATCGACCTCTTCGTCGAACCCCGGCGATAGCGGGACAACGGACATCCCCGGAGACGCCGGCGCGGCCGAACCGGTGGGGCGTGCCACCAATCCGGTGGAGCGCTCGCGATTCAGTCAGTGGCTGGCCAGCTTCGGCCTCGGCGAAATCCCGATGCCACTACTGACCCGCCGTCGTGGGCAGCGAGAGTAAGCAGTATTCGAGGAAGGTGACGCATATCACGATGAGGCCGTCACCGACCCGTTAATCTAGGCCTTGCTCCCCTGGTGCCGATGTTGGGTGGGGACGACCAGCGGTTGAAGCTGTTTTGATTTGTGTGTACGATACACCCACCCCGAGCGAGTGAGTCTGGCAACGATCATGGGAATTGCCACTTCTGGAGTCCGGCGAGCGTTCCCTTCCCGCTCGCTTGCTGCCCGTCGGTCGCGGCCCGCATGGTCGCGTGCCTACGCGCGGACGCTCTCACGGCTGACCCGTGTGGTGCCTCTGGCAAACGGCGGGTGGGTCCACCGAGCGGTGAACCTGCTGCTGGCGGCGGTGGCGCTGGTGCTGGTGTCGCCCATCCTGGTGATCGTCGCCGCCCTGGTCAA
>Ga0326597_10010777_pt1 | contig 12157 bp, 12 predicted proteins | sample RVTome_12_FD_203789 | JGI IMG/M metagenome (GOLD analysis project Ga0326597, IMG submission 203789) | Soil microbial communities from uranium-contaminated site in the Upper Colorado River Basin, Wyoming, United States - RVT100D185 | ecosystem: Environmental > Terrestrial > Soil > Contaminated >... | reverse complement strand
GAATTTACCGTGATCATCGGTGGATGACCGGCTTGGAATGGTGATCCGTCCCCCGGGCTCCGCGGATGTGGATGCCATCGTCGACATGGGCGAGCGCATGCATCGGGAGAGCGTGTACGCGTTCCTGCCCTACAACAGGGAGAAAGTACAGCGGCTCTTCCGTGCGTTCGTCGATCACCCCGAAACCTGGGGCGGCTTCGTGGCCGAGGACGATGGAAAGATCGTGGGCATGATTGGCGGCTATCTGACCGATTACTTTTTCTGCGACGAGAAGCTGGCTTCGGACATGATCCTATTTTTGGACCAGCCGTACCGCGGCGGCCTCACCAGTGGCCGTCTCATCCGCGCGTTCGAGCAGTGGGCGATTGAACGCGGCGCGCGTGAGCTCTGCCTGGGCATCTCCACCGGCATCAATATCGACAGTATCGGCAGGTTCTACGAGCACATGGGCATGACCCGCGTCGGAGCCGTCTACAAGCGACGCCTGGACGGGGAGGCTGGGACGAACGAAGCCAGGCGCTTCACTTGAATGTTGGAGATGATAGAAAGGAGCCGACGCCATGCTTAAGATCCGAACCGAACAGGTCAACGAATTCGAGCGCGCCGATGCGCCCTACTTTGAAACCAGGCTCATCGCACACCTCAAGGAGGCTTTCCCCAAACATTGCGGCTTTTTGGGCGAAGCGGGTGTCGCCGAAACCGCCCGTTACGGCATTGCCAAAGCGGCCGAATACGGGTTCACCCGGCAGGCGGGAGCGAAGCTGTACGCGGACTTGTTGCTGCTGGTCGGCCGCGGCTTCGATACGGATCTGCAACTGCCCTGGGCCGCGGAGGTCCTGAACGAGAAGACGGACGAAGCCGCCAAGGCCCAACGACTTCACGCGCAGGCGACGACTTACCTCAACCGCGTTTCCGGGCCGGACAACGAGTTCATCGACAAAGCCCAGAGCCGGATCGCGAAAGAAAAAATCGACGTGCCGTCGCAGCCCGGACAGTTCGGCTACGATACGCTCGAGCGTCTCAAGGAGATCTGGCCGGAGAAGTACGAATACCTGGGCGAAGATCGCACCAAGGACCTGGTTCGCCACTGTGTGAGCGCCGCCAAGACCTACGGCATGGGCACGGAACGCGGCTTGCTGGTCTACACCGGCCTGGCTTACATGATGGGAGCCGGCTTCGACCGCGACCCGCTGGTAAAGTGGGCTGGCGAGATCCTGAATGACAAACAGACCGATGGGGCCGAGAGGGCGGAAAAACTGTACGCCGAGGCGCTGAACTACCTGAAGCAGTGGTGCGCCGAGTGCCCCTAAGAGCCGAGTGCCCGTAAGAGTAGTAGGAAATCGGAGGAAGAGCGAGGTATGTGCAGTTGCGGAGGTTCTGCGCCGGCAATTCCCAGTGGCCCCGCCACAAGTTGTCCGGGCTCCCCAGCCTACGATCCGGCGCTGTGGAACAACGCGCCCGTTATCGGGTCGACCAATTGCTATGCCTACGCCGCGAATGATCCGAGCGGACACCCGCCCGGGAAGCCGCAGCCCGGCCAGCACTGCGGCAGTCCGGCGACCGGCGTCAGTTGCGCGGAAGTCGACGCGGCCGCCCAGTGTGACGGCATGATTCCAGCGCCCAATCCGCCTCCGCCGCGGGCCGGTTACTATCCGGTGGCGCTTGTCGTGGATCCCGGCGTCGACTATCACTGGTACCGCCAGGATCCCGACGGCAACTGGAGTCACAAGCCCGGCAATACTGCCGCAAGACGAACCGATGCCTCCGGGAATCCAATCACGAATCCGCAGACCGCCGATCGCGATTATTCCGGCTCAGGCGGGCCGAACTACTCAAACTTCTGCGGGTATTATTATGTCCCGAGTGGAGGCGTACGTACGGGTCCGTAGGACTCATCAGGAGATTCTTCAATGACAGGACTCACGTTCACGCTCGGCCAGCGCTGGATCGAACAGTACGTTTCCGGCATGATGTTGCTGCATTCTCTGCTCGGTCAAGAAGTGGCGATAAAGCCCAAGGCACCGCCTACGCCCGAGACCTTCGTGAAGGTACTCGGCGAGATCGCGGCCGGCACCTACGATAGCAGCCGCTATTTCGAGCCAGGACCCCCGGCTCAATTGGTCCTCATCACGAACCCGCCACCCGTCGATCCCAAGGAACGCTACCTGATGGTCGGCGTCAACACCGAGACGATGCGGTCACAGATGATGAGCGTCGGGACCGGCGGCACGGCCTTCGAGCATCCCGTTTGGGCGATTTTCGCCGCCCACGCGCTCTCGGGAAAGCCGCCTCTTGCGGTGCCGCTCGCTACCAGTAACGAAGACCTGTGGCAGCGCCTGGATGGGTTGGCGTCTGCAGTCCGTGCCAGGCGCTACAAACCCGAAGACTTCTTCGGACCGATTGAGGGGCTCTATCCCCCTGGCGCGAAGTTGCGCTTCACGTTGCTTACGGTGCCCGCCGAACAGATTCCCCCGCTTCGGAAACGGGGCATGCAGGCGCTGCGAGTGAGCGTGCCGCCGCAATTTTTCGAACTGTTTCAGGCGCCCGCCAAGTGATACAGATCCAATTCGATGCCGGGGTCGAAAAGTGACCCGACGGGTTGCGTTTCTGTCACAATCGGTCGAACAACAGATGCAGTCCCTCGCGAACCGCCCCGGCCGCTGAACTGCTCAGCTCGCCGATACACTCTACAAGCTCTGCCTTGTCGACCGTCAGGATCTGCGATACGTTCACTACGCTGGGCTTCGGGAGATTGGCCTCGCCCTTCTTCAGGAGCACGTTGCCCGGCGCGTTCGCCCTGCTCAGGTTCGACGTAATCAGGCAGACGATGCTCGTTGCAATGGCGCTCTGGTTGAAAATATCGTTCTGCACTACCACGCACGGATGCCGCTCCATGGGCGCCGAACCCGTTGGGGGTCCGAAATCAAGCCAGTACACTTGCCCCTGCCGGATCTCATTCACCAGCGTTCCTTCACCGTTCGACGGACCTTGGCCTTGATTCCATTCAGCACGCGTTTTTCCGCCGGTTCCAACCCGTCAGCGTAAACTTCGTTCAACCGACGCAGCATATCTTGTTGCCGGTGTCGCTGCAGGAAATCGTCGACTGCCAGCGCGAAGAGCCGGCTGCGGCTCAGCCCCAACTGACGCGCCGTCTCATCCGCTTCCCGCAACAGTGCGTCGTCGATGGAGATGGCTGTTTTCATGTTACTGCCAGACATCATACCATTATTCCTACCATAAGTATTACCATCAGGCGACGCTGAATGGAGTTTGCCGTCGAGTTCGAGACGCTAAAGCGTTTGGGCTATAGCAGCCAATTAGCGGGGCAATTCCTCGAATTGGCTAATCCGCACTTGGCGGTCGGGGAATACAGCTCGAATTTCCAGTTCTGCCGCCCGTGGAAGACCGCGAGGAGTTGCAGATCGTCTCCTCGGACTCGATATGGAATGATGCGCGGAAGCCCTGGAATCACCAGTTCGCGAGTTCCCAGAATGCGACCGGGCCTGCCCATTTGAGGTTGCGCGGCCAGGAGGCCTACGCTCTTCAGGATTTGCTCCGCGACGGCCATTGCGTTATCTGGACTGTCCTTCGCAATGTATTCGCGGAGGGCGAGAAGATGGCGGATGGCGCGCCGGATCAAACGATCCTCATCGCGGCGCTTTGCCTTCAGAAGAGGTTCCCCAGGATTTGAGCCACTTCGAAACCTTTTTGTGACTGATTATACGGCCTTCGTTCCCATCAGCCATACCTGCCTCAATCTCTCGCAGTTGCCACTCTTCCGTCTCAACGATAGCGCGCGATCGCCTCGGCGGCCAAGAAAGACTTCGATGCGCCTGGAACGTTCCGCCAAAGCATCCAGACGCTTCTTGGTTTCTGTATCAAGGCGGATGGAAAGGGTTTCTGTCATGATCTGTGCTCGTTTGAATCCATCGTCCCACATCGTCCCCGCCCGGACCGCTACCATGGAAAGCAGTGCTACCCACCCAGAGAGCCGCCCTGGCGCAGGATCAACTCGTTGCCGCATTTCTCTCCGGACGGAGCCCGCAGACGCTGCGAGCCTACCGCCAGGACCTGGAAGCATTCCGGGTCTTCACTGGCGCGGGGAGTGCCGCGGAAGCCGCGCGTCTCTTGATCGCCGGCGGACCGGCGGAAGCCAACACGCTCGCGCTGGGCTGGCGCAACGACCTGCTGGAGCGGGGACTGGGGCCCGCCACGATCAACCGGCGACTGGCCGCGCTGCGATCTCTTGTCAAACTGGCTCGGCTTCTGGGCATGGCTTCATTCACCCTGGAAGTCGAGAACCTCCGCGTCACTCCGTACCGCGACACACGCGGGCCGGGGCCCGACGGATTCCGGCTCCTGATGGAAGCCGCGGGGGAGGCCTCCGCCAAGGCGCTCCGCGACCGCGCCATTCTGCGCCTCCTCTACGATCTGGCTTTGCGACGCGCGGAAGTGGTGGCGCTGAACGTGTCCGACGTCGATTTCGACTTAGCCAGGCTGACGATTCTGGGGAAAGGCAGACGGCAGGTCGAAGCGCTCACTCTACCCGATCCGACCCGCACTGCACTGGCGGCCTGGCTCGCTGCGCGCGGCCCGTCGCCGGGACCGCTGTTCGTCAATTTCGACCGCGCCGGGAAAGGACGCCGCCTCACCGGCGCCGGGCTCTATCTGATCATCCAGACCCTCGGACGGAAGGTCGGCCTGACAGTGCGCCCGCATGGTCTTCGTCACGCCGGTATCACCGCCGCCCTCGATCTCACCAACGGCAACCTCCGCGCCGTTCAGCGCTACTCGCGCCACAAGGACCCGCGCATCCTTGCCGTCTACGATGACAATCGCACGGATATCGCTGGGGAGGTCGCCCGGCTGGTAGCCTCGGGCGGCAGCGTCTCGCCGTCCTGATCGTCTTCGCCTCCGAAGAGAAATTCCAGCCACCGTGTCTCCGCCGGCGGCACGAAGGACGCGACGCTAGATGCGAATCACTCGTCCGGTAGCCGGGCGTCAGGCGGGAACCGGTCACGACCTGGTACCTGGCCTGGATCTCAGATCCTTCCTCCAGAGGCTGATCCTGAACTTATTTTAATGAATGAGGCGGTTGACTTTGGAATCAACTCAGATATAGTTGCCCTAAGCTTCTTGCCTTTGACGAACACGCGCAATACGGGCTGCGGCGCGATTAGCTTCTGGTCCGTTTGGTGGCGCGCACCGCGTCCTTTGCGCTTTTGAAGGGAACACGTGCAAGACGGACCTCCCGCGCGCAGCCCAATGCGCGAGTTCCTTCCCTATATAAGCGCCGCGTGCCGCGGCCTTGTGCTTTTGAGGAGGTGCTATCATGTTTCACCGGCCGGTTGGTTCTCTTCGACTCATCTTGTTCCTTGTGGGGTGCTCGGTAGGTGCCTATGCGCAAGGCGAGCGCGCGACAATCACGGGCACTGTAACGGACAGCACTCAAGCGATCATTACCGGTGCGCAGGTGACTCTTCGCAACGCTGCCACCAATATCAAGACCACCACGGAGTCAAATTCGTCGGGGATTTACGTGTTTCCCGCGCTGACTCCAGGAACATACGAGTTGACCTTTGAGCGGCAGGGGTTCCGGACGCGCAGAGTGTCCAACATTCCGTTGAGCACGGCTCTCACGGCGACGATCGATGCGGTGCTGGAAGTTGGCTCGGTCACTGAATCGATCGAGGTACAGGCGTCGGCGGTTCAATTGGAGACGCAGACATCCGGCCTCAGCGGCACGGTCGAAACGCGGCGTGTCGTGGAACTCCCGCTGTTGGGCCGCAACCCCCTGCAACTCAGTTCGCTCGCGCCCGGGGTGATCCCGACTTCCGCGCAGGGCGGCAACGGCGCCGGCGCGATCGGGAGCGCGACGAACTCGCGCATCAGCGGCGGCCTGGCCATGCAGAATGCGGTTCTAATGGATGGGGGCGAGTCGCGCGGGTTTACCGCCGGAGGGCAGTCGTACTCCGTGCCCCTGGAATCCGTGGCGGAGTTCAAAGTGGAGACCGCGTCGTACTCGTCGGAGTTTGGGCATTCGGCGGGCGGTGTGATCAACGTAGCCACGAAGAGCGGGACGAACGAATACCACGGGGTGGTGTACGAATTCCTGCGGAACGACCATCTGAACGCGAACAGTTGGTCCAATAATCGGAACAGGGTGGCGCGCGGGCTTTTCATCCGGAACGAATTCGGGGCTGCCATGGGCGGGCGGATCATCCGCGACCGGACGTTCTTTTTCGCAAACTATGAGGGCGTGCGCCAGGGAAGCCCCGACCAGTTCCTGGCGACGGTGCCAACAGCAGAACAGAAAGCCGGCGACTTTTCCAAAACATTCGACAACCAGGGCCGCCTGACGATGATCTACGACTACCTGACGACCCGTGCCAACCCCGACGTTCCTGGCAAGTTCATTCGCGATGCGTTTCCCGGCAATCGCGTTCCGGACAATCGGATCCACCCGATCTCGAAGAATGTCCTCGGCTACTGGCCGGCTCCGAATCGAGCCGGCGAGGGTGCGGCGAATCAACGAAACTACTTCCTGGCAGGCAAGAACGTGAATCAGGCCGATATCTGGTTTGCCCGGATCGACCACTTCATCAGCGCAAAGCATCGCTTGTTCGGACGTACCGGCGGATCGCAGAGTGACAGTTTTTCCACTCTGGCCGAGAGCGCGTTTCCGGCGAGGTCGATCAATTCCAGCCCGACGCGAACCGCTCTTGTCAGTCTTACCTCCACGTTCACGCCCAACCTCCTGGGCGAGTTTCGCTTCTCGTACACCCGGTTGCAGTTCAACAACTATCCGGTCAGTGAAGGATTCGACATGGCGACGTTGGGCTTTTCGGAGAAAGTGACATCGAACGTCCTGTACAAGCAGTTTCCGCAGATCGCCGTGCAGCAGTACAATTCCGGTTCGGGCCTCGTGGTGGCGACCTTCAACGCCAGTGAGATCAACCAGTTGGGTGGAGCCACCAAGACGCTGGCTCCGCAGGACAACTGGCAGGCACAGTATCACGTCACATGGGTGAAGGGCCGCCACAAGATCAAGGCTGGGGTCGAAGCGCAGCTCATGCGCATGAATGCCTACAACTCGCAGTTTTCAGCGGGGCAGTACTTCTTCGATCGCGTGTACAACCAGGGGCCGGATCCATCCGTGACGGCATCCAACTCCGGGCATGGCTTCGCGAGCCTGCTGCTCGGCGTGCCCGCCTCGGGGACCCTTACGTTTACACCGCGCATGTTCCTGTTTCAGAACTACCGCGCCGGCTACATCCAGGACGACTGGCGAGTGAGCAGTAAACTGACGTTAAATCTGGGTTTCCGCTACGAGTACACATCGCCGTACGCCGAGAAGTGGGGCAACATCGGCCAGTTCGACGCCACCGGCATCGAACCGGTGACGGGCGCCACGGGAGTGTTCGAGTGGGTGCCGCCAAACGGTTATCACACCGACCCGAACTACAAGACTTTCGGGCCGAGGGTGGGCATTGCGTATCAGTTGAACCAGAAGACCGTGATACGAACCGGTGGCGCGATCCTCAATGCCGCAAACAACGGCCTGAACGCCGCAGCTACGGACTTCGGTTCGGGAACGTTTGTGTCGAACTTTATTTCGCTTGGCCCGCCGAACCCGATTGATTTTACTCCGCCCGTGGGCGGCTCATGGAGCGATCCATTTGCGGCCGGGTTCACTTATCCGCAGAAGGGTACGACCACGTTCGCGGGCCAGAATATCCGCGTGGACTTCCCTGATCACCCGCTGGCATACGTGGCGAACTGGACGTTTGGGATTCAGCGCGAGGTGACGCCGAACATGATTGCCGAGGTCGCCTATGTGGGCAGCAAGATTACGCATTTGTTCTGGAACCGGATGGACAACGCGAACGATCCGTTGCTGCTTTCCCAATGGGGATCGAGGCTAAACGAGGTGGTGGCGAATCCTTACTTCGGAAAGGTCACCTCCGGCGAACTGAGTTTCCCGAACGTCCGGCGAAAGCAGTTGCTGCGCCCGTTCCCGCAATACCAGCAGATTCTCGCAATTCGCCGGCCGTACGGCGACGCCAGCTACCAGAGCATGACGGCTCGTTTCGAGAAGCGCTATTCGCAGGGCCTGCTGATGTCGGTCGCCTATACGCTGTCGAAGTCGATCGCGTCGACCGGAGAAAGCAACACCTGGGTCGTCGGACCCTCCAACGCGCTGTTTGACCCGAAGTACAACCGGTCGCTCGAAGCCAACGACACGCCGCACAGGCTGGTGATCAGCCACGTGTACGACCTCCCCTTCGGAAAGGGCCAGAGGTGGGTGCAATCGGGCATCGCCAACTGGGTGTTGGGCGGATGGCAATGGAACGGCATTACCGTGCTTCAAGCTGGCCGGCCGATCCTGATCACGGCGCCCGACAATACAGGCTTGCTCGATTTTTCCTACACCAACGGCCGGGCAGACCGGCTGAAGAGCGGCGTTCTCCCCAGCGGGCAGGCGCTCGACAATTGGTTCGATACGACGTCGTTCAAGGCCGCGGCGCCGTTCACCGTACCGACTGATTCGCTGTCCCAGCCGGACCTGCGCGGACCCGGACGGACCAGCTTCGATATGTCGCTGTTCAAGAACACACGAATCAAGGAACGGTACAACGTCCAGTTCCGCGCCGAGTTCTTCAACGTGTTCAACAGTCCTTTCTTCGAAGCCAGAAATCAGACGACGGATGTCACGAATCCCAATTTCGGCACGATTCTGCAAGGATCCAACCCACGGAACGTCCAGTTCGGCGTCCGTGTCGTTTTCTAGGAGCAGCGAGGGATGAGGATGGAAAGACGGCATTTCGTACGAGTTGGCCTCGGCGCCGCGGGCGCGGGTCTTCTGTCCTATGCGGCAGGGCAAACCAAGCCGCCCGCCGGCATCAAGCTGGGGACGTTCTTTACGGACAAACCCAATGAAAACGATCTCGCCATGATCCGGCATACGGGCGTGGAGGCGGTATCGATCTGGACGTCGATCGAGAACAACTCGGCCGAATGGATGATCGCCACGCGCAAGAAGATGGAGGCCAACGGGGTCGCTGTTTACAACATCGGCATCCTCGACCTGCACTGCGATCCGACACTCGTCCTGAGCCTGCCGGGCGTCGAGGAGAAGATCGAGCAATACAAGAGCTATCTGACCAATCTCGGCCGGGCGGGGATCCACTACACGACTTACGCCCACATGTCGAACATCAAGAATCAGCCAGTGCCGGGTTTCTACCAGACCTCAATCGCCAAGGCGCGCGGAAACGCGGATACCCGCGAGTTCGATCTGGGCGTGGCGCGAAAGCTGCCGTGCTCTTTCGATCGGGAGTACAAGGAAGACCAAATCTGGAAGTCCTTCACCACGTTCATTCGCGCGGTCATTCCGGTGGCGGAGAAAAGCAAAGTGCGAATCGGGCTGCATCCGGACGATCCGCCGGTGGACTCGCTGGGCTGCGTAGCGCGCGCGTTTCGAACCTATGAGGCGTACGAGCGGGCGTTCGAGATCGCCGGGAGCGAGAATTTTGGCGTCTGTCTCTGTATCGGGACCTGGGGCGAGGGTGGGAAGAAGGGCTTCGGAAAGGATCCGGTGGAAGCCGTCCGGGCACTTGGGGCCAGGAAGAAAATCTTCAAAGTACACTTCCGAAACGTAACGTCACCGCTGCCCAAGTTCCGCGAGGCATTCGTCGACAACGGATACCTCGACATGTACGCGGTGATGAAGGCATTGGAGGAGGTGAAGTTCGACGGGATCGTGATCCCCGATCATGTCCCGGGCGGCGGGTATCCGGCAGCCAACAACGCGTATACGATCGGGTACATGAAGGCCCTCCGCGACAGGGTGGCGGCGGAGACCCGTCAGGCCTGAACGGGACGCCTTAAGCCTGGGCTACCGGGCGGCGGTCACCGCCTCAGCGCGTCGCCGGGAGAGATCCATGTTGTATGCCAGCCCGCCCACGGAATCCGTGTGCCCCGCCACGATTAATTAACTAACCTCAGTTCCCGGTTGATTTGCAGCAGCCGCGCCTCTTCGCGGCCGCACGACCGCGAACGCGCTTGCCTCGATGCGCTTGGTCCAACAATCCTCTTGCCGTCGTTGGTAAACGTGATATTATAAGTTTGTGTTAACCTAGATTAACTCATGGAGAACGTAGTCATCCTCTGGTCGCTGATCCTGACCGCCGTCGGCGGCGCGATGGTGGTATGGCCCGAATCACCCTTCCGGCAGCGCTTCCGACGATGGCGCGAGACGCGGAAGCGCGTTGCGGTGGAGGATATCCTCAAGCACGTGCTGACTCGCGGGCTGGACGGTCGCGAGGCCAGCCCGGAATCGGCCGCCGGGCACACCGGGCTGTCGCCGCAAACCGTGTTACGGCTCGTGGTCGAGATGGAGACGGCGGGCCTGCTGTCGAGCGAAGGGGGCCGGCTGCAACTCAGCGAGGAAGGCGAAAAATGGGCGCTACAGGTCGTGCGGGCACACAGGTTATGGGAGACCTACCTGGCTCACGAGGCCCAGATGCCGCTGAGTGGGGTGCACAAGCCCGCCGAGCAAGCCGAGCATCGTCTCAGCACCGAGGAAGTCAATCGTCTCGACGCCGCTCTCGGCCATCCGCGCAACGATCCTCATGGCGATCCAATCCCGAGCGCCGCTGGCGACATCGCCCCCCTGCATGCGGAACCGCTGACGAACTGGCCTACAGGTGAGCCCGCTGTCATCGCTCATGTCGAAGACGAGCCCGAATCGCTGTTCCGCCAGATTTCGCGCCGGCTGCGTCCCGGCTCGGAGATCCGCATCCTCAAGCACACCGCCGAGAACCTGACCCTCACCGACGGCGAGCGGCAGTACGACATGAAGCCGCTGGTGGCGGGGAACATCCAGGTGTCGGCCGTCCCACCGCCCGCTGTCGATCGGACCGCGCTCGTACCGCTCTCCGTGCTGCGCACCGACGAGACGGGAGAGGTCGTCCGGCTCGATCCCGAGTTGCGAGGCTTTACCCGCCGTCGCCTGCTTGACCTGGGCTTGACGCCGAGTGCCCGCGTGACCGCTCATTTAGCCAACGCCTTCGGCGACCCGCGCGCCTTCCGCATCCGGGGCACCACCATCGCGTTGCGCAAGGACCAGTCCGCCCACATATGGGTCCGGCGCATTGAATCCGCCGCGGAGGTGACGCCGGCGTGAGCGCGCATAACTGTGAAACCTGTCCGTCCCACGCCCAATTAGCCCAGATGGGCATCACCCTGGCTCGGTACGACCGGCTGGTGGCGCTCGCGGGCAATCCCAACACGGGCAAATCGTCGGTCTTCAATGCGCTCACTGGCTTGCGCCAGCACGTCGGCAACTGGCCGGGAAAGACCGTCAGCCGCGCGGAAGGAGGTTATTCGTTCAACAGCGTCCACTATAAGCTGGTCGACCTGCCCGGTACGTATTCCCTGCTATCGGCCTCGCAGGACGAGGAGATCAGCCGCAACTTCCTGCTGTTCGGCCGGCCCGACTGCACCATCGTTGTCGCCGACGCTACCGCTCTCGAGCGCAACCTGAACCTGATCTTCCAGGTGATGGAGATCACCTCCCGCGTGGTCGTTTGCGTCAATCTGATGGACGAAGCCAGGCGCAAGGGGATTGAAGTCGATGTCCGCAGCCTGTCGCGCGATCTGGGGGTACCCGCCGTCCCCACCGTGGCCCGGACCCACGAAGGACTACGCGATCTTGTGCAAACGGTTGCCCAGGTAATCGACGGCTCGATTGCGACCTCTCCTCTGCAGCCGGCGCGTCCGGTTGAGGTGGAGCGCGCCATTGAAGAACTGGCGCCGTTGATTGAAGCGCGGGTGCCGGGCGTTCCCAATGCCCGCTGGATCGCCTATCGCCTGCTCGACGGCGACCACCGGATCCGTGAGGCGCTGGAATCCGGAGAACTGGCTGAACTGGTCGCCTCCCAGGGAGTGGCTGCCGAGCGGGCCAGCAGTCTGATCTCCATTGAGGGACGCCAATGAGCGCGCCTGCCGACATACTCGCTCGCGCCGATCAGCTTCGTGCGACGCTGCCCGACGATTTCCGCGACCACGTGGTCGAGTCGCTATACTCGGAGGCCAGCCGGGTGGCGCGGCGCGCCGTCAAGATCGAGGGCCGGGACAAGAATTGGGATTTCGA
>Ga0326597_10010776_pt1 | contig 12157 bp, 9 predicted proteins | sample RVTome_12_FD_203789 | JGI IMG/M metagenome (GOLD analysis project Ga0326597, IMG submission 203789) | Soil microbial communities from uranium-contaminated site in the Upper Colorado River Basin, Wyoming, United States - RVT100D185 | ecosystem: Environmental > Terrestrial > Soil > Contaminated >... | reverse complement strand
TGAATCGGGCCACTTGTGTCGTGGTTCCGACGTTCGCTTCATTGTTGATATCGGCTTCCCAAGCGAACGTCGAAACAAAAACGACACTAGGAATCAATAGGTTGCTAGTGTCCTTGCGATTCTGACATTCGTTCCATCTCGATATCGTCACCAATACGAATGTCAGAATCGGGACACTAGCTCGTCGCGAACTTCATCAGCTTGATGGCCTCGAAATTCTGTACGCCGCCGCCGACGCGCTTCGTCGTGTAGAAGAGGACGAAAGGCTTGGCCGAATAAGGATCGCGCAGCACGCGCACGCCCACCCGGTCCACGACCAGATAACCGCGCGCGAAATCGCCGAAGCCGATCGAGAAGCTGCCGGACGCGATGTCCGGCATGTCCTCGGCCTCCGAAACCGCATAGCCCAGAAGCGTCGCGGGTTCGCCCGGCGCCGTGCCCGGCTGCCAGAGATAATTGCCCTCGCCGTCCTTGAGCTTGCGCACGGCGGCTTCCGTCTTGCGGTTCATCACCCAGCGCCCGTTGGCGCGATAGGCCTGGCGCGGCGCGTAGGCGAGATCGATCAGCGCGTCCGAAGGATCGGTCGCGGCGAACGCACCGTCGGCGCCGCTCGCGACATAGCCGATCTTCTCCCAACTCCAGCTCGCATCCGCGACGGCCGTATAAGTCAGGAAGCCGCGCGGCTTGGCGACACCGTCGCCAAGGATGAAGGCGGCACCCTCCTGCTCGGCGAATTCGGTCTGCACTTCCTCGGCCAGCCACTGCTCGACGTTCACATGCGCGTCGTCGAGCAGCGCCTGGGTCGCGGCCGGCATGGCATAGAGCTCCATCGTCGGGAACTCGATGACCGAAAGCGTCGGCGCGGCGGTTTCGGCGCGCGCGGCGCTCTCGCCGACCCAGCCCGATTCCGCGCCCGTCACCGCGACCGGTTTGCGATAGCTCGCCGCGCCGATCTGCCGCACGCTTGCGATGGCGCGGATGGGCGACGCCTTGGCGAGGATGCGGTCGATGGCGGCCTCCGTTTCCTTCGGCACCAGATATCCGCCGTCGGGATCGGATTGCGTGCTGAGCGCCTTCACCTCGAAGCGTTCGAGCCCGCCCGCATCGCCCTTGCGCACGAAGCGCTCGAAGGCGGCCTTGTGCTCGCGCTCCGCGGCCGGCCGCGCCTCGGACTCACCCAGTGCCGGCCGCTGGCCCGCCAGCATGAGCTCGTCGAGCGCGCGCTTCTGTTCGGCGAGCACCGTGTTGATGCGCTCGACCTTGTCCTCGGTCACTGGATCGCTCGCCGCGCGGCGCTCGAGCTGGTCGAGCCGCTCGTTGTTGCCGGCCTTGAACGCGTCGAACGCCTTCAGGAAATCGTCGAAAGCGTCCTTGATTTCGCGATCGCCGGGGGAACCGTCAAACGCCTTGGATTCAAGTTGCATGGTTGTCCTCCATTCGCATCGATGTTTTCCGAGTTTCATGTCACGCGGCGCGGACCGTCGCGGCCGCGCTGCGCACGGCGCAGGCCAACCCCTCCGGCCGCATTCCCACGGCGGTGACCGCCGCTTCATCGAGCAGCGGAAAGGTCACGACCGAGATTTCCCAGAGATCGAGTTCGATCAGCGTGCGCCCGCCCGTTTGCGCGTCGCGCCGCGCGCGCCGCGTGCGGAAGCCGATCGACAGCCCACCGAGCGCACCCTCGCGCATCAGCGCCATCACGTCGCGTGCGCGTTCGACGTCGGCGACCAGGCGCCCGCGCACGTGAAGGCCGCGCGAGTCCTCGCGCATCGCCTCCCACACGCCGATGGGCTCGTGCGCGAAGTGCTGATAGAGCATGCGCACGCCCTGCGGGCCGCGGCGGCGCAGCGAGGCCGCGAACGCGCCCGGCGCCACGCGGTCGCCCGCGCCGTCGGCGACGCCGAAGATCGAGGCGTAGCCTTCGAAGCCGTCGGGGCCGAGCGCCTCCAAGGCGGCCGGGACCGTCCGGCGCGCCATGCGTCGGCGGATGTATCGCACTTGCGTTGCCACGATTGGTTTACGGTGTCTCGCGCTTGGCGGCATCGCCGCCCAAGCGGTCGATCTTTCCTTCGATGCGTTCGAGCGATTGGCGCACGCTCTTGAGCTGTTCCTCGAGGCGCACGACGCGCTCGATCGCGCCCGCATTGGCCTGGCTCGATTGCTCGACGGCGACGATGCGCTGCGCCGCCGAGCCGGCCCAGAACAGCGCGCCGCCCGTCTGCAAGAGGAACGCGAACAGCAGCGCCACCGGCACGCGGCGGTCGAGGCGGAAGCGATGTGCGGTGGTCATGGTTGGTTTGAATCGCGAGTAGGGAATAGTGAGTAGTGAGTGGGAATGCACCGTCACTACTCGCCACTCGCCATTCACTATTCCCTACTCACTTGTTCCATACCCCGCCGCCTGGCGCTTCTCGTCGCGGGTGAGGAAGGTGGCCGCATCGAGCCGCGCCCAGACGGCTTCGCGTTCGGGTGCCAGCGCATCGACCGCGTCGGAATCGTAGGCGAGCCGCAAGCCGTCGCCGACGCGCGGACCGAGCCAGCGCGCGAGCGCGCTCGCCGTCTTGCCCACCAGCGGCAGCACGCTCTGGCGCCAGAAGGCGAGATTGGCCTCGCGATAATTCGCATAGGTGTTGTCGCCGGGGATGCCCAGCAGCATGGGCGGCACGCCGAAGGCGAGCGCGATCTCGCGCGCCGCCGCATTGCGCGCTTCGATGAATTCCATGTCCGACGGCGAATGGCTCATCGCGCGCCATTCGAGCCCGCCTTCGAGCACCATGGGCCGGCCCGCGTTCCTGGCGCCCTGATAGGCGTCCTCGAGCTCGGCTCGGATGCGCTGAAACTGCTCCTCGGTCAGATTGGGATGGCCCTCGGGACCGGTATAGACCAGCGCGCCCGACGGCCGCGCGGCATTGTCGAGCAGCGCCTTGGTCCATGCCGCGCCCGCATTGTGCACGTCGATGGCCACCGCCGCCGCCTCGATCGGCGAGAACCCGCAATGATCGTCGAGCGGATGGAACAGCCGCGCGTGCAACACCGGCAGGAACCCCGTCACCGCGTCGCGCGCGAGGCGCGTCGTGCGGCCGTCGACCGTGTAGTCGTAGGCCTGCGTCTCGCCGCGCGCGCCCGGCACGGCCTTGACGCGATCGGGGCGCAGCGCGTGCAGCTCGCGCACCTCGCCCGCGAGATGCGCCGCCTCGAGATAGGCGTTGCCCGCCGTCTGCAGATGCCCGTACCAGACCGCGAACAGTTCGGGCCCGCTTTCCTCGCGGTTCGGCCGCGCGAGCAGATCGAGCAACGGATGCGCCGCGATCTCGCGCGCGCCGTCGTAGAGCAGGAACGGCACGGAGGCCGCGGCCTCGGCGATCATGCGCACGCAGCGATAGGCAACCGCGTTGCTCATCACGCCCTCGCGGGCGAGGGTGGCGTAGTCGCGCGGGCTCCAGCGCGCCTCGCCCGTCCATTGCAGGGCGATCAGCGGCGCGGACACGCCCTTTCGCTCCGGCGCGCGCGATCGCGCCCGGGTCCATGGAAGAAAGTTTTTCAGCATCGGTTCGGAGTAGCTCTCACGTCCCCCTCGTGGGGCGGTCGCCCGCTGTAGCGTGTAGCGCGAAGGCGCGGCGGGTGGGGGGTCTACGGCGCGAACGCTCTCGCAATGCCATGAGGATCATGTCCAAGATACCGCGCCCCCCACCCCCAACTCCTCCCCGCCAGGGGAGGGGAATTGAAAACGGGACCGACGCCGCAAGTTTTACAGCTTCCGCACGCGCGGATTGGCTTCCGCCACGGCAGGGAAGAGATCGGCGAGCGCCCAGACGAGCGCGTCGAGACGGTCGGGGCTCGCGCCCGTTCCGTCGTACTGGCACATCTGATCCTCGAGTTCGGGGAACCTGCCCGCGTGATGGACAAGCCCGCGTTCGTAGAGCGCCGCGGCCGGCGTCGCGCGGACGCGCTTGCCGCGATGGGCGTGCACCAGCCGGATGGCGGCGAACGGCGCGGCCTGGCGGATCACGGCCTCGACCATCGCGCCGCCCTGATTGGCTTCGGCGACGATCGTGTCGGCCTCGAACGCGTCGTAGGCGCGCGCGACGCACTCCGCCCAGCCGACGGGGGTAAGCCCGCGTCCCGAACGATCGGCGAGGATGTAGCCCGCCCCTTCGCGATCGCGCCCGGCCACCACGATGCCGCATGCGTCGCCGTCGCCGCGTTCCGCCGCGGGCGGATCGACGGCGACGACGACACGCACCAGCTCGGGCACGTCGCGCACCCGCGCGCGCTCGATCCAGGCGCGTTGCCAGAGCGCGAATTCGTTGTCCTCGATCAGCTCGGCGTCGAGTTCCTGGCGGCCGAGCCTGGTCCCGGCATATTGCGTTTCCATCTGCGCGAGGAAGCCGGGCGCCAGATTGGCGGCGTTGGCGAAGGTGCGCGCGTGCGTCGCGACCACGCCCGGCATCGCCATCAGCGCCTTCAGCGCGGGAATGTTGCGCGGCGTCGTGGTGACGACCGCGCGCGGATCCTGGCCCAGGCGCAATCCCATCATCAGCATGTCGAGCGTCGCCTGCGGTTCGCGCCATTTGCAGAATTCGTCGCAGGCGGCTCCGTCGAACTGATAGCCGCGCAGACCGTCCGGCTCCTCGGCGCTGAACAGATGCGCGACCGCGCCGCTCGCCCAGCTCAGCATGCGCTTCGAGGGCTCGAACGCGATCGCGTCGCGCTCGCCCGCGCGCAGCATCCCCGACACGCCCTCGACCATCACGCCGCGCACGTCGGCATAGGTGGCGCCCACCAGCGCCACGCGCCCCATGCGACCCGTGCGCACGCCTTCGAGCACCCATTCGGTGCCCGCCCGCGTCTTGCCCGCGCCGCGCCCGCCAAGGAACAGCCAGACGCGCCACGCGCCTGCGGGCGCGAGCTGCTCGGGCCGTGCCCAAAAGCGCCAATCCGATTCGAGGATCGCGACTTCATCCGCGCTCAGGCTTTCCAGAAACGCCCGCCGCCGTTCCGCCGGCAGCGAGTTTATCGAGGCGGCGGACAAGCTCCGCCTTGAGGTCGGCCTCATCGCGCACCTTGGTCTTGCGCCGCGCGGAGCCCGCGCCGCGTTCGAGCTTGGCGAGCCGCTCCAGCGTCCCGGCCAGTTCGCTCAGCGTGCGCGAGTCGCGCGCGCGTGCCGCCGCGATCTCCTTGGTCTGCGAGGGTTGCACTTCGATCTCGTTGATATGCCACGTAATCACGCGCTTGACGTAGGCGACGGCCTCGTCGGCTTCGAGGATGCGGCCGTGCTGCTCTTCGCGCAGCGTCGGCCGCGGCGCGACGTGTTCGCGCTCTGGCTCCTCCGCCTTCGCGCGTTTCGCCGTTCGCGATTTCCGGGATATGGCCGATTTGGGGATGGCAGCGTTTCGCTTCAAGACCCCGGACGAAAATTTCGCGACCGCGGCGTCATCGGCCCGGCCGCTCGAATTCGTACGTTTCCGGAGATGAGCGCGAGATGGGAACGCAGCGTTCGGGTGTCAAGGCGGGTGCTGCGCAAATCGAGGGCCGGACGCGGCGGGCGATCTGGCCTCGTCCGGAGAAATGCGCCATGCTCGCGGATGGGATTTCCGGGAAACGCGCGGGGGGCCGCGATGAACGCGACAAGGAAGACGTTTCTTCTCTACGGCCTGGCCATCGCCGCCGCGGCTTTCGCTCTGCAATGGGCGGAGCATCGGCTCGCCATGCGCGCGGTCTCGACCGAGCTTTACGTCGTGCTGATCGCGCTCGCCTTCACCGCGCTCGGCCTCTGGGCGGGCAGCCGCCTGACCGCGCGCGTCGCCCGCGCGCCCGTCGCGGCGGACGGGGCCGCCGCCGCGCGCCTCGGCATCAGCGCGCGCGAATGCGAGGTGCTGGCGCTGCTGGCCGAGGGCCGCTCGAACAAGGAGATCGCGCGGGGCCTCGACGTGTCGCCCAACACCGTCAAGACCCATCTCGCCAAGCTCTACGCCAAGCTCGAGGTCTCGCGCCGCACCCAGGCTACGGTCAAGGCCAAGGCGCTCGGCCTTCTCGGCTGAATCGGTATTCGCTGTATTGTTTCTCCCCCGTCTAGGGCTATGTGATTCACGGATCTTTCCTCCCTCTCCCCCTGCCGCCTTCGCTAAAGCTCCGGCGAGCCTTACGCAGGCACTTGGCGCGCCGAAGCCTTGGCGTAGGCGGGTGGGAGAGGAAGAAAAATCAATGGCGTTAGCGGAGCGCAAGCGACGCGCAACCCATTGATTTTTCAGGTGAGGGGGAAACGGAAACCGGAAAAGCGGACGGCGCGTTCGAACGCTCTTGGATTCAAGCGTAACACGAAAATCCTCACGAAATCACCCGTTCGGGCGATAGGCCCGGCGATCCCGAAGCGCTAGCGTGCCAGAAACGCGAAGCCATCCACGGGGGAACCCGCCATGCAGAGAACCATCCTGATATACGGCGCCATCTCGGGCGCCGTCGTCATCGGCGCGATCGGCGCGGGGCTCGCGCTGGCCGGGGGCGAGCCCGGCGCGGCCTCCTCGTCGATGCTGGTCGGCTATCTCATCATGATCGTCGCCTTCAGCACGATCTTCATCGCCATCAAGCGCCACCGCGACCGCGAACCGGGCGGCTCCATCGGCTTCGTCGCGGCGGTGGGAATGGGCCTGGGCATCAGCGCGGTCGCGGGCGTCGTCTATGTCGCGGTGTGGGAAATCTATCTGTCCCTCACCGACTACGCCTTCATAGGCCAATACGCGGACGCCATGATCGCCGCCGCGAAGGCGGCGGGCACCACGGGTGCGGAACTCGACCGCGTGGTGGCCGAGATGGACCAGATGAAAACGCAATACGCCGACCCGCTCGTCCGCCTGCCGATGACCTTCCTGGAAATCTTTCCCGTGGGTGTGGTGATCGCGCTCGTTTCCGCGGCCCTCCTGCGCAACCCCAAATTCATGCCCGCGCGCGTCTGAGGCCCGCGAAGCGCAGATTTATCCTTACCCGCGCTCGGCCTTGAAAGCGCCAAATTGACGGGCGAGGAAGATCGGCATGGATGGGGATTTCCTCTCGCGCTTGCGCGAACGCTTGCCCAAGCGGCTGCCCGAAATCGATCTGCGCTGGCTGAAATGGCTGGGCCTGGCGGCGGGCGCGCTCGTTCTTGTCGCGGCGCTCGGCGCGGGCACGCTCTATTATCTTGTTCGCGACGCGACGCCCGAACTGCCGCTCAAGGCCGATCTCTACGCGCTCAACCGGCCCGCGGCCTTCGCCTTCACCGACGAAAAGGGCGCGCTCATCGGCCATCGCGGCGCGATGGTGGGCGAACGGCTCAAGCTCGCCGACATGCCGGCCTATCTGCCCGCCGCCTTCCTCGCCATGGAAGACCGCCGCTTCCGCGAGCATCGCGGCGTGGACGTGCGCGGACTCGCGCGCGCGACGCTCGCCAATCTGCGCGCGGGCGGCATCGTGCAGGGCGGCTCGACCGTCACCCAGCAGCTCATGAAGGTGCTCTTCCTCAATCCCGAGCGCACCTTCAAGCGCAAGCTCGAGGAACTCGCGGGCGCGCTCGAACTCGAGAAGCATCTCACGAAGGACGAAATTCTCGAGCTCTATCTCAACCGCATCTATCTGGGTTCGGGCGCCTATGGCGTCGATGGCGCCGCGCGCGTCTATTTCGGCAAGTCCGCGCGCGCGGTAACGCTGGCCGAGGCCGCCATGCTGGCCTCGCTCACGCGCGCGCCCTCGGTCTTCTCGCCCCGGCGCGACCTCCCCGCCGCCCAGGCGCGCGCGGGCCTCGTGCTCGCCGCCATGGTGGAAACCGGCGCAATCGACGCCAAGGCGGCGGGCGAAGCGCGCGCGCATCCGGCAATCGTCGCGGACCGCGCCCGGGATCTCGCGCGCAACTATTTTCTCGACGTCGCCGCCGAGGAAGCGAAAAACCTCGCCAAGGGCTGGACGGGCGATCTCGTCGTCGTCACCACGCTCGACGCGAAGATGCAGGACCAAGCGCGCAACGCGGTCGTGAAGCTTCTCGAAAGCGACGGCGCCAAATCCGCCGCCGGTCAGGGCGCACTGGTGGCCATGGAAACCAGCGGCGCGGTGCGCGCGCTGGTCGGCGGGCGGGACTATGCCGAAAGCGCCTTCAACCGGGCCACTCAGGCCCATCGCCAGCCGGGCTCCGCGTTCAAACCGTTCGTCTATCTGGCGGCTCTCGAACAGGGCATGACGCCCGCGACCCGGCGCTATGACGAACCCATCGAGATCGAGGGCTACAGCCCGGACAATTTCGGTCATGCGCATTGGGGCCTCGTCAGCCTCAAGGAAGCGCTCGCCAATTCGATCAACACGGTCGCGGTTGCGCTCGGCCAGGAAGTGGGCCTCGAATCGGTGATCGCGGTCGCGCGCCGGCTGGGCGTCGCCTCGCCGCTCGCGCCCAACCGATCGCTGGCGCTCGGCACGTCGGAAATGACGCTCTACGAGCTGACCGCCGCCTATGGAAGCTTCGCCGCCGAGGGGCGCCGGGTCGTGCCCTACACCGTCGTCGAGGTGCGTTCGCCGGCGGGCGCCGTGATCTTCAAGCGCGACGCAGCCGCCGCCGATGGCGTCGTCGACGACCGCGAAGTGCAGGCGATGAACGCGATGCTCTTCGAGGCGGTCGAAGGCGGAACCGGCCGGGCCGCGCGCATTGCCGGGCGCGAGATCGCGGGCAAGACCGGAACCAGCCAGGAATTTCGCGACGCATGGTTCGTGGGCTACGTGCCGGGCTTCATCGCGGGCGTGTGGGTCGGCAACGACGATTCCGCGCCGACCAAGGGCGTGACCGGCGGACGCATCCCCGCGCGCATCTGGAAGAATTTCATGACCGCGGCGCTCGAGGGCAAGCCCGTCCAAGCCCTGCCGCGCGAGGAACCGCCCGCGCCGTTCGACCTCGACGCGTATTATGCGAGCTATGGCTATCAAGGCGCCAAGCCCGAGGCGGACGAGTCCGAACCCGCATGGGAACAGCGCGTGCGCGAGGCGTCGAATTCGCGAGCCGATCGCCGCGCGCGGCGCGACGCAAGCCGGCGCCGCGGCCTGCTCGATTGGCTGTTCGGGGACGACACGCGCGACGACGATCCGCCGCCGCGCCCGCTCCGGCGGCGCGATGGTAAATGGACAAGCGTTCCGGACCGCCAAGACGATCGCGATCGCGACTGACGCCTCCGCGCGCCGTCACATTTCCTTTAACCAACGCCCATTCCCGCCCGCGCAATTCCTGCGGGCGAAGCGATGTGTTAGGGTAATTTCAGCGTGAGGATCCGACTTGCGGATCGCGTGCGCGGGACCGGTGTCCGCGCCGTGATTTTTCGCAAGCCGATCGCGGACGGGAAAGCGGTGTGGGGGCCCTAGGGACAGGAATCGAAACGCGCAAGCCTTTCCGTGTCCTTGTCGCCCGCTTCGTTAACCACGCCCGCGCCGGAACCACGATCGCACGCGATCCGCGAAGCGAGCGCTGATTCGATGGAAGGATCGCTCTTCTCCGAATTGCTCGATTGGTGGTCGCGCACATGCGAGCGGCTGGCCGCGATCGGCCCGGGCTGGTTCAGATTTCTCGGCTTCTGCGCGGGGCTGCTGTTCCTGCTCGCGAGCCTCGGTGTCGGCACGCTGAACGCGCTGACGCGATCGGTCACGGCGGACATGCGGCTGACCGGCGATCTTTATGCGCTGAACCGGCCGCAAGCGGTCACCTTCCACGACGAATCCGGCGTGTTGCTCGGCCAGCGCGGCGCGAAGGTGGGCGATCGCCTCAAGCTTTCCGAGATGCCGCCCTATCTGCCGGCCGCCTTCCTCGTCATGGAAGACCGCAGATTCCGCCAGCACACGGGTATGGATGTGTGGAGCGTGCTGCGCGCCGCCATCACCAATTACGACGCGGGCCAAATCGTCCAAGGCGGTTCAACCATCACGCAGCAGCTCATGAAGCTGATGTTCCTCGACCCGGAACGCACATACGAACGCAAGCTCGACGAGCTCGCCGGCGCGATCATACTCGAAAGCCGGCTTAGCAAGGACGAGATCCTCGAGCTCTATCTCAACCGCATCTATCTGGGTTCGGGCGCCTATGGCGTGGACGGCGCCGCGCGGACCTATTTCGGAAAATCGGCGCGCCGCCTCACGCTTTCCGAAGCCGCGATGCTGGCCGCGCTCACCCGTGCGCCGTCGATTCTCTCGCCCAAGCGCAACCTCGCTTTGGCGCAGGCGCGCGCCAATCGCGTTCTGGACGCGCTGGTCGAAACCGGAAAGTTCACCGAGAAGCAGGTCGCGTATACGCGTGCCCATCCCGCCATCGTCACCGAGCCGGTGCAAAACGTCGAGCGCAACTATTTCTTCGATGTCGCGGCCGGCGAGGCCAAGCGGCTTGCCGGCGGCTGGTCGGGCGACCTCATCGCAATCGTGACGCTCGATACCGCAATGCAAATCCAGGCTCGCGACGCGGTCCTGGAATTCATACCGGATAAGAATGCCGGACCCGAACCGGCCGGCGAAGGCATGGAGCTGGACGAGGAAGACGTAGAGGCACGCAACGCGCGCGCCCAACGCGAGGCCCTCAACGCGAACCAGGCCGGGCTCGTGGCGATGGAAGCGAGCGGCGCGGTACGCGCGCTGATCGGCGGGCGCGACTACGCGGACAGCGTCTTCAACCGCGCGACCCAGGCGCGCCGCCAGCCCGGCTCGGCCTTCAAGCCCTTCGTCTATCTCGCCGCGCTCGAGCACGGCCTCAGCCCGTGGACCGTACGCTATGACGGGCCGATCCGGATCGAGAACTACACGCCGCACAATTACGGCGGTTACCGTTGGGGCAGCGTCACGCTGAGCTACGCGCTGGCCAAGTCGATCAACACGGTCGCGGTCGGATTAGGCGAGGAAATCGGCCGCGACTCCGTCATCGACGTGGCGCGCCGTCTCGGTATCGCCTCCCCGCTCACGTCGCATCCCTCGCTCGCGCTCGGCGCCTCCGAATTGTCGTTGATCGAACTGACCGGCGCCTATGGCACGTTCGCCGCCGGGGGACGCCGAGCGACGCCCTACACGGTCTCGGAAGTGCGCACGGCGGCGGGCAAGTTGCTCTTCAAGCGTTCGGCCGGCGAGAACGAGCCGATCGTCGAGCAGAACAATGTCGAGGCCATGAACGCGATGCTCTACCGGGCCGTCAACAGCGGAACGGGCCGGGCCGCGCGCATCGCCGGGCGCGAGATCGCCGGCAAGACCGGCACGAGCCAAGGCTTCCGCGACGCGTGGTTCGTGGGCTACGTGCCGGGGTTCGTCACCGGCGTATGGGTCGGAAACGACGACGGCACGCCGATGAACCGCGTCACCGGCGGACAGGTGCCGGCGCGCATCTGGAACAGGTTCATGACGCCGGCCATCGCGGGCAGGCCGTTCGAACATCTGCCCGGCGTGGACCCGGAACCCGAATGGGATCCGCGCGCCTATTTCGCCGGCAACAGCCCGGCCGCCGAGCTTCAGCGCCAATGGATCGAGCGCGTGTTGGGCTCGCTGTGGTTCCGCTCGGCCGAGGCGGAAATCGTGGCCGACGAGCAAAGCGCGTACAGCGGCTATTACGTCGCCGACACGCGGCGCCAGAGTCCGCCGCCACGACCGACGATGGCGCTGACGCTGCGCGGCGGGCGCTGGGTCACCGTTCCGCTGCGCGCGGATTACCCGGCCGGCGACTAGGCTGAATCGACATTGGCTTTCGACCTCATTTTTCCTCCCCCGCTTGCGGGCCGCGCGCGCTCTTGCGCGCAAGGCGGAGGGGGCGGGGTCACTGCTTGCCCCCCTCGGCCGCAAACGCGACCACTCCCCGCGCAAACGGGGGGAGAAACAAGAACGCAAGGCCTGATTGTCGATTGGACCTAGACATTGTCCGATCACGTCGGTGCGAAAGCGGACCCCCACCCGATCCGGCGTCGCTGCGCCGCGCCGGATCGTCCTCCCCCTTGCAAGGGGGGAGGACGCGAGCGCGCCAAAGTCATTGGCAGCGCGAGCGGGCGGGGGTCGCAAGTGGCGAAGCGATTCCATCGCATCGGACGATGCCCTAGTGTCGTGGTTTCGAAGTTCGCTACTTTATTGATATCGCGCTCCCGGCGAACTTCGAAACCGAAACGACACTAGGAATCAATGGGTTGCTAGTGTCCCT
>Ga0326597_10010774_pt1 | contig 12158 bp, 9 predicted proteins | sample RVTome_12_FD_203789 | JGI IMG/M metagenome (GOLD analysis project Ga0326597, IMG submission 203789) | Soil microbial communities from uranium-contaminated site in the Upper Colorado River Basin, Wyoming, United States - RVT100D185 | ecosystem: Environmental > Terrestrial > Soil > Contaminated >... | reverse complement strand
CGCGAGGGACCGCGAATCTCGCGGACAGCAATTCCGGCGGCCGGATTCGCGGCGCCGCCGAATTCCAGCGGGCCAAGCTGCCGGCCGATGAGTCGCCGTATGTCCGCGAGCATACCGATCTCGTCGCGAGCATTCGCGCGGGGACGCCGCTCAACGAACTGCGCCAGGTTGCGGAGAGCACGCTGACCGCGATCATGGCGCGTGAGGCGGCGTACACGGGACTGCCGATCACGTGGGACGAGATTCTCGCTTCGAATCTGGACCTGACGCCGGGTCCGCTCGAGTTTGGGCCCATTGCGATGCCGCCAATACCAATGCCGGGGGTGACCAGGCTGGAACGGACGGCATTTGCTCATTCGAGATAGCTTGCAGCTTACAGCTTACGGCTTACAGGGATGCGGCGACGCGACTTTTTGACGGCCGGTGCAGTGGCAGCGACAGGTGCCGCAATTGGCGTGGCTCCGGCGCGAGCCTCGGCGCAGGCGCGTGCACCGTTCAGGCTTCGCTATGCGCCGCACTTCGGGATGTTCGTCGCACACGCGGGGCGCGATGTCGTCGCGCAGCTGGAGTTCATGGCCGCCGAGGGGTTTACGGCGCTGGAAGACAACAACATGCGCACCCGGCCGGTCGCGGATCAGGAGCGCATTGCGGCAGCGATGGCGCGGCTCAGCATACGAATGGGCGTGTTCGTGGCGCACACGATTCAGTGGCGCGAAGCCGACCTCGTGAGCGGGGATGCGGCCAAGCGCGACCGGTTCCTCGCCGAGGTGCGCGGTTCCGTCGACGTGGCGAAGCGTGTCAACGCGAAGTGGATGACCGTGGTACCCGGCCATATCGATCTCCGGCTGCATTCGGAGATGCAAACCGCGAACGTTATCGAGACGCTCAAGCGGGCCGCGGGCATTCTCGAACCACACGGCTTGGTGATGGTGCTCGAGCCGCTGAACACCCTGCGGGATCATCCCGGTCAGTTTCTGAACCGCATTCCGCAGGCCTACATGATCTGCAAGGCCGTGGGGAGCCCTGCCTGCAAGATTCTGTTCGACATTTACCATCAGCAGATCACCGAGGGGAATCTCATTCCCAACTTCAACGCCGCCTGGGATGAAGTGGCGTACGTGCAGGTCGGTGACAACCCGGGCCGCAACGAGCCAGGCACCGGCGAAATCAACTACCGCAACGTGTTCCGGCACCTTCATTCACGAGGCTTTGACGGAATCGTCGGCATGGAGCACGGGAATTCACGGCCGGAGCGGGACGGCGAGCGTGCGGTGATCGACGCATATCGTTACGCTGACGCGTTCTGAGACAGCGGTATCGTTGTAGCGTCGTTTGTGTGCTGCGTCACACTCGCGCTCGCACTCGCCGGCGGCCGATGGTAGCTTCGCGGCATGGTGCACACCGCGCACACGGTGGCGGCGCCAGCGACCGCGAGCGGCGCTGAATCTTTCGCTCGCCGTGGTCTCGCGCTACGCCAGAAGGTGCCGCTGTTCCTTTTTGCCGGCCTGTTCGCCGTACTGGCAACGTGGACCTGGCTGGCATACCGCTCGGTACGCGATGCGTCGCTGGCGCTCGCGCACGAGCGCATGAATGCGCTGGTGGGCGAGATCGTTCGGTCCTCTGCAGTGTCCACCCGCAACAGGAGCAACGCCCTCGCCCGCGCGTTCTCGGTTGCACCGGTCGCCGACCTTCTTGCATCGGGCGGCAGATCTGCGTCCGACAGTGCGGAGAACCTCCTCAGGCGGTTCGCGCAATCCGCCGCGGTGCTGCGCACCGCGTACTTCGCGGCCGATGGCACTCCGCTACTCGCGTCGCAGCGCACCGACTCGGCGACTGGCACGGCCGAGACTAGGTACTTCGCGGAGCGGCACGAGGAGCTGTCGAGTGTTTTCCGCGCGGCGCTCGCCGCGCCGGAACGTGTTGCCGTCGGCCGCATGCGGGTACTGGACGACCAGATTGTTATTCCGCACGTGGTCGCGGTATTCCGCGGCACCGCTCCGGCCGGATTCGTGGTCATGTGGCGCCGTGTGGCGGCCAACCCACAGGAACTCCAGCAGATCTCGATGCTGATCGGGTCGGGCGCGCATATTTTCGTTGGGAATGACCGGTCAGACTTGTGGAGCGACTTCGTGCGGCGACGAGAGGCGCCGGCCACGGACTTGCCAGCCACGGGCGAGCTCCGCCGGTACGCGCGACTGGATGGCACCCGCGTCGTGGCCGCCGCGCGACCGCTCGACGACACGCCGATGGTGATTCGGCTCGAGCTCGCCGAAGCCGACGTGCTCGCGCCGGCCTCGCGCTCGCTCCGGCAGTCCATCGCCATCGGTGTGGTTCTGCTCATCGTGGCGACCGGGGTATCGTGGATGCTGAGCCGCCGGATTACATCGCCGTTGCACGAACTGAGCGCGGCCGCACGTGCGCTGGCCGGTGGTGATTACGGACGCACGGCGAACGTCAGCCGGGGCGATGAGATCGGCGAAGTGGCGGCATCGTTCAACCTGATGGTCGCGCGGGTGGCCGAGGCCCACGTGTCCCTCGAAGGCAAGGTGCGCGACCGCACCGCGCAACTCGAGGAGCGGAACCAGGAACTCGAGGCCTTCGCACGTTCGATTTCGCACGACCTGCGCGCGCCGTTGCGCGCGATGCACGGCTTCAGTCAGGCGCTGATCGAGGATTGCGGCCCACAGCTCGACGAAACGGGGAGGAGTTATGCGACTCGCATTGCGGGCGCGGCTACCCGTATGGACGCCATGATCCGTGACCTGCTCGAATACAGCCGGGTGAGCCGCTCGGACCTGCCACTTACCACACTCGACACCGGCGCAATTGTCCACGCGGCTGTCAGTCAGCTCGAAGCCGACATCCACTCCCGCGGCGCCCACGTGTCCGTCGCGCAGCCAATGCCGTCGGTGGTTGCGCACCGCCCGGTACTCGAGCAGGTCATCGCGAACCTCGTGTCGAACGCACTCAAGTTCGTTGCCGCCGGGACGCGGCCGGAAATCACGATCCGCGCCGAGCCGATGGGACGCTTCGTGCGCCTCTGGGTCGAGGACAACGGCATCGGCGTCGCCCCCGCCCATCAGGCGCGCATCTTCAACGTGTTCGAAAAGCTGCACACGAGTTCGGAGTACGCCGGCACCGGCATCGGGCTGGCGATCGTCCGCAAGGGAGTGGAACGCATGGGCGGGGAGGTCGGCGTGGAATCGGGTGCGGGTTACGGGAGCCGCTTCTGGGTGAACCTGCAGCTCGCGGGGGTGTGAGGTGAACGTCTCGAGTCAGCCCGTGTTATTGGTCGAGGACGACGAGAACGACATCCTGTTCGTTCAGCGCGCTTTCAAACAGGCGGGGATTCTCAACCCGATCGTCGTCGCGCGTGACGGCGACGAGGCCGTCGCGTACCTTGGCGGCACCGGAACGTTCGCTGACCGCGAAGCGCACCCGCTGCCGGTGTTCGCTCTGCTCGACCTGAAGCTCCCGCGCCGCACCGGCCTCGAAGTACTGCAATGGGTGAAGGAACGCTCGGGAGTGAAACGGATCCCTATCGTCGTGCTGACGTCATCAAAGCACGACTCCGACGTCAATCGGGCCTACGAACTCGGCGCGAATTCCTATCTGGTGAAACCAGTGTCATTCCAGGGCCTGATGGATCTCGTCAAGACGCTGCAGTTGTACTGGCTCGTGCTCAACGAGCGGCCCGCGCTCCCCCAAGGCTGACCCGATGGTCAGGCGGCCGGTGGCTCCTTTCGCAACGCCTCACGGACGGTGCGCGCAAGCGCGTCTGGTGTGAATGGCTTTTGCAGGTGAACCTCACCGGGATGCAGTTCGTGATTGTTGCTGGCCTCGTCGGTGTATCCGGACACGTACATAACCCTCGTTTCCGGACGCTGTACCCGGAGCAGGCGCGCCACTTCACGTCCGCTCATTCGCGGCATCATGATGTCGGTCAGCAGCAGATCGATCTTGCCCTGGTGGCGCTCGGCGATGCGCAGGCCGGTCACTCCATCTGGCGCTTCGAGCACGGCGTACCCGTATCGCTCGAGCACCTGCCGGGTCACAGCACGCACGGCGGCCGCGTCTTCCACGACGAGTATTGTCTCCGCGCCGCGCAACGTTTCCGCAATCGTGCGCGTGAACGGCGGAGTATTCGGCCGGTCCGTCACACGTGGCAGACGAACTTCGAACGTCGTGCCTCGGCCAACCTCTGATTCGACGCTGATCGTCCCGTTGTACAGCTGAACGATCGAGTACACGGTCGACAGGCCCAGGCCCGTGCCCTTTCCGGCCGCTTTGGTCGTGAAGAACGGCACGAAGACGCTCGCGAGCGTTGGGGAGTCCATTCCGGTTCCCGTATCGCGCACAACGAGCGACACCATTGCGTCGTTCGCATTATTGCCCGCCGTCTGGAGCGTGAGCTGGCCACCGTCAGGCATCGCATCGCGGGCGTTGATGGCCAGATTCATGATCACTTGCTCGAGCTGGCCGGGGTCGACTTCCACTGACCCGGCACCGGGGTCGAGTGCGAGGACCAGTTCAACGGGTGCACCGATAACGCGCTTCAGCAGCTTCGACGTGCTGGCCACAACCCTGTTGACCGGAACGACCTGCGGCTGGAGCGGCGTGGTTCGGCTCAGAACGAGCAGTTGGCGACTCAGCGAGGTAGCCGCATCGGCCGCCGCGCGTATCTGCAACAGTTCGTCCTGCGTCGAACCGCCGGTCCGGGCGTCTTCCAGCAGCAGTTCGCAGTAGCTGCCTATTACGGTGAGTAGGTTGTTGAAGTCGTGCGCAATTCCACCGGCGAGCTGCCCGACGGCTTCCATTTTCTGCGCCTGGAGGAACTGCGCTTCGAGCCGTTTGCGTTCACGCTGATCCTGGACGAGCGTGATGATGTGACTTGGGCGACCGGCGTCATCGTGCGCAATGGCGACGGACGCACTGACCTCGATGACCTCGCCGCTTCGGGCGCGCCGCTTTTCGTCGCTGCCGCTTGTCGCGGCTTTGCCCGGTCCGGGGGACCCACGCTCCGGTTCCGGAATGGTGGGATCTGGCTCACCCAGTAGTTCGTCCTGCGTCCAGCCGAACAGGCGCTCCGCCGCCGGACTCCACAACTCCACGCGGCCGTCGGGGCCGGTGATGATGATTGCCAGCGGCGACGATCCGAACATTGCCTGGAGAATCTCGGTGGTCACGCGGAGGCGTTCCTCCGCGAGCCGCCGCTGACGGCGGCTCTCGGCCTCGCTGAGTTCGCGCGTGATCGCCGGCCCAAGGCGGTGAAGATTGCCCTTCATCACGTAGTCCTGAGCGCCGGCACGCATGGCGGCGACCGCGGTCTCTTCACCGATCGTTCCCGACACGAAGATGAACGGCATCTCCGGGACGCGCTCCCGAACGATGCGGAGCGCGTCCATGCCCGTAAACGACGGCATGTTGAAGTCGCTGATCACCAGGTCCCAGGAACCCCTGTCAAGCGCGGCGGAGAGGCCGGCCGCACTGTCGACACGCTCGACAAGGACGTCGAATTCCGACTGCCGCAGCGAGCGAAGCAGAAGCGTCGCGTCGTCGGCGGAGTCTTCCGCCAGGAGTAATCGGAGTGGTCTCAGCAAAGCTCGGGGAGGGCGCGGGACACCCATAGCATACACAGTGCCCCGGGTCTACGCGATAACCCCGGATCGCCGCCGTTACAGCCTGCCCCACTGTGCCAGCAGGGCTACCGGAGGATTGACCCGGGGCCGGTGCCGAATCGCGGATTCACGACCGCGTTGAAGATCGAACCGAACGTGTAGCTCAGCCCGATCCGCATTTCGTATTCGTAATCGGTTTGCAGGTCCCGCAGCTCGAGCAGAATCTCTTCCGGTGTGGCATCGCGGGCTGCAATCGCCAGCTGATCACGAATCAGCGATGCCCTGCCGCCGAGTTCGATCGAAAGACCACGTGTAATGCGCACATCCACCTCGCCGTCGAACTCCAGGCGCCATTGCGAGGACTTGTCGATGTACTGCGCTGTTTCCAGCGTCAGATCGGCAGTCCCCCACGGCTGGTTCACGTCGTAGCCGATGACGAAGGAGTGGGTTGGCCGCGTTTCATTGAGCCGACCGAAGATGGTCAGCTCACGATACTCGAACGACGACACGCCCAGCGAGTATTGCACGGTCAGCTGGCGCCGCGTGAACTCACTGTACGGAAACACGCTGAATTCAACGGCGGGCGCGGCACGCACCGCGTATCGCGTGTTCGAGAACGTCGACGAACTCACAGACGCCTGAAACCCCGACCCCCAGTGAGGGCCGTGGCTCCGCACGAGGACGCCGCCGACGCTGTAGCTCTCGCGAACGTTCACGATCTCGCGTTGCGGCTCCTCTTCCTCTTCATCGCCCTCGAGCGTGAAACGCGATTCGTCGAACGACGCATCGGCCGATATGCCGACCTTCCAGAGGCTGGTGATGCGGCGCGCATCCAGCGACCCGCCCCATTCCAGCTGCGCCTGACGCTGCTCTTTCTCGACGGATGCGTTGGCATCGATTTCGAAGACCCAGGCATCCCACCGGTCCGTCACGCCCGTCCGCCTCGCGCCCTGCTCCGGGTCGTCTTCGTCTTCATCGACAACCACGTGAAGCCGCGCCGATGCCGGCGTTCGCGCCACGAACTGAGCCAGGCCCAGCTGGATCGTGCGGGTCAGTCCCCGCCGCGTGATGGCGTCGGTATCGCCGGTGTGGGCAACGAAGCGAAGTGTGTCGCCGCGTCCGGCAAAGTCACCGAGCCCAACGAAGCTCAGGGTGTATTCCTCCCCCCCACCACCCGTGTCGAGACTGGTGATGAGCAGATGTACATCAGCGTCGGTCCGGTCGCGCACGAACGCCACCCACGGCGTTTCCGTGCGCACATAGTTGTCGTCGCAGTCTGCATTGCAGTCGAAGAACACGCGAAGCGCTCGCGCCTGGGCGGCTGCCGAGTCCTGCGAGAGGGCGCGTTCAATGGGCACAGCCATGGCGAAGCCCGCGGCGATGCACCTGGCTGCGAGCAGCATGCTGGGGCGAGTCGGGTGGAAGGGAGAGCGAAGAGCCCTGCTACTTCAGATTCTTCTTGGCGCGCTCGAGCACGTGCTGGTACTCACGCTCGTCGTTCCCAGTGTAGATCTGGCGCGGACGTGCGATCTTCTGCTCCTTGTCGAGGAGCATCTCCTCCCATTGGGCAACCCATCCGGCCACCCGCGGAATCGCGAACAGCACCGTGAAGTAGTCGGTGGGGAACTTCAGTGCCCGGTAGATGAGCCCCGTGTAGAAGTCGACGTTGGGATAGAGTTTGCGCTCTTTGAAGTAGTCGTCGTTCAGCGCCCGGCGCTCGAGCTCGAGCGCGATCTCGAGGTCCCTGTCCATGCCGGCGATCTCGAACACGTCGTACGCGAGCTGCTTCACGATGCGCGCACGCGGGTCGTAGCTCTTGTATATCCGGTGGCCGAATCCCATCAGCCGCGAGCCCTTCCCCGATTTCACTTCATCGACGAACGCCGAGACGTTCTTGATGTCGCCAATCTGGTTGATCATGCGCAGCACAGCCTCATTCGCGCCGCCGTGCAACGGTCCGTACAGCGCGGCGATCCCGCCCGCGATGGCCGAGAACGGATCAACCTGCGACGAGCCAACCGCGCGCACGGCGTTGGTCGAGCAATTCTGCTCGTGGTCGGCGTGCAGAATGAACAGAATGTCGATCGCCCGCGCATACACCGGATGCGCCTCGTATTTGGGCTCGGACATCCGCGCGATCATCGAGAGGAAGTTCTCGGGATACGACAGGTCATTGTCGGGGTACACGTACGGCAGTCCCTTCACGTGCCGGTACGCAAACGCCGCAATCGTCGGCACCTTGGCCAGCAGCCGGATGATCGAAATCTCGCGCTGGCGAGGATCGTGAATGTCCTTGGCGTCCGGATAGAACGACGACAGTGCGGCCGTCCCGGCGCACAGCATCGACATCGGATGCGCGTCGTACCGGAACCCTTCGAGAAATCGCTTGATGTTCTCGTGCACGTACGTGTGAAACGTGATGTCGTGGACGAACTTGTCGTACTCCTCCTGCGTCGGGAGTTCTCCGTTCCGCAACAGGTACGCGACTTCGAGAAACGATGCTTTCTCGGCCAGTTGCTCGATCGGGTAACCGCGGTAGCGCAGGATTCCCTTGTCGCCGTCGATGAACGTGATCGCCGATCGGCACGACGCCGTGTTCATGAACGCGGGGTCGTAACCCATCAGGCCGAAGTCGTCCGGCCCGGTGGTGATCTGCTTCAGATCGGCGGTGCGGATCGTACCGTCGTTGATCGGCACCTTGTACTGCCTGCCGGTGCGTGAATCGGTGACATCCAGATGCCCCTGCGGGGCGGTCTGACCAGGTGTGGGCATTGCGACAGTGGCTCGTTCAGGTTGTTCGGAAATCTATCCCATCCGTCCCGCGCGCGGCGACCGTCCCGGCACAGTAGCTTGCGGATTCCGGGCCGCGTCGCCTAACTCGCGCATCCACGATGAGCGTCGTAACGATGAAACGCCTGACAGTGACGTTCGCCGCACTCGCAACTGGGATAGCGTGCGCCTCCGCGGGGTACGCCCCGGCCCCCCTCACGGAGCCCGATGACCCCCGCTTCCTGTCTACGGCGCCCGACTCGTTCGACGTTGAAATGCGAACGACAAAGGGCGCGATGCTGATCCGCGTGCGGCGCCAATGGTCGCCGAACGGGACCGACCGGTTCTTCGCGCTCACGCAGAACCGCTACTTCGATTCAGTGGCGTTCCACCGGACCATCCGCGGCTTCGTGGCGCAGTTCGGGATTCACGGCGACACTGCCGTCAGCCGGGCGTGGCGATCGCGCACCATTCCGGACGACACCGTGCGTGTGGTCAACCAGCGCGGTACGATGTCGTTTGCGCGTGGCCGCCCCAACACTCGCTCTGTCCAGCTCTTCTTCAACCTCGTCGACAACACGCCGCGCCTCGACACACTGAATAACTTCGGCTTCCCGCCGCTCGGCCAGGTCATTCGGGGCATCGCGGTCCTCGATTCTCTGAATGGTGAGTACTCGACGCCCGTGCGGGGCGGGCCGGCCATCTCGCCGCCGTCGCAGGATTCCCTCGCGCGTCAGGGCAATGTCTACCTCACGCGCCGGTACCCCAGAATCGACTACATCCTCACTGCACGGGTGATTCGGACCTGGCGCTGAATCTCAAACCAGAGCCTTGAACCGGTCGAGGTCCACGTTTCCGCCGCTGATGACGGCCACAACCTGATGGCCATCCACTGACGGAATCCGGCGGGCAAGCAGCGCCGCCGTGGCTGTGGCTCCGGCTGGCTCCGCGAGAATCTTGGCGCGCGTGAGCAAGACTGACATCGCCGCCGCGATCTCATCGTCGCTGACGAGCACGACGTCGTCCACCAGCCGCCGGACGATTTCGAAGCAGAACTCGCCGGCGAATGGGGCGGCGAGCCCGTCCGCGATAGTGTTGGGAGGCGTCTGCATCCGGAGTGCGCGGCCGGCGTCGAGGCTCTGCCGCATGACCGCCGCGCCCTCCGGTTCCACTCCGATCACGCGCACGTCTGGCCTGACCGCTTTCACCGCCGACGCGATTCCAGCGATCAGCCCGCCACCACCAATTGGAACCACGACGACGGCCGCATCGGGCACTTGTTCGAGGATCTCCAGGCCTGTCGTACCGGCACCGGCAGCCACGAGCGGATCCTCGAACGGGTGCACCAGCGTCATTCCGCGCTCCGCAGCGATCTCGGTGGCCCGCGCGAACGCGTCGGCTCCCGTGCCGTGACGAATGACCTCCGCGCCGTACGCGGCGCTCGCCGCTGCTTTCGTCTCGGACGCGGTGGCCGGCATCACAACAGTGCTGCGAACGCCGACCGACGTCGCGGCCCAGGCGAGCGCCTGCGCGTGATTTCCTGCGGAAAACGTCACGACGCCGCGTTCGCGAGCGGCCGCGTCCAGCCGGGACACGGCGTTGAGAGAGCCGCGGACCTTGAACGAACCGGTCTTCTGAAACGACTCGCACTTAAGCCAGAGGCCACCAACTCGCGCCTGGGTCGCCAGCATTCCTGAGGACAGCATCGGCGTGACCTGGAGCCGTCCGGCGATTTGCTCGCGTGCGGCATTGATGTCCGCCAATGACAGGCCGCTCACGTTTCCCCCTCCGAGCGCCGAACGAGTACCGGCGTCATCGCTGGTGGCCGTGCGAGGGATCGCGCCGCGTCCCCTCATAGTGCAGCCGCAGCAAGTCCTTCCCGTAGTCATTGCCGTTGGGCGTCCGCACGACAGTGTGCACGTGCTGGCGCGTTGGCGCGCCGCCACGCTGGCCGAGCGCAACCGGCGTCTGGTGATCGAACTCGATCAGGATCACCGGACTGTGAATCCGGTAGTAGAACACGCCCGCGGGATCGGCCGTACCGATCCACGCGAAGTAAGTGTTGTCGATGTGCGCGCGCACCTCGTCCATCCGCACGCGCGCGTGGCCGTCAGCCATGTTCCCGACGTATTCCGCGGTCACAGCGAGGAGCGCGTCCTTCTGGGCCGGCGTCATGGCCGACCCTTTGAGGCCCGCGTAGTCGAGCACGAGATTGTCGCGAAACGCCTGCGCCAGCGAGTTGTTCCGCACCTTCGCAGAATCGAGCGTCGCGGCCCGCCGCTGTTCGGGGGTCAGCGAGCGCATCACGGCGAGCCCCTTGTTCTGCTCATCCTGAAACAGCGAGATCCCCGCATAGCGCCCTTCGGTCGCCGAGATCGGTTCGGACCCCATGAACGCCGGCGTCATTACCACCTGATCGCCGAGCACGAAGTAGTTGATGATCAGATGGTGACCGTCGAGTTGCCAGCCCCACGGTTCGGTCGCTGATGGCGTGCCCATCACGGTAAGGTTGTACAGGTCCTCGCCGTATTCGGTGAAGTTGCTGAGCACCACGGCGAGGTGTCCGTTCAGGCGCATGATGTTGCGCGATCGAGCGAGCCCCTTGGCGCTGAGCCCGGCGTGCATCAGCGCGAATGCGCGCTCGCGCTGCGTCTCGCTCATCTCGCGAAAGCTGACGCCCTGCCGCGCGTAACGGTGCACGTTGTTCCATTTGCGCCACTCGAGGTCATCGACCGGATACGCCGTCTTCGCACGTTGCTCCGGCGTCAATGCGGCGAGAAACTCCTCGGCGGCTGCGCGCACCGGGCCGGTGGACACGCCGGTACGCCGGATGGCGTACAGCCCTGGCTGGACAGTGCCACTCGTCGTGACGCCACGGAACGGCTCGGCGAGGGGATCCGCTTGCTGCGGCGCGAGCTCCGCCGACTCGAGCGCGGCGATGCCGGCCACACCGAGGACCACAAGCACCAGGCCGGCCGCTGCGCGCGACCGGCGCAATGACGGGACAAACAACACAGCAGACTCCGCGCGTTCGGGACAAAGGAGCGTACGGCGTTGGCGACGAACGCGCCAGTCCGGGCCCGCGGTTTTCCGCATCATTCTCGCGGTGCACGGGCGCGGCGCACGTCGGTGACCAGCGCCGCCACGGAGTCGTGGAGCACGGCCGCGACCTGCTCGACACCGGCCCGCGTGTTGTGGATGCAGTCGGGCAGGAACGCGCTGTCTGCCACCACTTCGGCGGCGAGATCAACGAACGGCACACGCTCGTCGGCGGCGATGCGGCGGATTTCGTCGTTGAACGCGATGAACGCAGGTGTTCGGCAATCGGCGCGCGCGGGCTGCGATGCGAGCAGTATGCGAATGCCATGCGCCTTGGCGACGGCAACGATGCTGCGAAGGTTGTTTGAGAAATACGGCAGCGCCGGCCTGAAGTCCCGGCTTTGGTCGGCCTGCTGAGCCGGAAAGGCCAGCGCGTTCACCCGGCCAATGAGGAAGCGCGCCAGCCGCGACACCTTGGCGATTCCCGCAATGACGCCGGTGCGGTGGCGCATGCCGAGGTAGAAGTCGGTCTTGTACTTGTTCGCGTAGTCTGGCACCACACCGTCGCCGAACCAGACCGTGGAGTGGTCGTTGATGTTCTCGAATACCGTGATCACATCCGGCGCCGCCTCGAGGTTGCGCAGGGCCAGATTGACCAGCACGTGCGCGGTCGAGTAGCCCTCACCGCCCGCGTTGAGCACCCGCACCGGTGGCGACGCGCCAAACTCGTCC
>Ga0326597_10010773_pt1 | contig 12159 bp, 12 predicted proteins | sample RVTome_12_FD_203789 | JGI IMG/M metagenome (GOLD analysis project Ga0326597, IMG submission 203789) | Soil microbial communities from uranium-contaminated site in the Upper Colorado River Basin, Wyoming, United States - RVT100D185 | ecosystem: Environmental > Terrestrial > Soil > Contaminated >... | reverse complement strand
TATGCGTTTTCCCCGCGCCGCCAGACGACGGCGTCCACCAGCGCCGGCTTGCCGGCCTTCACCTGCTCGATGGCGCGACGCATCGCTGGGCCGACGGCGGCGGGATCTTCGATGGGGCCTTCGGCGTACCAGCCCATGCCTTTAGCGATATGGGCGAAGTCAGGTGGTGGGCCTTCGAGGTCCATGCCGATATAGGCCCGCGCCGGATCGGTGCCGCGCTGGTGCGCCATGTGTATTTGGTGCGCCCAGTCGTTGTAGTAAGCGCGATTGTTGTACATCACGATCAGCATCGGTATTTGATATTTAATCGGCGTCCAGAGTGCGCCCAAGTCGAACATCAGATCGCCGTCGGGCTGGAGATCAATGACGAGCTTTCCCGATCCTTTGTGTGCCAGAGCGACGCCGATGGACATGCCGATCTGCGTGCCCGTGCCAAGCTCGCGTCCCACGTGGCGGTAGGGCTTGTCAAAGTCCCACACCTTGTGCACCCATTCCTTGAGCGTATTGGCGGTGAGCACCCAGTCCTCGTCTTTGATCACCTGCCAAATCTCGTGCGCCAGACGCGCTTCAGTCATCGGCCGCTCGTTCCACTGCTCCTTGACTTGATCCTGCCACTTTTGCCACTGCCGCGCGTGTCTTTCGGCGATGCTTTTCTTGCGTTCTTCAATGCGCGACGCTAGCGCCTTGTTGCCGTCGATGCGCTTGCGGCAAGCCGCGGTCAGCGCCGGAAGCGTCAGCGCGCTGTCGCCGAGCACGCGCAGGTCCCAGTTGTGGTGCTTGTTGTAGTCGGTCGCCCATTTGCTGATCTCAATGTCGGCGAAACCGATATCGATCCATTTGCAGTCGGGCGTCGTCACCACCGTGATCTCGCGCGTCTGGGTGTTGAGCTTGTGCGACCCGCGCGTCCAGTCGACCACGTCGAGCGCCGCGACCAGATCGACGCCTTTGAAGGCGTCGCCGTGGAAGCTGACGCTCAGCGGGTGGCGGTTGGGGAAACCGAGCCGCTTGTTGATGTCGAAGACCGAGGCGCCGACGGTTTCGGCGAGTTCCACGGTGGAGTCGAAGCCGATCGGCATGCGCGCCGCGTATTCCGTGAGCAAGAGCGGGTTGCCGGCGGCGACGAGCATGTCGGTGGCTTCTTCTATCGCCGCTGGCTCGGGCGCGATGCGCGAAGGAACCTTGACCGCGAATTTCGGCAGTGCCAGTTCTTCTCTCAGCGCGCCTTCCTGAAGCGCCGAGTCGTAGCACATGTAGACCGGGCCCTGGGGCTCGCTCATCATGATCGAGTAAGCGCGGGCAAACGAATCCGGCACGCCGTGGATGCTGCCGGGCTGATAGTCCCATTTCGTGAATTGGCGCACCACGTCGCCCTGGGCGAAAGCCGTATGAATCCAGTCGATGAACGGGCGGCGATACTTTTCGTCCATCGGTCCGGTGGCGCCGACGATAAACACCGGGCAGCGATCGATGTAGGCGTAGTAGATCCCCATCGGCGCGTGCAACAGGCCGACGACGTCATGGACGATGGCCATCATCGGTTTGCCGCTCGCCTTGGCGTAGCCATGGGCGATCTGCACGGCGATCTTTTCATGCTGGCAGAGCAGCATCGGAGGGTCGTTCTCGCCGTAGTTGACCAGCGAATCGTGCAGGCCACGAAAGCTCGCGCCGGGATTGAGCGAGATATAGGGAAAGCCGTACTGCTTGATCAAATCGACGATCACATCCGACTGCCAGCGCTCAGTAGATTTTTTGATGCTCTCGCTCATTTTGATTGCCTCCTGTGGTTAATGCGGGTCATCCGTTGCCGCTGTACTTCTTAGTTATCTGGAAAGTGATGAATCCGTCAAGGCCGGTGACTGGAGCGCCGCTCGCGCGGCGAAAGAGTATGCAGAAGAATGGGTTTCAAGGTTTCGGAAAAACCTAGAATGAATTTGGTGGTCCCAACGGGAATCGAACATAAGCCGCTAAAAAAAAGGAACAAGTGAAATCGCCTGCAAACACGAGCGATTACAGTCCGTTACCGCGTTGTAGCCAGCGAGAGGCTATCCCGAATCATCACGCTTTTCACCCTTGTTTTCCCGCAAAAACCGAAACGGTTCCGGTTTACGAATCTAGACGAAAATGGACGATAACGAAAACCTCTCCGCAAGACAGCTAAGAGTAATACCCTACCTGCTCGGGGCGCCATCCGTCGAGGAAGGATGCAAACGCGCGCGGGTGAGCAAGGCCGCAGTCTATGAGTGGTTGAAGAAAGAAACCTTCCGCCAGGAGCTTAAACGCCAGCGGGGGGCGGTTATCGAACGATCCCTGGACAGCCTCAAGGCGAACATCAGCAAGGCAACAGAGACCCTGGTGAAGCTCCTGGACAGCGACAAAGAGGCAATCCAAGCGCGCGCCGCGGAGGACATTATCGATTTTACGCAGAAGGCCGTCGAGAATGAGGAGCTTGAGAAACGTATCGTTGCGTTGGAAGCCAAAGTTATCCAGCAAGGAGGCAATTACAGATGAACAATCGTGACCGGCGAATCGAACGGCTGGAGCAACGAACGGGAATAAGGGGCGGGCCGCGGCTGATCTACCTGACGCCCAACGTGGAGGACGCGGATGGGGAGGAAACTCCGTACTACTTTAGAATTTCGTCCGGCGTGAGGGCCAGCGTCTTTGGCGGATCGCTTACCGAGCAAGAGATCCGCAAGTTCCGGCGAAAGTACAACAACGAAGACAGGAACCGAAATGAACCTGAAACGAAGAATTGAACGGATGGAGCGCAAATTGAAGCCAGGGGAGCTTAGCGCCGTGATGGACGGCTTCGTTGACGAATCCGGTGCGCCCGGAGCCTTGGCCATTGACGATCCGAGACTTCAGCACGGAGTGGACGAGAAAGGTGAAGCGATCATCTCGCGCTGGTGGTCGGTGTGGTTTTTCGAGGGAACCCGTGAGCAACAAGACGCTCGACTCAAGGAACTCAGGTTAGAACCGCGATTTCAGACGCCTTGCAGCGAAGACGAATTTCCCGTTCGTCTTGAAGGCGGGGCAACGTGCGAGGACGTGTATTTGCGGCTCCAAGAAGAAGAACACAATGAAAAGCTGAAGCCGGCCACGACCTCTTGAATGCCATTCGACAATCAATCATGACTAGGGCCTGAAATAGCCGGTAAAAGCCAACGAAAACAAGCCCCGTGGGCTGCCTCAGACGGTAGTTCTTGGGGCTTGTTGTTTCTGGTACACGGACAAAAGGCTGACACGAACGAGGTCCCTCTAGGATTCGACTGAACGACGCCTCAGGCAAAGCTCGCAGGATTGAGTCGTGGGAGAATTCAATTCAATTTCTGAACCGACTTAAATTTCCCCGACGAGAAACAGCCCGGCTGCAGCACCCCATTCTGAACGAACTGGCCGGCAAGTTTCGTTACGTTACCGAACTTATTGAAGGTGGCCGTTCCCTGGATGGTCGCATAGGAGTCGTCGACGAATAGCACCCCGCCAATGAAAGCGGCGCTCTTGGAATTCACCAGATAGAATAACCCTAACATGGGAAACGTGGTCCCGCCGGCAAAGTTGGAAGTGAGAGAGACGGTTAACTGCGTGTCGCTATCGAGCCGTACCCACAGATCGACGTTGTTCCCGGCGTTGAACACGGTAACGTCGAAATCCCCGCAATACTCTTTGCCCGCGGTCTCGATCCTGAAGATCTCTCCTGGGAAGGCGAAGGAAAGCGAGGGACAAAGAACAACGAGAATCGCCAAAATGGGCAATAGGGGCTTGTTCATGCTCCACCTCCGTGATGGCTTTTCTACTCCGCCGCATCGGGGGTGTCAACGGTGGTGGAAAACGTCCTGGTGTAGCCACCTATGGGCGGCTTCAGACCCGCAGCACCGGTATGTGTCCCCTTGACGTCGGCCCCAAGACATGATGAAATTCTACTTGGAATTGACCCGTTCACCGAACTGTCGCCAGTGGCGGCTTGCCTACGGGCTAGGTAGCGGGTCTTCTTCTATCTGGGCCAGACCTGAACGCGCAAGTTTTTGGCCTCAATAATTCTCCGGTAATCCCACCGGTCTTTCTTTCCAGCCAGCATCGACCGATAGATACTGCCGGAAACCATGTCGGCAAGTTGGATCAGGTTGTTGCTGGCTGAGTTCTGGTGCTTGATCTTCTTGATCAGGCTACCCTCCCGGTCGATTTTCTGGCGAAGGTAGCGGGAAAGCTCGTGGCGAAAAGTTTTTCCTCCCGAGGCATCGATGACAACGGTGGCTTCTCGAAGGTGCGGCTTGGCGTTTTCAAAAACCAGGCTCGTGCTGTAGTTGTAAAAGATCGATGGCGAAGAGAACGCGGGGCTCCAAAGCTTGGGCTTGTTGATGACGATTCCAAGAAAGAACCAGCTGTAAGGGAGCAACTGCTGCAGAAAGTAGGTTCTGACCTCGGGCCGGCACTGGTGAAACTTAAACTCGAAGCGCTCGTGTAGCCGGAGTTCGTGGCGGATAAGGTCTATTCGCTGATCCGCTTTCTCGGCCTGGTCGTTATCCTCGAAAAGAACCACTGCCACCACGAAGTGAGATGTTTGCCCAGGCTTGCCGGAGATTCCCGGATCCCCGGCTTCGTCGACGAAGACTAGCATTCCGCGATCCTCTACTTCTCCTGCTGTGTCTCGCCTGCCGAGCTTGACTCCCCTTGGACCGAACGCGCTTGCAAACGGTTACCCAGACGAGCGTACAGAGAATCCAAATCGTCGCCACACGCGTGGCCATCCCAACGAGCCAGGGGATAAAAATTGCCGACCCGAATGCACGGATATCGAGATCGCTGGGCGCGCCGCGCTCATTCTAGAGAAAGCCCGATAACAGTCCCCCGACCCACAGTATGATCAACTCGCCCGTTTTCATCAGGGCTTCTGCATACCACGATTCGCGTCACTAAAGCCAAATCGTCAACAGATTTTTCTTGCTTTTCCCGCTCGAAGGCTTAAATTCAGAAGTGCATTAGCGGCCTAGCCTGATCAGCGAAAAGCCCGGAGATTCTCACACGCCGGGCCTGGCCCCTTTCCCATGAGAATTTTTCCCCAGACAAAGAACAACACGCACAAGGATTTTTTGAGGATGAAGTTTGTGGGTTTGAAAGAAAGGAGGCGCCCATGAATTCGTCCTTCTGGTGGCCGAATATGAAACGCCATCCGATCATAGCTGTGGCCCTTAGTGTTTTGCTCGTCTTTCTTCCAGCTTGTGCGGCCAGGATGGCCCAACAAGAGATTGATACGCTCAAGGAACAGATTATTGCGATGCAGCAAGCGTCGGAATTCATGCGTCTTGACAGGCTCAAGCGCAACTCGAAATGCCGAGGGGCACACGAGACTTTTGCCAAGTTGATTCTACCGCCCCTTGAAACAGACTATCGTAGTAGCGGCCCGAAGCTCCCCGACTCTCAACTTCAGCCGGTTCTCGACTATATCAGGCATGCCTACATGGTGCAGAAATACATGGACGAGAAAAAGGTAACTGCGGAGACATCTCTTACCGTTATAGGAGATCTCATCTTGCCGCCTGCGCTACCCCCGGAAATCGATCCGTTCAACGGGTGTTCTTTACTTTTGGGTAGGCGACTGGATAAACCAGCAACCTATCAGGGTGGCAAACTTTTTGATGGCTTTCTCTTCTATTGGCAACCAAAAGACTGGCGTGAAGTTGATGAGGCTCACTTAAAAATTCTCGATAAGCATTTGCCGCCAGAAAAACGAACTCCCTTCGTTCGGTTCGTTGTCGACTACATATTGGAATTATCGCGTACGGTTAACGAGCGAGCAGATAAAGGTGAAATCACGCTTCTTCAGCTTATAAAGGCCGGAAACGCCGGCGAGCAGTACCTTATGGAGCAAGCCAAGCAAATGGTGCTCAACTTAGAGAAAACCTCATTCGTGCAAAGGCGCAAGACGATGCGCTACTGGCGACGGTAGCTGTCGGTTTGGGCGTAGTGGCAACGGCAGCGTTGGTGGTGGCGAGCATGGATGCAAACTACCGAATCGCGAATGCGCAAACTGCAATGGCCAATACGATGCAGTTGCAGGCACTACAGGCGCAGGCCCCGATCCGGTGTAACTATACCCTGCCAGATCGTTATGGATCTCCTGGGTATGTCAACTGCCGTTGACCGATGCTTTAAGTGGGCAAGCAAGAGTGAAGATGAAGAGTAACTCCCGAAAAGCCGGACCCGTCCCGCCCGGCCTGGCCCCTTTCCTTCACAGCAGGAGACCGACGGGAGGCGGGATATGAATCAAGGGGCGCACAGTATAGGTCAAGCGTTTGAAGACTTCAGGCAGTTACATTCGCCGGAGATAGTGTACCCAATTTTTGGGTTTCTGCGCCGTGTGGTATTCGCCTTTCCCGTTTTAGAATCAAGAGAGGCGATTGACGCTTTTGTTTGGGTGGTTGGAAAACTACAAACCGAAACGGTCACCAAGGAACGGGATTCGCTTACCGCCCGAAGCAGCGATCCAAAACGACTACAGACTCCCGTGCTCCGCGCTCTGAGACACATCCGCGATTATTATTTTGATGATGTTCGTGACGGCCCGAATGACGCTGTCGTGCAACGGATTCCGCGTTGGGGAAAGGAGGTTCAAACTCTCCCAGTATACAAAGGCAAAATTGATGTCCCACACCCTGCTGCGCTGGCCTGGGATTACGACTTCCTCCATGGCGTGTGTAAACACGTCAACGAAGAAATCGGACTTAACGACTGGAAGAAATATGCGGAGCAATTCCCTCAACACGATCCGGTTCACCCCGCAATTCCTTACCCTCTATGGGACAAGGGGGAACGCGTTACCGTCAACGTCCCGGACGATGCGACGCCTTCGGAAGCGGCCTACGGTCTATTATCGGCGAAGACAGGACTTTCGCGTGAACGCTTGCGAAAACTTATACAGGAAGGACACAACTCCTTTCCGGAGCAAGTTGTAACAACGCTCCAGCAGCGCTGGGAAAAAGCGTACATAGATCCAAAATTGGGAATTATTCGGGTGCCCTTAGATGACGAGAAAGACGGACCCGAGTTCGATCTACACGAAGAACTATCCTTCGGATTTAGCGTTGAGACTTTGTTTCCGATAGAACGATAACGACCGGCCTACATCCCCCTTTTTTTTCTACTCTTCGCATCAGCAAAGTTCTTTTCCATCCGTTTCCGCACACGATGACCCTAATGGGCCTATCGGCGTGGTACGCTCCAATTAGATAACCGCACGTGCTTCGACCGCGGCTGAAGGGAGCGAGACCATGGAGAACAAAGAATTATTTCGGGTGGGGTTAACCATCAGCCCGAGCGGACTCTACAATATCGGAGTCACTCACGGTGATTGGCGCGAAGGATGTGATTTTGTTCACACCATAGCACCGTTAATTACGGACTTTTCTGAGCGCTTCAAAGATGCCTATCAGAAGTGGGTGTCAGAAAAGGTCACAGCTTGTGGCGAGGAGCCCAGAAAAAAAAGCCCCGCTTCTCGGACCAAGCCGGCAAGTCGGACCCGAGAGCAGGGCAAAGGAGATACGCGATGGGAAATACAAAGGACAGCGAGCGATGAGTGACCTCCAAAAATTCCGCGACACGATTCGATCCGCTGAGGCCACACGATGACAGAGCCTGAGCACACGGCATCTGAGCCATATCCGAAACCGATAGCGCTTTCGTTATCCCCCGAAAACATCCCGCAAGTTTTGCAATCGCTTCGCCATTGGGTTGTGTGGCGCTACGTTCACAAGGATGGCAAATGGACCAAGCCGCCGTTCCGCGCAGACGGCAATGGACATGCTTCGTCAACCGCTCCGGCAACGTGGAGCGATTACGGGACAGCGTTGGCGACCTACCAAAAAGGCGGCGTGGATGGCATCGGATTTGTTCTCACGCGAGAGCAGCAAATCGTGGGGATAGACCTTGACCATTGCATCGACGGAAGCAACGGCATTTCACCGTGGGCACAGGCGATCATTAAGGGCTTTAACGCCTACACGGAAGTCAGCCCGTCGGGAACAGGTATTCATATCTATTTCCGTGCAGAGAAGCGGGGCGGCGGGCGCAAACGTGGGAACATCGAAGTCTATCCCGAGGGGCGCTATCTAACGTTCACAGGCCGTGTACTCAAGGCACACCCGGTGCGTGCTATCGAGCCGCGCCAAGCCGAGCTTGACGCTTTCGTAGCCGAGCATTTCCCCGAGCCGAAAATTGAGAAAAGCGCCGCGGCGAACGGTAACGGCCATTTAAGCGATCACGAAATCCTTGAAATTGGGCTTTGCGCAAAGAACGGCGACAAACTCAGATCCTTGCTTGCCGGCAATTGTGGCGGCTATCCGTCGCCGTCCGAGGCAGAGATGGCGTTCTGTCGCTTGCTCGCCTTCTACACCAAGGACGAAAGCCAGATTGACCGTTTTTACCGGGGATCAAAACTGTTTCGCGAAAAGTGGGACACGAAGCATTACGGCGATGGCGCGACCTACGGCGAGCACACGATTCGAAAGGCCATAGCGTCAACGGTTGAGTCCTACAAACGCCCGGCTGGCGAGAATGAGCTTCCCCATGTGTATCGGGAACAGGTAACACATCGGGGCAATGAAATCAGGGACTTAAGTGTTACTGTTCCCGACGATATACCGGAATCGCTGATTGAACCTGCTCAAACTGTGGACTTCCCCGAAGCCGCGTGGGCCGGGCTGTTCGGCCAATGGCGGGACATGGTTGGCAATAAGACTGAGGCGCCCTTTCCTTACCTGTGGGCCGCGTTTCTTCAAGCCGTTGGGCTTATGGTGGCGCGCTCTGTATGGCGTGAATCTCCCCGGCCACTATACCCGAATTTCTTCGTGCTGCTGCTCGGACAAACGGGGGACTCGCGAAAGTCAACCGTTGAGTGGTTCGAGCACCAATTGCTGACTCACCTGGGCGTTGACGTTGAGATCCTGTTTGGCATCGTGAGCACGGAAGGGATCATTGAACGACTAGCACAGCGGGAAGGCGTCAAGGCGCTAGGTTATTCCGATGAGTTCCGATCACTCCTAAGCGTGGCGAAGCGCAAGGGGACTCAAGACATTTTGCCGCGGCTGCAAAGTCTTTATTCGTGCCCCGAAAAGGAATCCGTTGATCGTCGGCAAGCTCCGGCCACAGCTATCAACCCGTTTTTCTCCCTACTGGCGGCGACACCCCAAGATTTTATTGTGGACCTGATCGGCGAATTGGAAGTTCGCGGCGGATTTCTGAATCGCTTTCTGATCATCACCGGCGAAGAACAGCCACCGAAGCCAATAGTGAGTCAACCGACACCGGCAGAGTGGGGGCGCTTGGTTGAGCCGCTTCATGGCATCCAAGCCGAAATACACCGCAATCCACAGCACAGGGAGTTTGAAACGGAGGCAGAAGAACTGTGGAGGGAATTCTACATCGGCTGGAGAAAAGAACGCCGAAAATGGAATTCCAAGGCGGCTGATCTAACCTCCCGAACCTTCGAGCACGTTCTCAAGATCAGCTTGGTTTACTCCGTCCTAGCGTCAGAGCGCAAGATTAGCGCTTTATCGCTGGCGACGGCGATCAGCATAGGCGCGTGGCTTGAATCAAACGTCTTGAGGTTATTCGGCGACGCGGGCTTGGATCAGTTTGGACGCGCCGAGCGGATGGTTCTTGAAATCCTACGCAAATCGAAAAACGGGCGCATGTTCAGGCGCGACCTACAGCAACTAGCCGCGAAAAAAGGCATCAACGGCGAAACCTTCGGGCGCGTCCTAAAGGCGATGGAAGCAAACGAACACGTGAGGATGGGTTATTACACCACCGGCGCCGGACACAGCCGGCCAACGGTGGAACATATCCGAGAACAGGAACAGATAAGTCCAAGCCGGATAAGCGTTAAAGTGTTACCTGTGACCGAACAAGAGGCAAAGATTGAAGCATGAGCAGTCCGTTTGACATAGCGCAAAAGTATCTTTCAAAAGCGACGCCAACGGTTGAGATCCGAAAAACCGATGACGGCGCAATTCTAGCGCGTCGTTTGGACGGCGAGCCGTTGACGCTGGAAGACCGGCAACAGGAAAAGCGCATAACCGCAACCGAACAACTGCCGGTAAGTGATCCGGCTGTCTTAATCGACGGGGCCACCGTGGCCGTGTTGATAGATTCAACGGTACTCGGGGCGCCTATCTGGTTTGCCTTCTGTGCCGGATGGAAACCGGAAGAAGCCGACGGCATTCCCGTTTGTTATGCCAGCGAACTGCCCGCGCTCAGGGTGAAAACCCCCGAACAGTTGCGCGACATATTCCAGGTAAAGCGCATTTTCGGCGGCGGGATGGCGCGGCAATAATGGCGGTGGATGATGAGCCGGCGGCCAGTCCCGGCGTAGCGGGTAAGCGGCAAGCCGGCAAGAGCATAAAACAAGGAGGGAGCGGGCGGCCACTAATCCCCTGTGAAGTCTAGGCTCGAATGGCTGAAGAGTATCTAAAAATTGGCGAGGTTGCCGCACGGCTTAAACTCTCGCCCAGAACCATCGCTAACAAGATGGCGTCCGGTGTTTTCAAGCGCGGTGTTCATTATTTTTCACCGGCGGGACTTGGGCCGCGTTTTAAGTGGTCCGCCGTGGTGTTGTGGCTGGAGCAGGGCGAACAAACGGCAACTGAGAGCGATGAGTCAATCCCGATGCCGCGCAGCTCTCGCCTAAGAGACGTTAGCGCAAAGAAAGTAGGCGTTGGCGGTTGACAAGCTACGGACGTATCGTCTATAGGTGTTTCTGTGAAGGGTGCCGAGTTTCGAAAACTTCGAACACACGCCGGTTACAGTCAGTCGCAGCTATCGCGGGAGATTGACGTAACGATTCGTAGCCTGTCGCGATGGGAAACCGGAGAAACGCCGATTCCAAAGATTGCGGAGCTGGCGCTCCAGTATGTCGTAGAGAAGAAACGCGGGAAGGAAAAACGCTAATGGCCTGCAAAGTTAAAGCGAACCGACATGGCTTTCTGGCATTTCGATTCTACTGGAACGGGCGGGAATTTTGGCAAGGAACGGACTGGCGGGACACGCCCAACAACCGCGCCAAGGCCGAAGGCAAGGCGGTTGAAATCAGCGAAGAGATAAAGGCCAGGACGTTCAACTATCTCAAGTGGTTTCCGAAGGGTAACAAGGCGCTTGAGTTCGGCGCAAAGCCAGACGTGCCGGTGGAAGTGGCCAAACCCTTGACGGTGCGAAAGTTCTACGAGGAGTGGATAGAGAAGAAGAAACCGCCGTTTGTCCGGTTGAGTCTGCAACGCGACTATCAGCAAAGTTTCAAGAAAGACATTCTGCCGTTCATGGGCGACATGGAATTGAATAGCATCACCGTCGATACGCTGGAAAGCTTCCGAATTTACCTGGTCAATGAACGCGGGTTGGCACTGAAAACCGCCAAGAATGTCGTCGACGGTTCCCTCAAGGCCATGTTGCGCGACGCCGGCCGGCGCATAGATCGAAACCCGTTCCACGATCTGCCGGCTAACTGGTGGCCGCGGCTACCGCAAAAAGAGCCCGACCCGTACACCGAACAGGAACGAAACAAGATTCTGGCTTTCTACCGCAACAGCCGCCCCTATTGGGCCTATGCCTTCGTCTACTTTCGCTTCTACACCGGGACGCGACCAAGCGAGGCGGTAGCGCTCAAGTGGGGGAGCGTCGATCTATTGGGCGGTAAAGCGACGATTTCCCTTTCCAGGCATCTGGGCGAAGAGAACGCGACCAAGACACGGGCGAGCCGACGAACCATCACTTTGCTGCCGAACGTCGTGGAGCTGCTAAAAAGCATCATGCCGCTGCGCGTAGAGCCGAACAGCTACGTGTTAAACGACGGTCAAGGCAAACCCATAGACCAGGGGGAGTTTGGCCGCGCATTTCAAGGTGTGTTGCGCGTCTTGGAGATCCGCCAACGGCCATTCTACAACATCCGTCACACCTTCATCAGCGTGGCGCTTACCATCGGATGCAATCAAAAGTGGATAGCCGAGCAGACCGGAACGAGCATCGCGATGATTCAGGACCATTACGGACGGTATATCCGCGACGACGGCGACGCATTATTACGTGCCTACGTTGAGCAGCCAAAACTGGACGCAATCGAGGCGAAAACCGGAACCTTTTCCGAAACCTTTTCGGGTGAAGTTTCTAACT
>Ga0326597_10010772_pt1 | contig 12160 bp, 11 predicted proteins | sample RVTome_12_FD_203789 | JGI IMG/M metagenome (GOLD analysis project Ga0326597, IMG submission 203789) | Soil microbial communities from uranium-contaminated site in the Upper Colorado River Basin, Wyoming, United States - RVT100D185 | ecosystem: Environmental > Terrestrial > Soil > Contaminated >... | reverse complement strand
CAGCTCGAAGACCTTCCGGTAGTACGCCATCGAGCGATCCGTCTCGTCCGCAACTCGATAATAGTTGCCGGCGAGAAAGAGCGCCTCTGCATACCAGTTCGATTGCGGATACTTTTCCCCCAGCGTGCGGACGTGCTCTTCCACGCTCTCCTTACGGCCGATGCGGCGGTAGGCGGCGGCAAGAGTAAAGAGGCGCTCGGCGTCCAATTCGGGATCGGAGACGTTCAACTTGAGCAGCGTGTTCAGCGACGGCCAGGTCGCCCGCGAGTTGAACTGGCTGACGCCGAGGCGGACCTCCCAACGCTCTCTCTTTTCCGGCGGCTCTTTGGCCGACGCCGCCACCAAAACGCCATACTCGCGCCGGGCGTCGGCCCACTGGCGCGCATCAAACAGAATGTCCGCTCTGGCCTCCCGAAACTCCTGCGAGGGGCTCGGAGCACGGCTCCCCAACCGTGCGTTCGCCGCGTTCAACCGCTTGGCGGCATCGTCCATCTTCGGCGACCGCGGAAAATAGTAATAGATCTTCCGGTAATGAGGGACCGCCTCCAGGACCTTTCCATCTTTCCAATCGGCTTCCGCCAAAAGCCACTCGACTTCGGATTCGGGAAGGGTGACCGGCGGAGCCGCCAGCAGAGATCGAAGCGCCGCAGTCCGGCCCAGGGCCAGGAGGCTTTCGGCCTGCCGCAACACGGCCCCCACGACAAAGGGACTTCCAGGATAGCGGCGGGCAAACCCAACCAGGGTCTTCGCGACGGCTTCATGGTCCCGAGCCGCCAGAGCGCTCAAGGCCAAATAATATTCCGCATAATCGGGGAGTGGATTTTCAGGGCTGCGGGCCGCCTGGAATTGTTCCCGGGCCTGCGCGTACTGCTTCTCCTGGTAGGCGGAGTAGCCAAGAACCAGACGGGCCAGCGCGCCGTTGGGATTGTCTCCATACTGGCGGGCAAACTGTTGCAGGGCTCGGCGCTCGACCGCGGTGGGATTTTCCAGCAGCGCCTGGCTTTTGGTGCGCAATTCCTCTTGCGGGGAAGGTTCTGCAGCGACCCCGGTCGCGCTCGCGGCGAGCCAGATTACCGATGCGATCGCCAACCAATTCATTTCCGCGCCTCGCGTCAATAGTAATTATGCGCTTGGATGCCGGAATGCCGCCAGGTGTTTTCTTGCCTGAGGCTATTCGGTCACTTCTCCCGGATAGTCCGGCCCCAAGACCTCGGGATTGTTCTCCGCCAGCTTGGTCACAAGCTCGAAGTGGAGATAATCATAGGAGCGCGCGGCCGTCTGTCCATAGCGCTTCTGGTATGTATCCCGGTTCTTGTCGATCTCTTCTTTGAGCAGCCGGTACAGAGTGTTGTTCTTTCGGCCTTCCGCGATCCTGTCCTGATTTTGCGGGTAGGCCAGCAAGTCCTGCACAGCCACCCTGGCGGAGCGATAGGCTTTCTTATGGCTGTCCCGATCGCCATCCGGGAGGGAATTGGGGTCGGGCGGAGGCGGAATCGCCGGAGCAGCAGTTGGCTCCGGGGAGACTGGAGTGGGAGGAGGAGGCGGCGGTGGAGCCGCAACCTCTGGCTCGGCTTCGGCAGGAGCCGCCGCCGTTTGCGCCATCAGCGGGTGAGCTGCGCTGGCCGCGGCACGTCCCGCGGCGGTTTCCAAGCTCAGACCGGTAACGCGAGCCAGAATCTCGAGCGCCGAAGCCTCTACGGAACCCGCGTTCGAGCCGGAATCGGCATAGAGCGTCGCAACGGCACGCCCTTGCACGACGATGGGAAACAAGAAGAGGGCGTCATCCGCGGCGCCGGCCAGAGCGGTCACCATGGCAGACGGCATGGCGTCCTCATTCCGCACGGTCGATACCGCAATCAAATTCTCCGCCGCTTCCTTGAAAGCCCCCGATTGGCTTGCGGGAGCGGAGAGAGATTTCAGATCGGAAACCGTCTCCGCCGCAAAGCCTTCGCCGCGCCAGAAGGAAAAGCTCTCTCCGCGGCGCACGAACAGGGCGCAGCGGCCCGCAAACCCGGAGGCGCTTTGCAGGACCGCAGCCATAATTTCGGACTGGCCGGTCGGTTGCAATACGCGGGAGACCGCGCGGTTCACCAGAGGAAGCGACGACGGAGCAGAAGAAGCGGAGGGGGCTGCCGCAGAGGCGTTGCTGACCGCGGTCCCCCCGCCGGAGATTCCGGCCTGCGCAATCGCATCCCGCACGGCCCGCCGGACCAAATCTTCCAGAAGATGCTCCAAACCTCCCGCAGTGTTTTGTGCCATCGCCCAGCCCTTCGTAAGATTGCGGTAGCGGCGCATGTGCCGGACTTCCCGTCCGAGGCCTCGGCATAGGACGGCTACCCTCTTGGAAATTAACGCTTCGGCGCAATGGTGTCAAACGGTTTCTGCGATTCGGAGAACTCGGCTATAATAAGAAGTGCCAAACGGCGTACTATCTCACAGAAGGGGGCGAAACGGGTTCGACGGGAAGGAACAGGGCTAGAAGGCATGCCGGGGACCATGCACCCGCAATCGCGTGGACCAAAAACTAACTGCCAATACTGAATTGGCCCTCGCAGCTTAACCAATAGCAGCGACGTCGTGCCGCCCTCGCCTGTAGGGGTGAACACGACGCCATTTATGCAGGCTGGCCGTTCTCTTTCGGTCCGTGAGGGAGCGGCGAGATTTCCGGGCTAGTTGTCGGCGGCTCTTGTCAGTTCGATGCCGCAGGCGGCGAAAGCTAACGAACTGAATACGCATGTAGGCTTCTGGTTCAGGACTTTTTCGGACGGGGGTTCGACTCCCCCCGCCTCCACCAAATGGTTCGGAAAGTGTGATATGACAAGCCCCGGCACATCGTCATAAACAGAAGCTTACGCTTGAGACAAATCTGCCGTATGACAGAAAGCAAAAGGAAGACAGTGGAGATCAACAAACTCTTGACGACCAACCGCGAGGAAATCCTCCGAACGGCCTCACGGTATGGCGCGCGCAATGTTCGTGTGTTTGGGTCCACGGCCCGAGGAGAAACGCGTACGGAAAGCGACGTGGATTTCCTAGTCGAACTGGAGCCGGGTCGCAGCTTGTTTGACCTGGGCGGTCTTTTGATGGAACTCCAGGAACTGCTGGGCCGTGAAGTGGACGTAGTCACGGAAAGAGGCTTGCGCGGCGGCATGAAAGAGAAGGTCCTGGCGCAGGCCGTTCGCCTATGAGAGATGACCGCCAGCGGCTGTTGGATATCTGCGAGGCAATCGAGCGAATCGAGAAATACACATCTCACGGTCGAGCAGCTTTCGAGAACAGTGAACTGATCCAGAACTGGGTCCTACGTCACCTTCAAATTATCGGCGAAGCCTGCCGCAGCGTTTCATCGGAATTCAGGTTGCAACACTCGGAAGTGCCTTGGTCCGAAGCCATCGGCATGCGTAACATCCTGGTTCATCACTACTTCGAAATGGACGTGGAGGCCGTGTGGTCCGCCGTGGAGCGCGACCTGCCCAAGCTGAAGCAGCAGTTGCACTCCATCATCGCTGAGTGATGTGAGTAGCCTTACGGGCGGCTCAAGGCCGCAGGCGGCGAAAGCTAACGAACTGAATACGCATGTAGGCTTCTGGTTCAGGACTTTTTCGGACGGGGGTTCGACTCCCCCCGCCTCCACCAGTTCCGCAGGAACTGGTGTCCTGAGCTTGTCGAAGGGGCGGCTTGTATTACTGCTACATCCTGCAATGCGCTGATGGCTCCTACTACGTGGGCGTGAGTGACGCTCCCGAGCGCCGATTGCAGGAGCACAACGAAGGCAAGGGTTCTGAATGGGCTGCCGCACGACGCCCCGTTATGCTGGTCTGGACCGAGGCGCACTCCTCGCTCTCTGCGGCACGCCAGCGAGAGAATCAATTGAAGCGTTGGAGCCGTGCCAATCTAAATCACTTCATGTCGGTCAAACCCTACTGAATCGAGACAGCGATCCGTTGACCCGAGCGGGTGGCAGCGCTATGCTGCCAGGAGTTCAGCCTCGGAGGGCTCTATGGAGCGGAAATGGACCCGAGCAGCCTGGAAGACATCCGGTCTGCTGTTGGCGCTTGCTTTGGCAGTCATTGAGGTCCGTGCCCAGTCGGCAGGATTGCAGCCACCGTTGGCGCCGCAGCCGAAAGCGGAAGAAGTCTATCAGAACATTCAGGTGCTCAATGGCATCACGGCTGATCAGATGGGGCCGACGATGCAGCTGTTCGCGGCTTCGCTGGGCGTGGATTGCGAATTCTGCCATGTCACGAACCGCGCATTGGATACCAAACAGGCGAAGCGGACCGCACGAGAGATGATCCGGATGGTGTTTGCTCTCAACAGGACCACCTTCGAAGGGCGCAACGAAGTGACCTGCTATACATGCCATCGCGGCTCCACGCAGCCGGCCGGCCCCGCCCCTCCCGCCGCCGCCGATTTCCGGGGGCTGCGATCGGGCAACGAAGCGGACACGGAACAGGGCCAGGGTCAGGACGAAGCAGGCGGCCCGCCTCCGGATCAGCTCCTCGACAATTACGTGCAGGCGCTCGGCGGAATGGACGCGCTGGGCAAGATTGCCAGCCGCATCCAGAAGGGCACCGTCACGGACCATGCCGGCCGGAGCTTCGGCGTGGAATTGTATTCCCAGGCCCCGGACCGAAGCTTGCAGATCCTGCATACTCCCGAAGGAGACGTGATCGAAGCGTTTATCGGGGAAGCCGGCTGGGGCAAGATCGCGACGGCGTTGCCGCGCGGCAACCAGGCGCGGCAAAATGAAATAGACGCCGCCCGATTGGAAGATCAGCTTTACCTTGCCACGCACCTGAAACAGATCCTCGGCGGATTGCGCGCAGGGAGCCCGGAGAAAGTGGGCGGCCGCGAGGCGTACGTTGTTCATGCCACCGCGTTCGAACGGGTACCGGTCCAGTTTTACTTCGACCGGAATTCAGGGAACCTGCTGCGTCTGGTTTATTACACGCAAATGGCATTTGGTTACAACCCGACGCAGATTGATTTTGCCGAGTACCGCTCTGCGGACGGGGTCCAGGTACCCATCCGCTGGACGATCGCAAAAGTGGCCGCCCATTTTGCGATTCAGATTGACCAGCTGCAGCAGAACGTCCCGCTCGACGGGGCCGTTTTTTCCCTGCCCCCCAGGCCCGCACCGTAGTGCGCAGTAGGCCCCACAAGGCCTACGGTATTCATACGTAAAGGCGGGCGAGCATTTCGGCGGCGGATTCGTCGAGTTGGTCCGCCCGGCGGACTTCTTCGAAGCGGGTCAGCAGATCATCCACCCGCAGACGGCGTTTTTCCGCGCCTTGAAAATCCTGAATGATTTCGCCGCGGTTCATCATAATGAGCCGGTCGCCCAGGCTGACGGCCTGGTGCATCGAGTGCGTCACCATCAGGGAGTTCAATTTTTCACGCCGCACGATCTCGGCGGTCAACTCAATCACCTGGTCGGCGCTTTTCGGATCGAGCGCGGCGGTGTGCTCGTCGAGAAGCAGCAACTGCGGCTTCAGCCAGGTTGCCATCAGAAGCGTCAAGGCCTGCCGCTGGCCGCCGGAAAGGGTTCCGATGGGGCTGTCGAGCCGGTCCTCCAACCCCATATTGAGCCGCCGCACGCCGTCACGGAGCTCGCCGGTCAAACGCTTCTGCAGCGCCCAGCCGAGGCCTCGCCCGTGTCCGCGGCGGACCGCCAGCGCCAGATTCTCCGCGATCGTCATCTGCGGCGCGGTGCCGCTGAAGGGGTTTTGGAAGACGCGCCCAATCAGCTTGGCCCGCTGGTGCTCGGGCCAGCGCGTGATGTCATGGCCGGTGAGAACGATGGAGCCGGAATCCACAAAGAAAGTTCCGGCGACGGCATTCAGCAGGCTCGTCTTGCCGGAGCCGTTGGTGCCGATGACGACGACAAAGGATTCCCCCTGCGTCGTCAGGTCAACGCCCTGCAGGGCACGCACTTCATTGGGCGAGCCGCGGTGGAATGCCTTGCGGATTTGGTGAATTTCAAGCACTGGAGAAACCCGTCCTCCTCCCCCTGAGCTTGCCGACGATTCCGGGAAGGATCAGGGCTACAAAAACAAAGACCGCCGTGATCAACTTCAGATCGTTCGGATTCAGGCCCAGGCGCAGAGCGATCGCCACCAGCAGACGGAAAAGCACCGAGCCCATGACCGCTCCCACGATCATCAAGCCCAGCGTGCGGGACGCCGTCAGCGCTTCGCCAATGATGACGCTGGCCAAGCCCCACACCACCATCCCGATCCCCATCTGCACGTCAGCAAATCCCTGGTACTGGGCCAGGAAGGCTCCGGCCAGTCCGATCAGGCCGTTCGACACGGCCAGGCCGAGTATGGTCATGTTCTCGTCGCTGACTCCCAAAGCGCGAATCATTTGGGCATTGTCGCCCGTGGCTCGCATGGCCGTGCCTAGGTTGGTCTGGAAAAACCAGAACAACCCTGCTCCCACCAGGCAGAGAGTCAGAACCATCAGGACCAACGTGGAGGCATCAAGAACCAGGACCTCCCATCCCAGAATGTTGAGCGGCTCCCGCCCGCCAAAGAGCAGCGCGCCGATACTCTCGGCGTACGAGGAAAGCGTGGTCGAAGAAAACAGGGGAATATTGCTGCGGCCCATGATGTGCAGGTTGACCGAATACAGGCCGGTCATCACCAGAATGCCCGCCAGCAAGCCATTGATCTTGAATTTGGCGGCGAGCACACCCGTAATGGATCCCGCGACGAATCCGGCGGCAAACCCCGCGGCGGTTGCCAGCAACGGGTTGACTTCCTGGACGATCAGGGCGGCGGCCACGGCAGCGCCCAGAGTGCTGGAGCCATCCGCCGTAATATCCGGGAAGTGAAAGATGCGGAAACTGATGAAGACTCCGAGCGCCAGCAGGGAAAGGATCAATCCGATCGTCAAGGCACCAATGAGCAAGCTCATGAAATGGTCTCTTTGCCGCCCGGCTACAAAATGGGTCCCATCCAGATAGCGCCGCGCACGAATTCGCTCTCCCCGGCGCCGGCAACCGCCCGGTCATCGCGGAGCAAGTGCAGAACTCCTTGCAGGGAGTGGGCTTCGAACAGCGAGCGAACGGTAACGTTCAGATCGATCTCACCCTTCTGCAAGTGGCGATACGTGAAAGCTGCGGCATGAAAATGTCCGGAAAGATCCTGGTTGGATCCCATGGGACGCAGGGCCGGCGCCAAGGCGCCTCCGTCCCCGCGCACCGCCAAGCCCACGACCAACGCCAAGCTGCGCGGATACGCCCGCTCCGCCGTAAAGGTGAGCCAGTTCCGGACGTCGGGAAACTGGAACGGCGACTGCTCCGAGGTCGCCCGGATGGGCGGGCGGCGCAAGGCAGCGCCGATCAACCCGGCGGTTTCCGCCACGATGACGATGCCCACCTTCTCCGCGGCGGAGAATTCCAGACACGCCTCAACGAGATCGGAAAGCGTCATCGGGCCGGAGTTTCGGTCGGATTCGAACCGGGCCATTTTCGCAAAGGGCCCTTCGAAGGCGGCCGCGTAACAGACTTGCACCGTGGCAACGGATGAGCCCGCGGGCACGAAATAATCGGGAACGTTGGTGCCGTCCGTCGGCAGGTAAGCGACCACGCCGGCAGCAGCCAGGAACTCGCCGAACCTTCCCTCGCAGTCCTCATAACTGTCTCCCAGCGTGCCCACGCCAACGGCAAAGGAAGCCTCCGGGAAAGACTGCCAACTGCAGTTCTCCTTCCGAAACTTGCAGCCGCGCAAAAGACCAGGATTGCCAATCATGCTGGCGCGCAGTCCGGATTGTTCGGAAAGCGGGAAGATTTCGAAGGTTCCTTTCGGCCTTGTAATCGGCTCCCCGTGCCTGGGGGCCGCGGAAGCGCGGATCGCGTCGGCCGTTTCGCCGCCCGGTTTCATCGCGGGGAACAGCACTGCTTGCAGGCCGGAAATGGTAATCAATCTCGTAACCTGTTCGGAAGCGGCGGAAATGACAAGGGAACCCCGGATCGCCTGCAACTGTTTGTAGATGCGGACAAGCGCTCCGATCCCGGCAGAACTCATGAATTTGACTTCCGACAGGTCCAGCGAGATGTTGTGGGTGCCCTCGCGCACCGCCTCATTGAGGGTTGCGGAGAGATGGGCCGCCCAATAGGCATCCAGGCGGCCGGTCACCTGGATCTCGGCGCGATCACCGAAGACTTGTTTGCGAATATCCATGCCATCTTTCGCCGGGAGATCTTCCGCCCGGAGGCGAGCCGGGTCCTGCGGGCACACCCGGTTCGAATCACTGCTCCGACAGTTGTTCTGCGTTGTTCAGTATCTCCGACGATCAAATCCACGTCGGAGTTGTCGAAGTTCTGCATGATGGGCGTGATGTTCGGGATTTCGCCGTTGGCGTCCGCCCGTTGCACGGTCAGATTCCTGCCTTCTTCAAATCCCATTCTCCGGAGGCCGTCGAACAGGCCGCGCATGCAGGAATCGGCGCCCGGCTCCGGCGCAAAGTAGGCCAGTCCGATCTTGAAGTCCTTGCCGGGAGGAGCCTGCAGGGAAGCCTCCGGCGCTTGCCCTGCCGTGCGATTGTGAATGCCGTTCTGATCGACCAGGACATCGGCTCTCGCACGAATCGACTCCGGCACATGCCAGGGGTCCTTCAAACCCTCCAAAGCCGTCTCGTTCACGATCAGGTGTTCGGGTACTCGGTTTTCAATGGGTATCTGGTGTGGATCGGCGCCCCGGAGAACCCGTGCGGCCAGCTCGCCGACCTGCAGACCGACGCTGTAAAAATCCGCTCCGGCGTCAAACAGCGTGCCGCGATCGGCCTTCTCCGGCACCAGCGTAAACACAGGAATGCGTGCTCTGCGGCCCGCCGCGATTACCGTGTCAATCGCCACGACCACCGTGACGTCTCCGCCTACCCAGATGGCCTCCGCGCCCCGCGAGGCGAGCGAGTCCACGGCCTCGCCCACAGCAGCGGAGTTGTCCACGGTGGCTTCCAATAACGTGATTCCCAGGCGTTCGCACAATTCCCGCGCCACTTCGACAAAGGCGCGGGAATTCGCCTCCGAGGGGTTCCACGCGACGCCGACGACCTGCAAGGCCGGAAACATTTCGCGGGCGATCTGAAACGCCCGGTCGACGGGTATGAAGCTGCCGATCCCAACCAGGTTGGGAGGGTGGTCGAGCGGCTTCGACATGTCGATTCCGACGCCGGCCGCTGCGGGGTCAGCAACCGCTCCGAACAACTGCACGGTAGGGCGGCCCCGATTGGCGTTGGCGAGCGTTTGCATGGAGATCGTGCTGGAGGTCAGGAACAGGTCGAACTCTCCTTCCACCATCTCCCTCGCAATGGAGTTGCTGACGGAAATGTCGCCTTCGGAGTTGTACCGCTGATAGTTGATCGTCGTGCCCTCGACAAAACCCGCCTGGGCGAGACCGTCCACCATGCCGCGTACCGCGTCATCCAGAAGCGGAGTCGATGCATGCTGCAGAATGGCAACCCGGGGGATCGCCTGGCGGGACCCCGTGCGCCGGTTCCAGTCGGAGATCAGGAGACTCCCCGAAGCGAGAAAGATCAAAAGGAATCCGAGTGACAAGCTCTTCAGGGTTTTTAGCATTCCGTTTGATTGGCCCTCCTGTGCCTGATCCATATCACGACGCCGAGGCCGCCAGCAGCATCAGCAAAGTCCACGGAAAGCATTTCGCTCAGCGCCCGGAGCGCGGGCTTCCCGCAACCAGGCTCGGCAAAAGTTCCGTTGCTGTAATTGGGCTTGTGGTGAGGTCTTGCTCAATCTTCGGCGACCGCACTGCTCAGATCGGCGAGCTTGCGAGCCAGGTCGCGCCGCGCCTTGACTGCGCTGGTCGCCAAAGTGGCCTCGTGTTCCTTTAACCGTGCCCGCAACTGCTCCTGCGCCGAATCGGTGGCAGACCGGATTCGCTCTTCCCAAACCGGCCGGCTTCGATTCGTCACGTCCCGGGCCGCTTCCTCCACCTGCTGCACGGCCGCCTCCACGCACCGGCTCAGATGTTCCTCCGTCTGCCGGGCGATCAATTCCTGCAGATTTCTCATCATCGCTGCGGTCTGGTCGTTCAGCAACTGCAGGGCTTCCAGAGTGTATTGTTCGATCGCAGCGCGGACTTCGGCCTGCGCAACGGAAGCATCTTCCTCCTCCTCGGCCGGGGGATTCCGCCTCGCAGAAGCCAGAAGCTCCTGCGCCAGTTCGAGGGCCTTCTTCGTTTCCTTCCGCCCGGCGTTTCCATTCGCTCCGTTTCCTTTTCTTGCAGCTTCTCCTGCTTCCTCCGGCATCCTCACTCCCCAGAAATCGTTCGTGTCATCCAGGGCAATCCCGATCTCCAGCTGGTTCCCACTTTTGCTTCCAATTCGCGCAATCGTTGCCCAGGACTTCCGCTTTCGATGCGGGACCGCCATTTGCAGCCGAGTGCCGTGACTGACTTCGTGTCCGACGGTCGTCCTTGCTCCCGTCCGGCTGATGTCGACCGTCCGCGTCTTCTCAATGAACGACTTTCCCGATTTATCCGGGCACCGCAGCACGACGTCAACGGGAACGGGTGCGCGCAAGGCGGAACGCTTCTCCGGGAATGATTTTCGGCTCGCTGAATTACTCATGGACAACCTCCTCGGGTCGTCGCGCCCGTTTCAGAATGGGGACATTGGGCTCCTGTATCCCATCACGCCCCCTGTCGATCGGGCCTACAACCGGTCCAGACCTTCGGTCAACTCAATGTAGGTTCCCCAAGGATCGGTGATGTAGGCGTTGGCAATTCCGACCGGAAGCTTGTTATAGGGCCGGTCGAGCTTGATGCCCATCGCTTCCAGCTTCTTGCAGAACTCTTCCAGATTCCGGATTTCGAATCCGATGTGCGTCAGCCTCCGTCCATTGATGCCGGGGAGCCCCTCATGCCCTCCGGAGATGTTCAGATTGACGCCTGGCAGGTCGGCGGCCGTGTAGCCCATCATGTCCGTCCGGAACCGTTTTCCCGGCACCGCGCCGAACACCTTCACGTACCACGCCTGAATCTTCTCGACGTCGGCGTCCGGCACAAAGAAATGGATGTGATGCAGCGTGATCGGGACGGTCATCTTGGGAGGGGGAACGTATTGTCCCGAGTCGGGAACGAATTTCACGTTGATGGACTGGTCTTCCATAAACTCGATCCGCTCGTCTTCCGGACCGTAGACGCTGCCCACTTTCCCTGTTGCGCTGGTGGCCAGCTCGGTTTTGTAGCCGAGAGACTTCATATGGTCGAGCATCTGCAGCGTATTCGGCACGCGGAATCCGACGTGATTGATCACCGATCCTTCCGTGCCGCCGGTGGCCTCGGCCTTCGTCAGCAAAACCATGACGCCGGGAAACTTCAGGACTTCCCGAGTGCCGCCCATCATTACCGGCTGCGCGCCCATGGCGATCCAGAACTTCCGGTTCGCCTCGATGTCCTTCACGTTGTAATGCAGATGCCCCATGGCCGTCCCCGTAGCGTTCGGGGGATACAACTGCGCCCATGAACTGCCGGCCGAAATCAGAATCGCGACGAATACCGCCGAAATCAGCTTCTTCATGCTCCCGCCTCCCTGCAAAGATTGCCCGAGCCTTTCCGGATTGGTGACCGTTAGCATGCCACTCCCTTACCCGCATGGCAAGCATTTTCCTGCTGCATTTTCTTCAATTTCTGATGGAGCCGGGATGAATTGGATACTGAATAATGAGCGACTGTCTGCATAATGGATTCATTTTGTTTTATGATGCTGCTGTCCATTGTGGAGCAAACGCGATGCGCACAGGACGGTTTCAGAAGGGAGGGCATTTGTGGAGCAGACAGTACACCGCCGTCTGGAGATTGGATTCGCACTGCTGATCCTGACTGTGCTTGTCGTCTTCGTCGGAACTGGATTGTCCTATCCCGCGCGCCCGCGAGAGTTGCCCCTGCTGGTCGGGGGCATCGGCATCGTCCTCGTCTTGAAGCATCTCATCGCCGTCATTCGGAAACCCGCGGTCCCAGGCCGGACGGCCGGCGCGGACTGGAACTGGAAGGCCGTATTCCTTGCCTTTGGCAGCATGGTTGCTTATCTGGCTGCCACGCTGGTCTTCGGGATGGTGCTTTCGTCGGCCGTCATTGTTTACGGTTGCGGCCTCGCGTTCGGAGCCAAAAACAAGGCCAGGCTCGCGCTAATC
>Ga0326597_10010771_pt1 | contig 12161 bp, 7 predicted proteins | sample RVTome_12_FD_203789 | JGI IMG/M metagenome (GOLD analysis project Ga0326597, IMG submission 203789) | Soil microbial communities from uranium-contaminated site in the Upper Colorado River Basin, Wyoming, United States - RVT100D185 | ecosystem: Environmental > Terrestrial > Soil > Contaminated >... | reverse complement strand
GGCGGAGGCGGCGGCACGATCACCGGTGCCGGCGGCACCACTTCAACCGGCGGTACCACGACCACCGGCGGCACCACGACCACCGGCGGCACCACGATTTCCGGCGGCACTACCGGCGACACCACTTCGACCGGCGGCACGACCACCACCGGCGGTGCCACTGGCGGCACCACGACCACCGGCGGCACCACGATTTCCGGCGGCACTACCGGCGGCACGACGACGACCGGCGGCACCACTTCGACCGGCGGCACAACGACGACCGGCGGCACCACCGGTGGCACCACAATAACTGGCGGCACTACGATCGGCGGCACTGGAACCGGGGTCACCAGCAGCGCGCCGTCGACATAGGTGATGGTGTAGTTGGCCGGCGTGAACGTTCCGCCGCTGGCGGCGCTGGGCGTGATTGCATAAGGACCCGGCACCGTGGCGGTCGCCGGTGTGCCCGCGGGGCTTACCTCGGTGACACTGCCTACAGTTTCGCCGTTCTGCGGGGCCACCGGGGTGGTAAAGGCAGTGCTCGACGGCGTGAATGTCTCGCCGAAGACCTTCGTGGCGTCGTTCGCCCTCACCGTCAGCGGCGCCGGCGTCACGGTGAGCGCGCCGTCGACATAGGTGATGGTGTAGTTGGTCGGCGTGAACGTGCCGCCGGTGGCGGCGCTGGGTGTGATCGCGTACGGACCCGGCACCGCGGCGGTCGGCGGCGTGCCGGCGGGACTTACTTCGGTGACGCTGCCTACCGTCTCACCGTTTTGCAACGCCGTGGTGGTAACGGCGGTGGCCTCCGGGGTGAAGGTCTGGCCGTAGACCTTGGTGTTGTCGTTCGCAGTCACCGTCAGCGGTGCCGGCGTCACGGTCAACGCGCCGTCGACATAGGTGATGGTGTAGTTGGTTGTGACGAAGCCGCCGGCGCCGGTGGCGCTGCCCGGGGTGATCACGATCGGATAGGTGCTGCCCGCCACGCTGGCGGTCGCTGCCGAACCCGTGCTGGTCTCGGCGACGCTGGTGACGGTTTCACCGGCCACCGGAGGCACCGGGACCGTAAAGGCGGTGCTCGCAGGCGTGAATGTCGTGCCGTAGATCTTGGTGTTGTCGTTTGCTCTCAGGGTCAGCAGTGCCGGGGTGATATCCGCGCTGGTTCTTCCGGAACCAGCGGCGGCGTCGCAAGCAGCCCAAAGGGCGAAATTACCGGCGCCCGCACCGCCGAGGCTATAGCCGGCATAGGTGATGCCGATGTTTGCCGCGACATTCTTGTCGTCGAAGGTAGCTGTGCCGGGAACCAGAGTGACGGCGCCGCCAAGGGTGGGGTCGCCCACGAAGGAAAGGGTCGCCGTCGTGTTGCCGTCGTAGACTTTATCGTTCCCCTGCGAGAATACCAGCATATGTTGTTGCAGCAACGCGGTGCCGGTTCCGGTGAAGTTGCCCAAATAACTGGTCGGCGATGCGTACGAGGTTGGCGTGTAGTCGACGGTGACCGTGTTCGGCGCCCCCGCCGTGACGGTATAAAGGATGCCGGCACCAAACGCCACGGTGCCGCCGAACGGCCCCCCCACCCCAGTTGCATCGGGGCCGGCACGAAGCAGAACATCGCCGTTTGTCGTCGTCATGGCCGCCGAAATGACCACATCGCGCCCCGCAATCAGTGAAACGTCGCCACCGGTCGTCGTCACTGCAGCGTTCACATTTACATCGCGTCCGCAGCACGCCACGAAGCTTCCGCCGGTGGCAGTGATTGCCGCGTTCACGTTCACGTCCCTGGCGGCGCGCAATGTCAATGTCGTAGCGTTCGGCGTCGGCGTCCAGGTGACCGCGTCATTTACGAAGATATCGCCGGCGCCGGCGCCCGCCGTACTCGTCGTGAAGCCGGTCACCGGCGGTGTGGCTCCGGCGTTCGTCGCGTCGATTCCGGTTGCCGTGTCAATTACGACGCTGTTGGTTACCAGCAGCGCGGAGAGCGTCACGCCGGCGATGTCGTCCCCGGCGACGCTGCCGATGGTGAAATCGGTCGGATCGATCAGCCAAGTGCCGGTGAGGCCGTGCGCTGCCGCGGTGGTGACTTTGGCGTCGTTCGCGATATTCACGTTCGCAGCGGACGTTTCGATGAAGCCGCCGTCGCCGCCATTCGGCGCCGAGGCGTCCAGCCTGCCACCCACGTTCACCGTCCCGCTTTGCATGTCGCCCATCAGCTTGATCGTGCCGTTGCGGTTCTCGATGGTCTGCGCCTGGATCACGCCGGTGTTGTTGACCGCGCTTTGCAGCAGGTTGCCCGCCGACTGCGCGGAGAGCAGCACTTGTCCGCCGTCGGCCTGGATCAGGCCGCCGTTCTGTGCCAGCGCGTTCACCGCGCCCTGGTTCACCGTGACATTGAGCAGGCCGTCCCCGGCCACGTCCAGCGTCATCGCGTTGCCCGCGGCGAGCGCCACCGTGCCCAGCCTGGCCGAAATCACGCCTTCGTTGCTGACGTTCGCGCCGAGCAGGGCGACATAGCCGCCGTCGGCGTTGATCGATCCCTGGTTGAGTGCCGCGGCGCCGCTTGCGCCGGCAAAGTTGTATTTGCCCGCCATGAAGTCGCTGTCGCTGATGTTCAGGGTGGAGGCGACCAGTGCGCCCACGTTCACCTGCGCCCCCTGGCCGAACAGGATGCCGTTCGGATTGACCAGGAACACCTTGCCGTTGGCCGAGAGGCTGCCGAGGATGTTCGAGGGATCGGAACCGAGCACCCGGTTGAGCGCCACTGCGCTGCTGTTGGGCTGCACGAACTGGACCGCTTCGGTCTGTCCGATGCTGAAGCTCTGCCAGTTGATCGCCACATTCTGACTGGCCTGGTTGATCGTCGTTTTGCCGGCGCCGCCCGCGATGCTTGCGCTGCCCGCCGACACCGCGCCGCCCGTGGGCGCAGCGTAGCCGTTCGAACCGAAGGCCAGCATCAGGGAGAGCGCCAGTCCTTTCAGCGCGAAGCGCGAATTGCTCGCCACTGCGCCTGTCATGGCGCTTGCAACGGGCGAGGATTTCCTGCCCTTGCTCGTGGTGTTTTCTGAGGCGGCAACAAATGTGCCTGCCTTGTCATTCCAGATCGATCGGTAAATGCGGTCCATGATGTGTTTCCGATGTGTTCTAAGGTTATGTTCGGTCGATGTTCGCCATCGATGTCGTGATCAGAAAAATTTGACGACCTGGAACCAGAAGCGGCCGTCCTTGTCCGGGGCCGAGGTCGCCGCCTCGCTTCCCAGTTTCTGCGCCCAATACATATTGACCACAAAATTGTTGTAGTCCGCCCAGGTGAGTCCGATTCCCGCGCCGCTCAGGGTCCGGTGGTTATCCTCCGTCGTCCAGGGATTCTTGTTATGGGTCACCGCGCCGCTATCGACGAAGCCAACCAGATGCATCTGCCCCGGCATGCGCTGGGAAAATTTCGGCAGCAGGAACCTCGCTTCCAGATTCACTACATAGCCCTCGTCCGCATAGGCTTCGCCCACCGGATAGGCCCGCACCGCGTACGGGCCGCCCAGTCCCATCTTTTCCGAGATGTCCAGGTTCTTCGAGGCGAACTGCCCGTTGATTGAGCCGTAGAGAGAGACCTTTTTGGTGACGCGCTGCAGCCGCGCGAGATGGTAGGCCAGCTTCTGGTAATGCCCATTGCTGCGTGCCGTCGCCGCATCCACGGCCAGCGCGCCGGGGGTCTCGATGTCGAGGTCGCCGAAACTCTGGGTGAGCGAGTAGCTGCTGGCCCCGCCGCCGCCGAAGCCGTCGAGGTGGTTGCCGGCCAGGCCCGCCCACAGAGCGTGAGCCGTCTTGTCGGTGACCGAAGAGGTCAGGTCCACCTCGTCCTGGAAGGTCCTGTCGTCATAACCGGCCAGCGCGTAAAGGTTGGTATTGCGCGTGCGGATCAGCGGGTAGCTGCCGTAGATGCTCGCGATCTCTTCCGTGCCGTGGGCGTGCAGGGGCGCAAATTCCTTGCCTAGCTCGTAATTGAGGGCGGTGTAGGCGACCCCCGCGGTCGCTTTGCCAAACTGCATCTGGTAGGACGCGCGGCCGTAATTCAGCCCGGAACCCGACGTCATCACCCGCAGGCTTGCCACATCCCCGCGCCCGGCAAGATTGTTGAGGTTCACCGTCGCACCGACGCGGTACTCGCCGGTGTAGCGATTGCCGCCGTTGTCGGCTTCGACGCTGCCGCTGACGGTCTTGCCCGGGGTCACGTCTACGATCAGATCGGATGTGCCCACCTCGGTGCCGGGGCTCAGGGTGGATTTCACGTTCACGCCGGGAACGTCGGAGAGCAGCAGCAGGCGGTTCTCGAGCGGCGCGATCGCGACTGCGTCTCCGCTATTGAGGCCGCCAAGCAAACCGTTCGCCAGACCATCCGAAAGCTTGGATTGATTGCGCAGAGTGACGCTGCCGTAGCGGCCTTCGATCACGTTGATGTTTACCGCCCCATCCTTGATGTCCTGCGTGGGCAGATAGGCCTGCGCCACGAAATACCCGTGCAGGTGGTAATAATCGGCAATCTTTGCCGCCATCGCGCGCAATTCGTTCAGCGTCAGTTCGCGCTCCGGACTGAACCCCGCGATCGCGATCAGTTGCGCTTCCGAATACAGCGTCTGCCCGGTCACATGCAGCGACTTGACCAGGATTCTGACCTGATCCGAAGCTGCCGCGGCCGCCGACGGGACCTGCTCAATGCGAATTTCCGGAATCGCTTTTTGCAGGGTCGGTGGCGGCGGAATCTGCTGCATCTGACCGCCCGCGGCCGGCGGAATTTGAATCTGGGCAAACGCGCTCTGGCTCAGGGCCAATAAGGACACGGTGAGTAAACTGATTTTCGACATGGCTCGTTCTTTCGCTCTCTGTTGGGGAGACGGTGGCGTCAATGTCCGGCAAGAAATCGTATTGAATTCATTGCGCTAGTAAGTCTCCCAACTTTCTTTCCGCGGCTCTGTGCGCTAGCGCACATATGGAAAAAGGGTCTTCTGCAACGAGATGTTTCCGCAACCGCCCGTCTATCCGCATGATCCACGCGCCCGCGCAAGAGCGTGGCAAGTTCAAGCGTGGCTGCGCAGCGATCTCATGACCATCAGACAGGAGCGCTCCACGAAGGTCGTGTTTTACAGACCCACGGATGTGTCGTTTTCCGCGGCGGCGAGGTCATCAGCGGAAAAGCTTTTCGCCGCGGCCGGCGCCTTGCTTCCCGGCAACACCACAAATCTGTTTGGTGAATGGTGCATCGCTGACATCGACCTTGCACTCATGCTCAATCGGCTCGTCATGAACGGTGACTCGGTTCCCGACCGGCTCGCCGCCTATGCAAGACACCAGTGGCGACGGCCATCGGTGCGGCTTTGGGTGGACCGCAAGCGTACGGCGCTCTGAATGGGGCCGAGGCGGCGCTGGCGCGCACGCAAGAGGGCGGTTCGCCTTCGTCTTGTTGCATGCGACCGGCCGCACCGCTCTGCGGTTAGACTACGGTTTTCGGGTAAAGACGAAGGAAATCCGCCATGAGCGAACGCCCCACGATCGAGTGCAAACCGAACGGTCCCTACCTCGTCAGGAACCTCGATGATTTCAGAAACGCGCGTGGAGACCGCATCGAAACCAAGCCCGTAATGGCACTTTGCAGGTGCGGCGGCTCGGCCAACAAGCCATTTTGCGACGGCACACATCAGAAGAACGGCTTCTCCGGTACCAAGCGTGACGATCGGGTCGCCGACAAGCGGGAGAGTTACCAGGCCGGGAGAATCACCATCCATGACAACCGGTCAATCTGCGCCCATGCGGGAGTCTGTACAGACGGACTCGCCTCGGTGTTCAACTACAAGAGTGAACCGTGGATCGATCCCGCCGGCGATGCGGTCGAGGCGATTATCGAAACCATCCGTAAATGTCCGTCCGGGGCACTGCGTTACACCCTGGATGTGGTCGAGAGCCGGGATCCACAGCAGGAACCGTCGATCACTGTGACCAGAGACGGGCCGTATGCCGTCGCGGGAGGCGCCCAGTTGCTCGAGCAATCCTGGGCGCAGGGCGCTTCAACGGAGCACTACACTCTGTGCCGTTGCGGGGCGTCGAAGAACAAACCTTTCTGCGACGGCACGCACTGGAGCATCGAGTTCAAGGATTAAACCGCCGTTTAGCGCGATAAATCAACGCCGACCCTGGCGCCGAATGATCACCTGCCGGTGGTCCGTCACAGCGCCGAGCGCAGCCGTCTGAATCCGGCGTCCAGGTCGGATAGCAGATCGTCGATCGACTCCAGACCCGCATGGATGCGAAAACAGGGCCCGCCGTCGGGCCACCGGGTGGCGCTGCGCACCTCGCGCGGGTCGAAGGGCATCACCAGGCTCTCGTATCCGCCCCAGGATGCGCCGATGCCGTAGAGTTCGAGCCCGTCGATGAGCGCGGCAAACGCGGCGCGGGGCACGCTCTTGAGCACCACCCCGAACAGGCCGCTCGCGCCGCGAAAATCGCGCTTCCAGATTGCGTGGCCCGGATCTGCCGCCAGCGCCGGATGAAGCACGCGCTCGACCTCGGGCTGGCGCGACACCCATTCGGCAAGCCGCAGACCCGATTCCCAGTGCTGCTTGAGCCGCGTGGCCATGGTGCGCAGGCCCCGCTGCGCGAGATACACGTCGTCCGGTCCCGCGGTCTGGCCGAGGTCGACGTGCGTTTCCCTCAACTTCGGCCAGGCCTCCGTAGTAACCGTGACGGTGCCCACCATGGCATCCGAATGGCCGACGATGTACTTGGTCGCCGCCTGCACCGAAACGTCCACCCCGTGCTCGAACGGCTTGAAATAGAGCGGCGTGGCCCAGGTGTTGTCCATTACCACCGTTGCCCCGCACCGGTGGGCGGCCGCGGCAATCGCGGGAATATCCTGCATCTCGAAGGTCAGCGAGCCGGGCGCCTCGACCACGACAACACTTGTATTGGGGCGCAAAAGCGCCTGGATTCCGGCACCGATAAGGGGATCGTAGAACTCGGCCGTCACGCCGAAGCGCGCAAGAAAACGCAAACCGAGGCGACGCGTGGGCCCGTAGGCGCTGTCGGTGATGAGAATGTGATCACCCGCCTTCACATAGGAGAGGATCGCACCGGCGCAGGCCGCGAGCCCGGAGGGGAACAGCATGCTTCGATGCCCGCCCTCCAGCGCCGCAACCGCCTCCTCCAGCGCTTCGAGCGTGGGCGTGCCATGGCGCCCGTAATACATTCCGGGGCGCCCGGCCACGTAGTCCTTTTTCTTCTGTTCCCAGTCGGCCAGATTGGGCGAAAGCACCGTCGAGACGTGATACACGGGCGGGTTGACGGCTCCCGAAAACGCCTCGGGATGGCGCCCGGCGTGAACGACCCTGGTTTCGTCGCGCATGATGGAATGTCTATCCGGTTTCAGTGCGGCCATTGTGCCAGCATGCGCCGCATCCCGCCGCGAATGCGCGCGCCTCGGCCGCGTCGCCACCGCGAAAATCGGCCGCGGCGCACGCGCCCGCCACGCCGGCTGAAGCGCCGCGTTGAGCCCTGCGCGCGCCACAGCGGGACCGCACCCGCGAGCGCGGCATCCGCACATTCGCACTTTCGCACTTTCGCACTTTCGTACTGGTGCTGCGCGAACGCGACCGATGGGTCCCATAAGTTCGCCGCGCCGCATCTGCCCGGTCAAGCGCCCGCCTGGTCGCTGGAATACAATTCACCACAATAAAAAAAGGGAATTCCCCCTTGTCCTCCGGAAAATACACTGCACATCTGCGATGCACAATGGCTGCCTGAGCCCGGACCTGGCTGCAGAGGACAAACCCTGCGGCCCGGTCGGGTTCATTGGCAATCATCCCGGCCCTTGTGAATTCCTCGATTTTGGCGCGATGCGCGCGGCTGGCGTGAACGCACCGAATCACGAGCCCGGCACGGCGGACACTTTTCGCGCCGTGGCCGCGCCCCGGCCAATACGCGGCGCGAACGCGCGCACGATTCATGATCTGTCGCAAGGGCGCGCATGAACGACGATGAGGCCATCGATCCGCCGATGCTTTGGAAGCCCTCTAGGGGGTTTCTGAAACTCGCGATCACATTCGTTTTCGCCGGGTCGCTCGCATACCTGATCGCGCTTTTCACCTTCGCGCCGGATCAGACGGCGCGCGCTTTTACCGTCGTGCTCTTGTTGCTGGTGGCGGCGACCGCGCGTTTTCTCCTTTGGCGCCGCGGGATGAAGGCCGCAGTACGTGCCCTGGGCATCGGCGTATGGGCATACGTGACCGTCACCTCGTTCTTTCTGGGCGGTGTAAATGGCACCTCCATCATTCTCTATCCGTTGGTCATTCTGTTATTCGGCTGGTTGGTCAGCACACGCGCGGCGCTGGCGCTCGCTCTATGGACCGCGGCGACAACCCTGGGCTTTGTCCTCGTCGAGATGTGGGGATATCTTCCCGTCCCTCCTCCGACGCCCCCGGCGATGCGCTGGGTTATCGAGGCCTGCGTGTTCGTCCTTTCGGCTGTCCTGATTAACCATGTCGTGCGCTCGTATCGCGACCGCCTTGCGCAGGTTCGCGAACTCGGCTGCGATCTGGCCCGACGCACCGCCGAGCTCCAGGGGCGCGAAGCCGAACTCAGGCGCGCCCAGGCCGTCGCACATGTGGGCAGCTGGGTATACGACCTGGCCAGCGACACGCTGCGATGGTCCGATGAAACCTGTCGGATATTGGGCCTGCCGTTGGGCACCGCGGGCAGCCGCGCCAACTACCTCTCGCGCGTTCATCCGGAGGACCGGGGCGCCATGGACGCAGCCTGGCTCGCGGCACTCAAAGGAGGCGAGCGCTTTGACAACGAGCACCGCATCGTGGTCGGCGAGACCCTACGTTGGGTCCGGCAAATTGCGCAACTGGAGTACGGCGCCGACGGCACGCCACGGGGCGGGATGGGTACCACGCAGGACATCACCCAACGCAAGCACCAGGAGATGGAGATCCTGCGGGCGCGAAGTCAACTGAGCGCCACGCTCGAGGCCATCCCTGACCTGCTATTCGAGGTGGGGCTGGACGGTCGTATTCATAACTATCATTCCCCACGCAGTGATTTCCTGGTTGCGCCACCCGAGGACTTCCTTGGCAAGAAGATCTCCGACTTCCTCCCGCCTGAGGCGGCGGATGTTTCGATGTCGGCATTGCTCGAAGCCCATGAAAAGGGCTACTCACAGGGCAAGCAGTACGAACTCGCGCTTGCGCACGCAAGGATGTCGTTCGAGCTTTCCGTGTCCCGAAAACCCGTCGAGCCCGGAAAGGAACCGCTATTCATCGCCTTGGCGCGCGACATCACCGAGCGCAAGCTGGCCGAGGCCGCCCGCGCCCGGCTCGAGGCGCAGTTGCGCGAAGCGCAAAAAATGGAGGCGCTGGGCACGCTGGCCGGTGGCGTAGCCCACGAGTTCAACAATATCCTGGCCACGATTGCCGGCAATGCGGAACTGGCGAGGCAGGACGTGGGACCCACTCACCCGGCGTGGGAGAGTCTGCAGGAAATCGACCAGGCGAGTCTCCGGGCGAAGGGTCTGGTGCGGCAAGTCCTCGCATTCGGACGTCGCCAACTGCTGGAGCGCAAGCCGATCTCCCTGGTACCGGTAGTGGACGAGTCGATGCGGCTGCTGCGCGCGACGCTGCCCGCCGGCGTAAGCCTGAGTGTGGAGCCGGCACCGGATGCACCGGCGCTGCTGGCCGATGCGACCCAGACTGAGCAGGCGCTGCTGAATCTGCGCAGCGACGTCGGCGGCGTACGCCTGAGCGTGGGGTGCGCGCCGGATGTGCCTTCGGTGCTGGCCGATGCGACCCAGATCGAGCAGATGCTGCTCAATCTGTGCAGCAATGCCTGGCACGCGGTACAGGGGCAGGGGCGTCCCGGGACCATCGATGTCCACCTGGCCGCGCACGTTCAGACTCCGGGCGAGGCGTCGAAGACGGACCTGTCGGTTGAGATCGGAACTCTGCAGCCGGGTAATTACGCCTGCCTCACGGTGCGCGACAACGGGTCGGGTATGGACGCGCAGACAGTGCGCCGAATTTTCGAGCCGTTCTTCACCACGAAACCGGTGGGCGCGGGCACGGGAATGGGACTGTCGGTCGTGCACGGAATCGCGCAGGACCATGGGGCGAGCATTTTCGTGCACAGCGCCGAGGGCGCCGGTACAACTATTCAAGTCTTCTTCCCTGCCGCCGAGGTTCTGCTTGCCTCGGTCCGTGCGCAAATCCCGCAGCCCGTTCGCCCAGACGACGGCCGTGCGCCCGCATCGGACGCGGGCAGCAAGCGCATTCTGTACGTGGATGACGACGAGTCTATCGTCTTCCTGATAAAGCGCCTGCTAGAGCGTCAGGGCTATCGCGTGCGCGCCTACACCGATGCGCGCGCGGCGCTGGCAGCGGTGCGCGCCCGGCCGGACATGTTCGACCTGGCGGTGACCGACTACAACATGCCGGGGATGTCGGGTCTGGATGTGGCGCGGGCGCTGCGCGAGATCCGTAGCGATTTGCCGGTGGCGCTCGTCTCGGGCTACATCACCGAGGCGTTGCGCGCCGATGCCCCGGCAGCGGGCGTGAACGAACTGATCTACAAACCCAACACCGTCGATGAGCTGTGCGCGGCCGTGGCGCGCCTGGCAACGGCTCGGCCCGATTGAGGCCCGCGCAGGCGCGCCAGCGCGCTCTCAGACCCGGGTAGCCGGCTCGTTCGCAGGCGCATCCAGCGCCTGCGCCAGCGCGGCCATAGCCTTCGCAGCCGGAGCCTGCGGCGAATCCACGAACAGTAGCTGACGCTTGCGTGCGCAAGCGCCCACCTCGGGATCGCCGGGAATCAGACCCAAGTACTCCAGCTTCACCGCGTTTGCGACCTGTGCGTTGACAAATCGATCCACGACTTGCCGCAACTGTTCGGCAAGCCTGCGGCCCTCGGCGGCATTGCGCGCCTGGTTGAAAACCAGTTTGATGGAGGTTCGCTGCTGCATCAAGGTAAGAACCTTGATGGTGGCATAAGCATCGGCGATCGAGGCCGGCTCCGGCGTAGCCACGACCAGTACCTCCTGCGCGAGCGACGCGGTATAGAGCACGAGGTCCGAGATGCCTGCGCCGGTGTCCAGCAACAGATAGTCGTAGCGACCGCTCAGTTCCTCGATGATCCGGCGCAGTTCGTCCTGCACGTCGCCGGTGAGGCGGGAATACTCGACCAGGCCGGAGGCCGCCGGCAACACCCAGAACCCGCCCGGCGCCGCCAGCACAATCTCTTCGATGCTGCAGTTCCCAATCAGAACGTCATGCAGCGTCGCCTTCGGATAGAGATTCAGGATGATGTCCAGATTCGCCAGCCCCAAGTCCGCGTCCAGAACCAGAACGCGCCGACCGCGGCGGGCCAGTGCCGCGGCCAGATTGGCCGCCACGAACGTCTTGCCGACCCCGCCCTTGCCGCTGGTGATCGCCAGTATTCTCGCCTTCGCGCCTGTGTTAATCATCCGTGGCCTTTCCGAAAGGATCCAGCAATTGGTGCTTTTCATCGGAGGACACTGGCATCGCCTCGGGGACGTCCATCGAAACCCGGTTGCGGCCCTCGGCCTTCGCGCGATACAACTCCTGATCGGCCTTATCAAACACAGCTTCCGTGCCCAGCCTGCGCCAGGGCGAAAGGTGGGCGCCGCCAATACTGGTAGTCAATCGGAATTGCGTCCCGTCAGGCAGGACGATCGCCGTCTGCTCGACCTGCTCGCGAATGCGCTCGGCAATCACGCGTCCGGCGCCGGGCCGGCAATTGGGCAGTATCACGGCTAATTCGTCGCCGCCGTAACGCGCCGCCGTATCCATCGGGCGTACGTTCTTCGACAGTACGTCCGCGACCGCACGCAGCGCCTGGTCGCCCGCCGTATGCCCGTATGTGTCGTTGATCTCCTTGAAATAATCAAGGTCGATCAGCAGCAGCAGCGCAATTTCCCCGGAGCGCGACACGCGGTCAACTTCCTGCCCCAGCGCCACCGCGAACTGTCGCGAATTGGCCAGACCGGTCAATCCGTCGCGCAGCGAAATGTCGCACAGCCGGTCGATAATAGTCTGCAGCCCGAGCGGCGAGCCCGCTTCCTTGCCGCAGGCATCCTGCAGCGCATCGGCATCGGCATCGGAGTATCCGGCCTGGCGCAGCAATTGCAGCGC
>Ga0326597_10010770_pt1 | contig 12161 bp, 8 predicted proteins | sample RVTome_12_FD_203789 | JGI IMG/M metagenome (GOLD analysis project Ga0326597, IMG submission 203789) | Soil microbial communities from uranium-contaminated site in the Upper Colorado River Basin, Wyoming, United States - RVT100D185 | ecosystem: Environmental > Terrestrial > Soil > Contaminated >... | reverse complement strand
CAGGCGTAGCATGTCAGCACCGCGAGATAGAGGAAGATTGCGATCCCGACCGCAGTGAACAGCGGGCTGGGCTCGCCGCGGGCCGCCTTGCGGTCGAGGAACGGCACCAGGACGATGAGCGCGCCCAGCACCATCATGGCCACGACGCCGACCGCCTCGCCTTCGAACGGCCCCAGGGTGGCGGGGATCATCTTCAGCTGCTGGAACGGCGCGTAGAAGTACCACTCCGGCTTGATGCCCGGCGGCGCGGACGCGAACGGGTTGGCCTTGGGACCGAGCTCGGCGGGGAACAGCGCGGCCAGCGCGGCCAGCAGCGCGAGGGCGAGGGTCCAGCCCACGAGGTCGCGGAGCAGGAAATCGGGGACGAACGGCCGTGGGGGCCCGGTGAGCTTCGCGCCCGGCGGCACGCTCATCCCGTGTTTCTGCACGAGGGCCAGGTGCGCGCCCAACAGCCCGAGGGCGGCGAAGGGCAGGACCACCACGTGCAGCGCGAAGAAGCGCGCGAGCGTGGCCCCGGTCACGTCTTCGCCGCCGCGCAGGAGCTCGAGCGTCGCGCGGCCCATGAGCGGCACGGCGCCGGCCACCGCGGTTCCCACCGAGGTCGCGAAGAACGCGATCTCGTCCCACGGCAGCAGGTACCCCGAGAACCCGAAGCCCAGCCCGAGACCCAGCGCGGCCACGCCGGTGAGCCACGTGAGCTCCCGCGGAGGCCGGTAGGCCTTCATCACGAACGCCGTCATCATGTGCAGAAGCAGCACGCCGATGAAGATGTCCGCGGACCAGCGGTGGATGGAGCGCACCAGCCAGCCGAACGGGATCTCGCCGGAGATCCGCTTCACGCTCTCGTAGGCGGTGGCCGTCCCCGGCTCGTAGTACAGCAGCAGGAGGAGCCCGGTCACGACCTGGATCACGAAGAGGAACAGCGCCATGCCGCCGAGGTAGTAGAAGACCGAATACCGGTGCCGCGGCACCACCTTGGCGTCGAGGAAGTGCCGGGAGCCGGAGAGGCCGGTGCGCGCGTCGATCCAGCCGGCCACCCTCCGCAGCGGGGCCGTCGTCATCCGGACTCGCCTTCCGCCACGTAGACCTCGTCACCCTTGACGATCACGGTGTGCTCGTGCAGCGGCCGCGGCGGCGGCCCGCCCACGTTCTTGCCGGTCAGGTCGAAATGCCCGTCGTGGCAGGGGCAGAAGAGGATCCCCATGTCCTCGCGGTAGCGGACCGTGCACGACAGGTGCGTACACTTGGCGTTGAAGGCGCGCCACTTGTCGTCCGGGGTGTGCACGAGGATGGCGGGCTTGGTGCCGAGCGGGAAGACGATGCCGCTGCCGAGCGGCAGCTCGCTGACCTTCCCGGCGAGGACCGCGCCCTTGCTCCGTCCCTTCGCCTGCCGCGGAGGGAACACGAACGCGAGCACGGGGTATACGACGGCGAGCAGTGCGCCCGCGCCGGACAGGCCGAGCAGCCAGTCCAGGAGCGCGCGTCGCTCGGGCCAGGATGGCATCCCTTCCAGGGCCGGCCGGTCCGGATCGCTCATTCGACCTCCCGCGCGGTTTCTATCACACGTACACTCCGCGCTTGAATAGGCCCGATGACCCAGGCGAGCGTCACGGGCGCGCCGGTCCCGATCTGCGCGACCGCGACGCCTGCGCGGCGAGGAGCGCACCGCCGTACGTCACGAGGCCGATGAAGAGGGTCAGCGGGCGGCCGTCGCGCAGGTCGACGAGGAGCAACCGCAGCCCGCCCATCGCCAGGAGCGTCCACATCAGTGCGCGGAGGGCGGGCGCGCCCGGGCCGCGCGCGCCAAGGGTCCCGGCTGCCGCCATGAGGGCGAGGGCGCCCGTGCCGCCCGCAGCGGCGAGGTCGGTCGACGGCCAGGCGCCGGTGGCGAGGGCGGCCAGGCCCAGCCCTCCGAGGATCGCACCGCCCAGGCGCGCGCCGCGCGGGCCTTCCCGGCGCGCGGCCAGGAAGGCCGTCGCGACGGCGGCGGCGGCCAACGCCCCCGCGAACGACAGTGACGATGCTTCACCGGCACCCGTCACGCCGCGCACCGCGCCGGCCAGCGCTCCGCTCGATGCGAGGGCCGCGGCGAGATAGGCGAAGGCCGGAGCGTAGCAGTGCGCGGTCGTGCGCGACCACCACGCCGCGGCCAGCCCGGCGCCGCACCATGCGACCACACGCGCATCCGGGGGGAGCAGCACCGTGGTGCCGGCGACGGCGAGCGCCGTCGCGGCGAGAGCCAGGGCGTGCGCGCTGAGGCGAGCGGTGCCGGCGGCCGCGGCGCCGCGGTAGGCCGCGGCCGCGAGCACGAGCGCGGCCAGGGCGGCATACCGTCGCGCCTCCGGCGGAAGCGGCGCCGCCGCCGCCACCGTCAGGGCCAGCGCCGCCGCTCCCGCGGCGAGGTCGAACGCATCCGCCGCCCGGCGCAGCGACCGCCGCATCGCCGCCACGAGCACGACGGCGGCGAAAGCCGCCACCGCCGCGGCCGTCGCCACCGGTGCGACGACGGAGACGACGCCCACCGCCAGCAGCGCGGCCGCGGCCCCCGTCGCCCAGCGCATCCCGCGCCAGCCCGCTCGCGAGGCGGCCAGCTCCGCCACCGCGTGCAGCGACGCCAGCGTGGCCAGAACCGCGCTCGCGTCATGGTCGTGGAACAGGAGGGCGAAGGCCAGCAGGATGGCGGGAGCGAGATGTAGCCATGCGAACGACGGCCGGTCGCGACGCGTCCCGGCCGCGCCGGCCAGGAAGACGAAGGCCACGGCGGCAGTGAGGGCGGCGCGGGTGGGGATCGCCGCCAGGCGCGTGCTCGCTTCCCACAGGAGGGGGTACGCGAGGAGCGCGCTCGTTCCCGCGGCGAGGGCGGCGGGAAGGCTCCGGCCGCGGCGGGCTTCGCGATCCGCCTCGAGCGTCCAGGCGGCGGCGTACACGAGCCCGAGCCCCGCGCCCAGCGGCGCGGGCAGCCCTCCCGCGGTGGTGACCGCGCGCAGGAGGTAACCGCCTCCGAGGGCGATGAGGGTGCGCCCGGCGAGGGCCAGCGGACGGGACGTCGAGACCTCGTCGATCGCCTCCGTCACGACCGGCGGCAGCGGCGGGACGGCGTCCTCGGACGGGAGAGGGCGGCTTTCCTCCAGCCGCGCGACGCGCGCCTCCAGCGCTCCGACGCGGAGCGCCAGGGCCGTGGCGTCGAGATCGGGAGCCGTGTGCTCGCCACCTGCGCCCGGCAGCCCGCTCGGGCGGCGTCGGCGACCAGGGGCGCCCTGCACGATCACCCGCTCCTCATGGCACGGCTCCTCGGGGATTTTGGGGGCAGTCGAGCAGGAACCGTGCCGCCCGCGCCGGGGCGTTGGCTCACTGCGAAGCGGGTAGCGTGCGTCGAACGGCGCAGGAAAAGCGCGTGGCCGCGCTCCGCGCGCAAGTTTTTCGGGTGCCGCGCAGTCCTGACGCATCGTTTCGGGGAGATCAGCGACGGCGGCCCGTGGCATGCGCCTTGTTCCCGTCCCGACATCCGTGTGCGGCCTCGAGCCGCGGCGCGGCGACTCGACTGGAGGGTCATGTCCATCGCCGTCCGCATGCCCGACCTCGGCCTGTGGAGAGCACAGGTCCGTTGCCAGGCCGGATGCCCGGTGGCCACCGACGCCGGCCGATACGTCCAGCTCATCGCCGAGGGCCGGGACGAGGACGCGGTGCACACCGGCGCGCTCCTCGCCATCGAGGGCGCCGCCGCCTTCGGGGCCGCGTCGCTCGCGTTCCTGCGCTTCACCGGCGGCCCCGCGCGCGGGGCGGGGATCCTCGCCGTCTCCGTCCTGTTGTGGACGGCGGTGCCGGCATGGCTGGCCATGCGCCGCATCGGACGCACCGACATATAGGCGCTCTCGTGATCCCGCCCCCTCAGCCGCCCGGAGAGCTCGACCTCGAGACGGAGATCGCGCGCTTCGACGCGCTGAAGCCCCGCCTGGCCGCGCTGTGGACCACGATCTTCCCCGGGGACGAGGACCACTACACGTCGGTCGTCGTCCCGTCGCTGACCCTGGACCAGAGCGAGCTGCGCAAGATCGAGGGCGTCACCTTCTACGAGGAGCGCCTCCTCTTCCTGCTCATCCGCCTCCGCAATCCCCGGGCGCACATGGTCTACGTCACCTCCCAACCCATCCACCCGCTCGTGCTGGAGTACTACTTCCAGCTCCTGGCCGGAGTGCCCGCGAGCCATGCCCGCGCGCGCCTCACCCTGCTCTGCGCGCAGGACGCCTCGCTGCGCCCGCTCACCCAGAAGATCCTCGAGCGGCCGCGGCTCGTGGAGCGGATCCGCGACGGGATCCCCGATCCCTCCCGCGCGTACCTGAGCGTGTTCAACGCCACGCCGCTGGAACGGACGCTTGCGGTGCGCCTCGACATCCCGCTGAACGGCGTCGATCCCAGGCTCGCTCCCCTGGGAACGAAGTCGGGCAGCCGCAAAGTGTTTCGCGCCGCCGGCGTCCCGTTTCCCGCGGGCCGGGAAGACCTGCGTAGCGAGAGGGACCTCGAGGACGTGCTCGTGGACCTGCGGCGCGAGAATCCGGCGTTGCGCCGCGCGGTGGTGAAGCTCGACGAGAGCTTCTCCGGGGAAGGCAATGCCCTCTTCACGTTCCCCGAGGGTCGCTCGCGGGCGGCGGTGCGGGAGGCGTTGCGCAATCTCCAGTTCGCGGTGCCCTCCGAGCGGCGGGAGACGTACTTCGAGAAGCTCTCGCGCATGGGCGGCATCGTCGAGGAGTTCCTCGAGGCCACGCACGTCGGGTCGCCGAGCGCCCAGCTGCGGATCAATCCCCGGGGCCAGGTCCTGCCAGTGGCGACCCACGACCAGATCCTGGGCGGCCCGTCGGGCCAGACCTTCCTGGGGTGCCGCTTCCCGGCCCGCGACGGGTATCGCGGTGCGATCCAGGGCCACGGCCTGCGCATCGGCGAAGTGCTCGCCGGACACGGCGTGGTCAGCCGCTTCTCGATCGATTTCCTGGCCACCTCGGCGGACGGCGAGCGCTGGCAGCTCTCCGCGCTGGAGATCAACCTGCGCATGGGAGGGACGACGCATCCGTTCCTGGCCCTGCGCTTCCTGACCGGGGGAAGCCTGGACCCGCAGACGGGGCTGTTCCATTCGCCGTCGGGGCTGGCCAAGTACTACCGCTCCACGGACAACCTGCAGTCGCAGCGCTACCGGGGGCTGCTCCCCGAGGACCTCATGGAGATCCTCACCGACAACCAGCTCCACTACGGCCACCGGACGGAGACGGGCGTGCTGTTCCACCTGATGGGCGCGCTCTCCGAATACGGAAAGGTCGGCCTCACCGCCATCGGCAACAGCCGCGAGGAGGCCGAAGCGCTGTACGACCGCACGGTGGCCATCCTCGATCGAGAGGCGGCCCGCCCGCCGGCGCCGCGGCGCGGGCGCTGACGCTCGCTGTCCAGGATCGTGTGCGGCATCTGGATCTGGGTCGAGAAACACATCAGGGACGTCGAGCGGGCGCGCCGCGCTTACGATATGGGGAGCCCGAAGTCCCCGTCGGCGGGACCGTGATGCGGGTTGCGCCGCATCGGGCGCACCGACGTTGAGGGCAGAGGATCGTTCGCGCGTGTGGGATGATCCGCTGGTGGCGGAAGTCCGGACGGATAGCCTGGTCCAGGCCGCGCAGGGTGGGGACCCCGAAGCGCTCGACGCCCTGCTGAGGCGGTACCAGCCGCAGATCTACCGCTTCGGGATGAAGATGTGCCGCGATCCCGAAGTGGCGCAGGACGTGCTGCAGGAGACGCTGTTCGCCGCGGCGCGGACGCTGGGCGGGTTTCGCGGGGAGTCGTCCCTCTCGACATGGCTCTATGCGATCGCGCGCAGCTTCTGCATCAAGGCGCGGCGGAGCAGCGCCTTCGCTCCGGCGCTCGTGTCCCTGGAGTCCGAGGCCCCGGAGGCGCGAGCCACCGCGGACACCGCGCCCGGCCCCGACCGCACCCTCGCGGACCTGGAGATCGTGGCCGCGCTCGATTCCGCCATCGCGGCGCTGGAGCCGGAGCACCGCGAGGTGCTCCTCCTGCGCGACGTCGAAGGCCTGGCCGCCTCCGAGGTCGCCGAGGTCACCGGGCTCAGCGTGGCGGCGGTGAAGAGCCGGCTGCACCGCGCGCGGGCGGCGGTGCGCGAGCGGCTCGCGCCCGTGCTGCCGCCGCCCGCCCCGGTGCCGCCCGCGGAGGCCGGATCGTGCCCGGAGGTGGCCTCCCTCCTGTCGCGCCACCTCGAAGGCGACATCGCGCCGGCCGCCTGTGCCGAGATGGAGCAGCACGTCGCTGCCTGCCCGCGCTGCCGGGCGGCCTGCGACACGTTCCGGCAGACCCTGCGCCTCTGCGGCTCGATGCCGGCCGCCGCGGTCCCCGAAGCCGTCCAGGAATCCATCCGCCAGGGGATCCGGGGCCTCCTCGCCGGCCGCCGGGCCTGAACTTTTTCCTGAACCCTTCCCGCCTGCGCCGGCTCTCACCTTCCGGAGGAGGTTTGTGCGGGCAGGAAAGACAAGGATCGCGGCCGCCGCCTGGGCGGCCGTCCTGGCCCTGGCGCCGCGGCCGGCGCCGGCCGGCGAGGCGGTGCCGCTCGCTCTCGCGGAGGCGCTGGAGCTCGTCGACCGGCAAAGCCCCGACCTCGCGTCGGCGCGCGACGGCACCGCGGCGCAGAGCGCTCGCGCCGACGCGGCGGCGCGCGGGGCCTGGCCGCGGCTGGGCGTCGGCGCCGACTGGTCGCGCACCGACAACCCCGCGCGCGTCTTCGCGGGCCGGCTGAACCGCGGCGCTTTCGCCGCCGAGGACTTCGCGGTCGATCGCCTCAACCAGCCGCCGCCGCTGTCCCACCTGATGACGGTGGCGACGCTCGAGGTGCCCATCGACGCTTTCGGCAAGGTCTCTTCGCGGGCGGCCGGAGAGCGGGCGTCGGCGCGAGCGCTTTCCGCGCGCGCGCAGGAGGTGCGGCAGGACCTGCGGCTCCGCGCGGTCGACGCCTTCGAGCGGGCGCGGCTGGCGAAGGCCGCGGTGAAGGTGGCCGAGAGCGCCCTCGCGAGCGCCCGCTCCCGCGAGGCCGACGTCGCCGCGCGGGTGGAGGAGGGGGCGGCCCTCGGCGCCGATCGGCTGCGGGTGCGTGCCCGGCGCCGGCAGCGCGAGGCCGACGTCGCCGGCGCGCGGGAGCAAGTGCGGACCGCCCGCGCCGCCCTCGCCCGCGCGGTGGGCGCCCCGGCGGGAACCGACTACGAGCCGGGCGACGCCCCCGTCGCGCCGGCTGCCCCCGAAGGGACCCTCGAGCAGTGGCAGGCGCGCGCGCTCGCGGACCGCCCCGTCCTCGCCGCGGCGCGTGAGGAGCGCGCCGGCGCCGCCCTCGCCCTGCAGGCGGAGCGCCGATCGGGGCTGCCCGACGTGCGCGCCTGGGCGCAGCTCGAGGACGACCGGGGCTCCTCGGCCTCGGCCCGTTCCTTCGCCTTCGGCGCGTCGCTGCGATGGGACCTGTTCGACGCGTCGCGGGACGGCCGCTCCGCCGCCGCGCGGGCGGCGGCCCGCGCCGCGGAGAACGGCGCCCGCGCAGCCGCCGACCAGGTGCGCCTCGAGGTGGAGACGGCGTGGCGGCGGGCGGCGAGCGCGCGCGAGCGCCACACGGCCGCGCACGGCGGCGCTGAGGAGGGCCGCGAGGCGTTGCGAGTCGTCCAGGAGCGGCGGCGGAGCGGGATGGCCACGCTGACCGACGAGCTCGAAACGGAGGCCGCGTCGCTGTCGGCGGAGCTGGAGGAGCTGACCACCGCCGCCGAGATCGTCCTCGCCGACGCGGCGCTGCGGCGCTCTGCGGGCGGCTTGTGAGGAACGTCATGAAGCAGGGTGTGGCGATGAAGGCGGCGGCCGTCTTGCTGGCCGCGGCCGGCCTCGCGTCGTGCCGCGGCGCCGTCCCGGCGGTCCCGGGCCCGGCGGCGGCGGCGGCTCGCAGGGTCCGCGTCGCGGCGGTCGAGCGGTCCGGCGGGTCTGGTCTGGAGCCCGTCCCCGCCGTGGTCGCGGCCAGGCGCCGGGCGACGCTCGCGTCGCGGATGTCGAGCACCGTCGTGGCCCTGCCGTTCCGGGAAGGGGAGCGCGTGAGCGCGGGCGCGGTGGTCGTCCGTCTCGACGACACCGCGCTGCGGTCCGCCGAGGCCGCGGCCGCGGCCGAGTCGGCGGCGGCGGCGGCCGACCTGGAGCGCACCCGGGCGCTGCTCGCCAGGGACGCGGCCACTCCGCGGGAGCATGACCAGGCGGTGGCCCGCGCGGCGGCCGCCCGCGCGGCGCTCGCCGGGGTCCGCGACAACCTCTCCTACGCGGTCCTCCGCGCGCCGTTCGCCGGCGTCGTGGCCGCACGCCCGGTGCATGCGGGGGACGTCGTCGCGCCCGGGATGCCGCTGCTCGAGATCGAGGGGGACGGCGGGCTCGAGGTCCGGGCGACCGTCGACGGGGCCCTCGCGTCGTCCGTGAGCGCCGGCCAGCGCCTCACCGCGGAGGTCGACGGGCAGACCGCCCCCGTCCCGGCGATGGTGCGCTCGATCTCGCCCGCGGCCGACCCGGCCACGCACCGCGTCGAGGTCCGGGCGGACCTCGCCCTCGCCCCCGGCTTGCGCTCGGGCCTCTTCGCCCGCCTGCTCGTCCCGCGGCAGGGCGCGCCGGCGCTCACGGTGCCGTCCTCGGCGATCGTCCACCGCGGCGGCCTCACCGGGATCTTCGTCGTCTCCGAGGGACGCGCGCGCCTGCGCTGGGTCGCCGCCGGCGCGACCCGCGACGGCGCCACGGAGCTGCGCGCGGGCGCGGACGCCGGCGAGCGCGTCGTACTCGACCCGGCGGGCCTCGTGGACGGCGCGCCCGTGGAGCCGGGGCAGTGATTCCGGTGGGCCCGTCCGGGCGGCTGGCCCACGCCTTCCTGGAGAGCAAGCTCACCCCGCTGCTCATCGCGGCGGCGCTGGGGCTGGGGGCCCTCGCGCTCCTGGCCACGCCGCGAGAGGAAGAGCCCCAGATTCGCGTGCCGATGGTGGACGTGAGCGTCGCCTATCCGGGCGCGGAGCCGGAGGAGGTGGCCGCGCGCGTGGTGGCCCCCATCGAGCGCGCGATGTGGGGGCTGCCGCAGGTCGAGCACGTGTACTCCACGGCCCGGACCGGATTCGCGCTGGTGACGGTGCGGTTCCGCGTGAACGAGTCGAACGAGGAGAGCCTTGTCCGGGTGTTCGAGCGGATGCGGAGCGGGGCGATCGCGCTGCCGGCGGGGGCTGCGGTGCCCGGCGTCGAGCTGCATTCGATCGACGACGTCCCCTTCCTGGCGCTCACCCTGTGGAGCGACCGCCTCGACGCCGGGGCGCTGCGCCCGCTGGCCGCGGAGCTGGCACAGGAGCTGTCGGAGATCCCCGAGACGACCAAGGCGAAGCTCATCGGCGGGCCCCCGCGGGTCGTCCGCGTGGAGCCGGACCCCGACCGCATGGCGGCCTCCGGCGTCTCCTGGATCGTGCTGCTGGGGGCGCTGCGCTCGGGCGCCGCCCGCCTCGACGCCGGAACGGCGGTGGGAGACAACCGGGAGGTCCGCATCGAGGCCGGGCCGCCCTTCCGGAGCGCGGAGGACGTCTCCCGCGTGATGGTGGGCGTCCGCGGCGGACGCCCGCTGTACGTCTCGGACGTCGCCCGCGTGGTGGACGGGCCCGACGAGGTCCAGGACGCGGTCTTCTACTCCGCCGGGCCGGCGGGCGCCTCCGCCGGCCGGCCCGCCGGCGCCGAGTTCCCGGCGGTCACGATCGCGCTCGCCAAGCGCCCGGGGGCGAACGCGACGGAGCTGGCGGACCGGGTCCTCGCGAAGGTGGAGGCGCTGCGGCCGCAGCTCCTGCCCGCGGACGTGCGGGTGGAGGTGACGCGCAACTACGGGCGCACCGCCGGCGAGAAGTCCAACGAGCTCGTCCAGCACCTGCTGATCGCCACCCTGTCCGTGGTCGCCCTCATCTCCCTGGCCATGGGCTGGCGGAGCGGGCTCGTGGTGGGCATCGCGGTCCCGGTGACGCTGGCCCTCACCCTCTTCATCTATTACGTCGCCGGTTACACGCTGAACCGCGTGACGCTGTTCGCCCTGATCTTCTCCATCGGCATCCTGGTGGACGATGCGATCGTCGTGGTCGAGAACATCGAGCGGCACCACCGCCAGCGCAAGGACGTTTCCTTCGCCCGCATGGCGATCGAGGCGGTGGACGAGGTCGGCAACCCCACGATCCTCGCCACCTTCACCGTCATCGCGGCCATCCTCCCCATGGGATTCGTCCGCGGCCTGATGGGCCCCTACATGCGTCCCATCCCCACCGGCGCCTCCGCCGCGATGCTGTTCTCGCTGGCCGTGGCCTTCATCGTGTCGCCGTGGGCGGCGCGCCAGGTGTTCCGCCGCCACGCCCCGGAGGAGCGCACGGGGGGCCACGCCGAGGCGCGCGAAGGCTGGAGCACGCGCCTGTACCGCCGCGCCATGGGGGCGCTGGTCACCCGGCCGAAGGCGCGCCGGGCCTTCTTCGCGGGGGTGCTGGCCGTCTTCCTGGGATCGGTCGCGCTGGTGGCGTTCGGGCTGGTGCGCGTGAAGATGTTGCCCTTCGACAACAAGAGCGAGCTGCAGGTGCTCGTCGACCACGACGAAGGGACACCCCTGGAGGTGACGCTCGAGACCGCGCGCGCGCTGAACCGGTACCTGTCCACGGTGCCCGAGGTGAAGGACGTCGAGATCTACGCCGGGATCGCCGCGCCCCACAACTTCAACGGCCTCGTGCGCCACTATTTCCTGCGCCGCTCGCCCACGGGCGCCGACCTGCAGGTGAACCTCACCTCCCGGCACGAGCGCGACACGCAGAGCCACGACCTCGCCAAGCGCCTCCGGCCCGCGCTGCTGGCGATCGCGAGGGGCCGGGGAGCGCGCGTGAAGGTGGTCGAGATCCCGCCCGGGCCGCCCGTCCTCGACACGATGGTGGCCGAGGTCTACGGCCCCACGCCGGAGGCCCGCGAGGGCCTGGCGAGGACGGTCCGCGGCCTCTTCGACACCACCGAGGGCGTGGTGGACGTCGACGACTCGCTGACCGCGCAGCCGCCGCGGCGCCGCCTGGAGGTCGACCGCGAGAAGGCGGCGCTGCACGGGGTCGACGTGGCCCGGGCGGTGGAGACGCTGGCGGGCGCGGGCGCGGGGCGGGACGTCGCCATGCTCGACGCGCCCGCCTCCCGGGAGCCGGTCCCCGTCCGGGTCCGCCTCTCCGCGGTCGACCGCGCGCGCATGGACCGTCGCCTGTCCCTGCGCGTGGACGGTGGGCGGGCGGACGTCGCGCTCTCCGCGCTGACGCGGGAGGACGTCCGCCCGGAGCCGCAGCCGGTCCTCCGCAAGGACTTGAAGCCCATCGTCTACGTGTTCGGCGACCTGGCAGGGGAGCGCGAGAGCCCGGTCTACGCGCTGGCCGCGCTGAACGAGAAGCTCGACGCCGCGGCGGCGCCGGGTGGCGGCGGCGCCATCGAGCGGCACGCGACCTCTGCCCCGCTCACCTCGGACCGCCCGGCCATCAAGTGGGACGGCGAATGGCAGATCACCTACGAGGTCTTCCGCGACCTCGGCATCGCGTTCGCGGTGGTCCTGGTGCTGATCGGGATCCTGGTCACGGGCTGGTTCCAGTCCTTCTCGGTGCCTCTCGCCATCCTGCTGCCGATCCCGCTGTCGCTGATCGGGATCCTGCCCGGCCACCTGGTCTTCGGGGCCTTCTTCACCGCCACCTCGATGATCGGGTTCATCGCGGGGGCGGGGATCATCGTGCGGAACTCCATCATCCTCGTCGACTTCATCGAGCTGAAGCTGCGGCAGGGGCTCGCGCTCGAGGACGCGGTCGTGGAAGCAGGCGCCGTGCGCTTCCGGCCCATGCTGCTCACGGCGGCGGCGGTGGTCGTGGGCTCCTTCGTGATCCTCTTCGATCCGATCTTCCAGGGTCTGGCCATCAGCCTGATGATGGGCGAGGTCGCGGCGACCTTCCTCTCGCGGATGGCCGTGCCGGTCGTGTATTACCTCATCGCCCGCCGGGGCCGGGCCGGGGCGCTGCGCCTCGAAGGCCTGACCCCGGAAGTTGCCGCATAGATTGGAGCGCGCCATGACCGTCGAACGAGCGTTGCGGGCC
>Ga0326597_10010769_pt1 | contig 12162 bp, 11 predicted proteins | sample RVTome_12_FD_203789 | JGI IMG/M metagenome (GOLD analysis project Ga0326597, IMG submission 203789) | Soil microbial communities from uranium-contaminated site in the Upper Colorado River Basin, Wyoming, United States - RVT100D185 | ecosystem: Environmental > Terrestrial > Soil > Contaminated >... | reverse complement strand
GAACGCCAAGGCGCAGGCAGCGTGGACCTCGCCCGGTGTACCGCGGGATTAGCGCGCGGGGCGCAACGGCCGTCATCGCGGGCGCTGGACAGGAATAGGAAGGGCAATGCGATCATCGACCAACACCATGCTTGACTTCGTCGACGACAAGACCATGCTCGCCGGATTCAACAAGATGGAACTGCTGCTGTTCACCCTCGGCGGCCTGGAGACATTCGCGGTGAACGTATTCAAGGTGCGCGAGGTATGCGCTACCCCGCCGATTACGGCCACGCCGAACATGCCGCACGGCGTCCAGGGCATCATATCTTTGCGCGGCGCCATCATTCCGGTGATCGCGCTGGCCCCGTTTCTCAACGTTGAGGTGGAAGCGGGTGGTACGAAACTGATAATTACCGAATTCAGCGGGCACACCCAGGCATTTCTGGTCCAGGACGTGGACCGCATTGTGCGTGTGGACTGGGACCGGGTGAGGGCGCCGCAGGCGATGCTCACGGGATCGACGAACCGGGTCACCGCTATCACCGAATTGCCCGACGGCAGTCTGGTGTCGATCCTCGATGTGGAACAGATCGTGTCCGAGACGCTTGGCGATGAGCCCATGGCGCATCTGGACCCGATTGAAATAGCGACCAAATCGACGGTCTTCTTTGCCGATGACTCCGCTGTCGCCCGGCGCAAAATCTCCTATGTGCTGGAGAAACTTGGCCTGCCGAGCCAGCAGGCACACAACGGGCGCGAGGCCTGGGACAAGCTCTCGCAGCTCGCCCGACACGCAGAGCAGGAAGGCACGCCGCTCTCGGAGCGGCTCGGCATGGTGCTGGTCGATGCCGAAATGCCGGAAATGGATGGTTACGTACTCACGCGCCGCATCAAGGCCGACAAGCGCTTCGAGGGCGTCCCGGTGGTAATGCACTCTTCACTTTCGTCGGCGGCAAACCGCAAGATGGGACAGCAGGTCGGCGTCGACGCCTACGTTGGAAAGTTTGATGCCCAGGCGCTGGCGAGCACAATTGCTGGCATGTTGAAGCACTGAAGGGACAAGGTATGGAAACTCAAAACTTGAAATTCCTGGTCGTGGACGACTTTGCCACCATGCGCCGAATCGTCCGCAATCTGCTCAAGGAGTCCGGGTACGTGAACGTCGGGGAGGCCGAGGACGGAGCCGTGGCGCTGGGGCTGCTCAAGAACGAGCGTTTCGACTTCGTCATCAGCGATATCAATATGCCGAACATGAACGGATTTGAACTGCTGCGTCAGATACGCGCCGAAGCTTCACTGAAGACGATCCCGGTGCTGATGGTTACCGCGGAGGCCAAGAAGGAAGACATCGTCAATGCGGCGCAGTGCGGGGCGAGCGGTTACATCGTCAAGCCCTTCACCAAGGCCACGCTGGAAGAAAAACTCACCAAGATCATCAGCAAGATGCAACTGCAGTGAGACCTCGTGCGCGGCAGCGCAAACGGACGAATCAGCAGAAAATTGGCGGGAATTAGGCGGGAAACGGCGAACCGCGGCGCAACGGCCGCGTTTCGGATTCCGAAAGTCAGGCATTTCACAGGAGCAAGTCATGGCGGCGCAGCCACAGGCGATCAGCCCGGAAGAGGATCTTGAGGCATTGTTCGACACCATCGCGGGCCAGCGCGCCGATGCACTGCAGCGCGTGGCCGCGCCCGAGCGCAATTGCGACAATGATGCACAAGGCGTTGCGGCTGCAGCGGCAGTCGATGACGTGCACCATCGTCTGGGCGGCCTGACGCGCCTGCTGCACGATACCCTGTGCGAACTGGGCTACGACAAGGCGGTGACCTCGCTGGTGCGGGGACTGCCCGACGCGCGCGACCGGCTCAATTACATCGCGCAACTTACCGGCCAGGCCGCGGACAAGGCGCTCGACTGCGTCGACCGAGGACAGGCGCTGCGGGCCGGAATCGGCGCCGACGCAAAGGCGCTCTCCGATGAGTGGGAGCGTGTTTACGCAAAGCAGGTCTGCGTCGAGGACTTCCGCGCCATCGCGGAGCGGACGCGCCAGTATCTGCAGACGGTGCCGCGGCTCACCGAAGAGCTGGGCGGCGTACTGACCGACATCATGATGGCCCAGGACTTCCACGATCTCACCGGACAAGTGATCAAGAAAATCGTCGATGTGGCGAAGTACACCGAGGAACAGCTAATCCAGCTGTTGCTGGAAACCACGCCGCCTGCGATGCGCGCCGAGATGGATCTGCACCTGGCGGGGCCGGTCATCAATCCGGACGGCAGCGCGGACCTGGTGACCAGTCAGAAGCAAGTCGACGAAATGCTCGACAAGCTCGGATTCTGAGGCGGCGATGGCCGCTTTCGCCGACCAGGAACTGCTGCACGACTTTCTCACCGAGGCCGGCGAGATGCTCGACGGGCTGGATGTAAAGCTCGTCGGGCTGGAAAGTTGCCCCGATGACCGCGACCTGCTCAACGATATCTTCCGCGGCTTTCATACCATCAAGGGCGGCGGGGGATTCCTGGAGGCCGCGGCGCTGGTTGAGCTGTGCCATCGAGCCGAAAATCTGCTCGATCGTCTGCGTAACGGCAGTCTCTCCCTGAGCGCCGAAATCCTCGACGTGATTCTCGCGGCCACGGGAGAGGTGAAGCAGATGTTCTGCCAGATGCAAGGCCAGTGCATGCCCGAGCGCTGCGATCCGGAATTGTTGCGCAAAATCGACGCGGCTCTCGCGGGGCGCCCGGTCAAGGCCGCTAGCGCGTCCGCCCATGCCGCCGCGCCGCCCGATGTACCGGCGGTGCACGGCAAGCCCGCAGCGCTCGTGGACGCCCCGGTTGCGGCGCCCGCAGACCTCGAATCCGAGTGGTGGGCATCGCTCCTGCGCTCGCTCGCCGTGGCCCCCGGGGCGCCGGTATCGGCGCAGGTTCCGAGCCCCGCGTCGAGTTCTTCGCCGCGACACGTTCCCTTCGTAGGCAGGACCGAAGCGGTGGATCCAAACGCAGACGCAATAGCCGAAACGGGGCCCGTCGCCGCGAAGCGGGCGGAGTCTTCCAAAGGCCACACCCCTAGAAATGTGGCGCAGGCTAAGGAGACGACTCTGCGCATCGACGTCAGCCGCTTTGACCAGATTCTCAACCTGTCCGGAGAAATCGGGCTCACCAAGAACAGGATTACCTGCCTGCGCACCGAAATTGTTCAGAAGCACCGAGGGGACGATTCGCTCAAGGCGCTGGATTCGGTGGTCAACCAGTTGGACATGCTCGTGTCGGACCTGCAGAACGCGGTGATGAAGGCACGCATGCAGCCGGTGGGCCGCGTATTCCAGAAATACGTGCGCCAGGCGCGCGATCTTGCGCGACAACTGGGCAAGGAGGTCGATCTCGTACTGGAAGGGGAAGACACCGAAATCGACAAGAACATGGTCGAGGAGTTGAACGATCCACTGGTTCATCTGGTGCGCAACGCGGTCGATCATGGCGTGCAGACCATCGAGGAACGGCGCGCGCTCGGCAAGCCCGACCGCGCCGTGGTCCGGCTCTCGGCGCGCCAGTGCGGCGATTCCATCGTCATCGAGATCACCGACGACGGACACGGGATGCGCGCCGATTTGTTGCGCCAGAAGGCGATCGACAAGGGCATTATCTCCGTGGACGAGGCCGGCACGCTCGACGAGCGTCAATCCCTCGAACTGATATTCAGGCCCGGTTTTTCAACCAAGGACACGATATCGGATGTCTCCGGTCGCGGCGTGGGCATGGACGTCGTCATGACCAATATCCGCAAGCTGAACGGGCGCATCGAACTGCACGCCGAGCCGGGGTGCGGGACGCGGGTCACGATATTGCTCCCGCTCACGCTCGCCATACTGCCGGTGCTCATTGTCGGCGTCGGCGGCCAGCCTTACGCAATGCCCTTGGGCATGGTGCGTGAAATCATCCGCATCCCGCCGGATGCGGTGCAGAACGTGGCGGGCAAGCCGGTGTTCGTCGTGCGCGGCGAGGTGCTGCCGGTGCTCGAACTCAGGGCGCTGCTGGGTAAGCCTGCCGGAGAGGAAGGATCCGGTTCCATCGGCGTCGTCGCCACCAATGCAGGGCAGACCTTCATTCTCGCTGTGGACCGGCTCGACGGACAGGATGAAGTAGTCATCAAGCCGCTGGCCGGCTTCAAGCCCAGGGGCGTGGCAGGCGCGACGATTTCCAGCGAGGGTGTGCTGGTGCTGGTGCTGGAAATGCGTGAAATCATGGCAGAGCAGCGCCACTAGCCTCCCGCCGCACGCCGCGGATTGAATCTGCGTCGTTGTATAAGAACACCCGAACACCCCCGATCGGTTGGCGCGCGCAGCGCACGACTCCCCTTTATCGGGATTGCGCCTCCGGCTTGCCCGGGACGCGGCAAATAGGCGCCTAAACCCCCCTTTCTTCGTTGATCGAAATCGGTCGCGCGGCGGCAAGATGCGCCATGACTGCACGCGTACCCGTCGATGCTGCCTGCGTGACCAATGGCTGAAGAAAACGACACCCCGCGCACCGAAGAACCGACCCCACGCAGGCTGGAACAGTCACGCGAGGAGGGCAAGGTAGCGCGTTCGCGCGAACTGTCCACCACGCTCACGCTGATTTCAGCCGCTCTGGTGTTCTATTCCGCCGGACCGCACGTCATCGATGGCTTCGCACGCACGCTGCGCATGGGGCTGTCGTTGTCCAGGGCCGACGCCTACGACAGCGGCGGAATGCTCACACGCCTGGCCGGTATTGGCCTGGAAGGCGCGGGCGCGGTGGCGCCTCTGATGGTCACGCTGCTTGCTGTGGCTCTGTTGGGCCCGACTCTGATCGGCGGCTGGATCCTCTCCGCCAAGGCCGTGCAGCCGGACTTTTCCAGGCTGTCTCCGCTGCGGGGACTGAAGAACATGTTTTCCTGGAACGGCGTCGGTGAACTGATCAAGGCCGTGCTCAAGGCATTGCTTCTGGCGCTGGCCGCGTTCGCGGTGTACTGGAATACACAGGACGAATTACTCGCTCTGGCCGCCGTTCCCGCCGGCCGTGCCCTGTCCGACTCGGGCGCGCTGCTCGTGTGGGCCTTTCTCGTCCTCGCCTCGAGCCTGGTGCTGGTGGCGGGCGCGGACGTGCCGTTCCAACTCTGGCGTTATCGCAAGGGTCTGGCGATGACGCGCGAGGAGGTGCGCAAGGAATTGCGTGAAACCGAGGGTGATCCGCAGATCAAGGGACGCATTCGCAGCGAGCAGCGCGCGCGCGCGCGCGCCCGCATGATGCAGGAAGTACCCAAGGCCGACGTGATCGTTACCAATCCGCTGCATTACGCGGTCGCACTGCGCTACAAGGCTGCGAGCATGGGCGCCCCGAGCGTCGTGGCCAAGGGTGCCGAACTGCTTGCGGCCCGTATTCGCGACCTGGGCGCCGAACACGGCGTGCCCGTTCTGCAGGCGCCACCCCTGGCACGCGCCCTGTATTTCAATACCGATATCGGGCAGGAGATTCCCGGCCCGCTGTACAACGCGGTGGCGCAGGTGCTCGCCTACGTGCATCAGTTGCGCCGCTGGCGCGAGACCGGGGGAAGCGCGCCGGTCGAGCCGCGCGAACTTCCGGTGCCCTCTGACCTGGATCCGCTCCGCCACAGAGGTGAACATTGAGCGCGGTCGCATCAGCGGCGCTTTCGCGTCCGTCGCTGACCACGCTGTCCGGGCCGCTGCTGATCATCATGATCCTCGGCATGATGATTCTGCCCTTGCCGCCGCTGATGCTCGACCTGCTGTTCACGTTCAACATCTCGCTGGGCATGATCGTGCTGCTGGTGAGCCTGTACACGCTGCGGCCGCTCGATTTCGCGGTGTTTCCGACCGTACTGCTGCTGACGACTCTGTTGCGCCTGTCGTTGAACGTTGCATCGACCCGCGTGGTGCTGCTCGAAGGCCACGCCGGTCCGGCGGCGGCCGGCAAGGTCATCGAGGCGTTCGGCCATTTCCTGGTCGGTGGAAACTTTGCCGTCGGCCTGGTGGTTTTCGCGATTCTCGTCGTAATCAATTTCGTGGTCATCACCAAGGGGGCCGGCCGCATCGCCGAGGTGACGGCGCGCTTCACATTGGATGCGATGCCCGGCAAGCAGATGGCGATCGACGCCGATCTGAATGCGGGCCTGATCGGCGAGGACGAGGCGCGCCGGCGGCGCACGGAGATCGCCCAGGAGGCCGACTTCTACGGGTCCATGGACGGTGCCAGCAAGTTCGTGCGCGGCGATGCCGTCGCCGGCATCTTGATCCTGTTCATCAACCTGATCGGCGGCCTCGCAATCGGCATGCTGCAGCATGACATGAGCTTCTCAGCCGCCGCCAACAACTACGTACTGCTCGCAATCGGTGACGGCCTTGTGGCCCAGATTCCCGCGCTGGTGATTTCGACTGCGGCCGGCCTCGTGGTCGCGCGGGTGGGCACCGGGCAGGACGTGGGTCACCAACTGGTCGCGCAATTGTTCGCCAATCCGCGGCTGCTTTACATCACCGGGGCGCTAATAGGCGCCCTGGGAATCATACCGAACATGCCGCACGTCGCGTTCCTGGTGCTGGCCGCGGCGCTTTGCGGCGCGGCCTTCCTGATCGAGCAGCGCGATGAGCAACCCGAAGTGGTGGTCCCGGAGGCGAGCGTTCCCGTAGCCGAGGAGTCCCCCGAGGCGAGTTGGGAGGACCTGGCGCCGGTCGATGTATTGGCGCTGGAAGTCGGCTATCGAGTCATCCCGCTGGTGGACAAGAGTCAGGGCGGGGAACTGCTCGCGCGTATCAAGGGCTTGCGGCGCAAGTTTGCGCAGGACATCGGTTTCCTGCCGCCCGCGGTGCACATACGCGACAACCTGGAACTCAAGCCCAACGGCTACCGGATTCTGCTCAAAGGGGTGACGATCGGACAGGGAGATGTAATGGGCGGGATGTATCTCGCCATCGATCCGGGCCGTGTTACCGGAACATTGCCCGGCACGCCGGCCAAGGATCCGGCGTTCGGCCTGCCGGCGGTGTGGATCGATGGCGTGCTACGCGATCAGGCGCAGCTTCAGGGCTACACGGTCGTGGACGCGAGCACCGTTGTCGCGACACACCTGTCCAATCTGATCCACGTTCACGCCGCTGATTTGCTGGGCCGCCAGGAAACGCAATACCTGTTGGATCACGCCGCCAAGCATGCGCCCAAGCTGGTCGAGGAAGTCGTGCCCAAGCTGGTGCCGCTGGGCGTGTTGCAGCGTGTGCTGCAGCACCTGCTGGAGGAGGGTGTGCCCGTGCGCGACCTGCGCACCATACTCGAGACGCTGGCCGAGCACGCGGGGCGCACCCAGGACCCGGGCGAATGCACCGCGGCCGTTCGCGTTGCGCTCGGGCGCACGATTGCGCAGCAGATATTCGGCGACGCGACCGAGGTTGAAGTGGTCACCGTGGACCCGGAACTGGAGCGCGCGCTCCAGCAGGGTTTGTTCCCCGGTGCCGAGGCGGCCGGAATGGAGCCCGGGCTGGCAGACGAATTCAGGAACCAGTGCCGCGCGGCGGCGCAGCGACAGGAAATGCTCGGACGCGCGGCGGCGCTGCTGGTGCCGGACCGCCTGCGCATGCCGCTGGCGAGGTTACTGCGCCGCAGCGTTCCGAGCCTGCGCGTTCTCGCGCTCTCGGAGATTCCCGAATCCAAGACCGTCCGGGTCAGCACCGTCGTAGGAGGTAAAACGTGAGCGTAAAGAAATTCGTTGCCGCGACTTCGCGCGAGGCCCTGAAGAAGGTTCGGGAGTCCCTCGGTCCGGATGCCTTGATCCTGTCCACGCGACCACTCGGAAAGAACGTGGAGATCGTTGCCATTCACGCAGATGCGGCGCAGGCGATCATGCCTGCTGAGGCGAAGCAAGCGCTCGGCGTGCCGGCCACTGGCGCCGCAGCGAGCGCGGCCAGCGCTCTGGCCGCGGCCGCGCGCCGGCTCGGAGTGCGTTCGCCGGGCGCCTACGACACCGAGCGTGTCGAGGAATTCCGGCCACCGCACGTCGACGATGAGAACGTCGTGCGCGGCCCCGTCAGCACCGTGCCGCGGCGACCAGAGAGTGCCGCGCGCAGCCGCCAGCCTGCCGCACACATGGTCGGGCGGCATGTGGAGCCGCGCGCTGCCGAGGAACGGGAGTTCACGGCCGGCGCCGGCGCGCAGCCTGCACGCGTGGAGCGTGCCCTGGAACAAGTGGGCCCGATTGCATCTGCGACCGAGCGCGGCCCGCACGACACCGCAGTCATGGTCGAACTCAAAGCCGTGCGCGGGCTGCTGGAGAACCAGCTTGCCACGCTCGCGTGGGGCGATTCGCTGCGCCGCAGCCCGCTGCGCGTAAAGCTCACGCGCTTGCTGCTTGCCGCAGGAGTCAGTCCGGCGCTGGCGCGCGGCGCCCTGGCCAAGCTGCCGGACGACTACTCCGATGAGCAGGCCACCAAGTGGCTGGCCGACCTGCTCGCCCGGAACCTTCCGGTCGTGGAGCCGCAGCACAACCTGGTCACACAGGGCGGCGTGTATGCGATCGTCGGTCCCACGGGCGTGGGCAAGACGACTACCACGGCCAAGCTTGCGGCCCGCTGCGTAGTGCGTTTCGGCGCCGAGAACCTCGCCTTGGTTACGACTGACAGCTACCGGATCGGCGCGCAGGAGCAGTTGCGCACCTATGGACGCATACTTGGCGTGCCGGTGCACGTGGTGCAGGACGAAGGCGGGCTGGCCGGTGCGATCGCCAGCCTGCGGCGCAAACATCTGGTGCTGATCGATACGGTCGGGATGGGCCAGCGCGACAGCCGCGTGATCGAGCAGGTGAGCATGCTCGCCAATTCGGGAGCCAAGAGAATTCTGGTGCTCAACGCCACCTCGCACGGCGAGACGCTTGAAGACGTTGTGCGGGCTTTTCAGGGCAAAGCGCTCGCTGGCTGCATCATTTCCAAATCCGATGAAGCCGTGCGCATCGGTAGCGTGGTGGACACGGTGATGCGCCACCGCCTGCGCGTGCATTTCGTGGCCAACGGCCAGCGCGTGCCCGAGGACCTGCACGAAGCCAATTCGAAGTACCTGGTACATCGCACGCTCAATGCCCCGGCTCCCGCGAAAGTGTTTGAACTCGGCGACGAGTATTTTTCGACGCCCATGCATGGCGGCGAGGCGGCAGTGGATCCGGTTGCAGGCGGCGTGGCCCATGCGTGAGGACCAGGCATCGGGGCTGAGACGCCTGTTCGCGCAGCGCGCGGCGCGTGTGCTGCTGGTGGCTGATTCGGCGTGGCCGCGACGCGGTTGGCTGGCGCTGAATCTGGCGGCTGCATCTTCGCGTGCCGGCGAGCAGGTCATGGTGCTCGATGGCGAGCGAGAAAGTGCAGGCGCGCTTTGGGGCGCGCGCAACCGATACGAACTCGGCCAGGTTCTGGACGGCGACCGGCGCCTGGTGGATGTACTCGTGCCCGGGCCGCAAGGCAGTGTCATCTTGCCCATGCGCCGCGCGGCAGCAACGCTGGCCAGGCATGGATCCGCGGGACGCGCAATACTCGCGCGCGCGCTGGATGACTTCATGGAACACGACGGACTGCTCGTTGTTCCAGTGGCGCCGGCGAGGCTGGCCTCGCCGCTGTGGCGGATCGGAGGCGGCGATGTGTTGTTTTGCATCGGCCGGGGAACCGCCGCGACAACGCGGGCCTACGCGGCCATAAAGTCGCTGCTCGCGCAAGGGCCGCAGCCTAACGTGCAGGTGTCATTCGCGTGCGCCGGGGCGTCCGATGCGATGGAGTCCGCGCGCAGCGCCCATGAGCGCTTCGAACGCCTGGACGCAATCGTGCAGCGTTTTCTCGGCGCAAAACTGCGCTTTGCCGGCGCCCTGTCGGCAGTCGATCTGGTGCAGGTACCGGAAGCTTGGGCGCGGGACGACGATACGCCGGAGCCAGGCGGTTCGATCGCGGCGCTGGCGCGCGCCATTTCGGGGTGGCAACTGCCGCAACTCGATTTCGTGGTTCGCCGCAGCGCAGGGCGTTCCAGGGAACATGTAACGATCTAGGAGTGTGCAATGTACAAGTCTATCGACGTGCTGGACAAGGAGGCGGCGATCGAGAAATTCTCGCCGCTGGTGAAACGCATGGCCCATCACATGCTCGCCAAGCTGCCGCCGTCGGTGCAACTGGACGACATCATCCAGGCCGGCCTGATCGGACTGATGGACGCGATCAACCGCTATCAGGACAATCATGGCACGCAGTTCGAAACCTACGCCACGCATCGCATTCGCGGGGCGATACTTGACGAGCTTCGCAGCAACGACTGGCTGCCGCGCAGCCTGCGCCGCTCCCTGCGGGAGGTCGAGGGGGCGAACTCGCGCCTCGAACAAAAGCTGGGACGACCGCCGGTAGAACGGGAAATGGCCAAGGAGATGGGCGTACCGCTCAAGGAGTACCAGGACCTGCTGCAGGAAGCGCGCGGTTACCAACTGTTCCACATCGAGGATTTTGCTGTCGACGAAGAGAGCTATCTGGACCGCAATTGTCCCGACGACACGGCTAATCCGCTGGCGCGGCTCCAGGATGCGCGCCTGCGCGAGGCGCTGGTCCAGGCCATCGGTCTGCTGCCCGAGCGCGAAAAGCTGCTGATGGGCCTGTACTACGACAAGGAACTCAATTTCCGCGAGATCGCGGCCGTGCTAGGGGTGAGCGAGTCGCGCGTGTGTCAACTCCACGGCCAGGCCGTGGCGCGCCTGCGGGGAAAGATTTCGGACTGGGTCTAGGGTCTAGGGTCTAGGGTCTAGGGTCTAGGGTCTAGGGTCTAGGGTCTAGGGTCTAGGGTCTAGGGTCTAGGGTCTAGGGTTAGGCCTAGGCCTAGGGCTAGCCCTAGATGATCAATCCGGCTGACACGCCCGGGCTGCAATTCGACACATCAGACCGGAGCGGTCCATGGTCACGCGCTATGGTCCCACCCAGAACACCCGCCGCCGCCTGACTTTCGTCACCCGCGATTCGGCTCTGTTCAGGCCGGTCCGAGGCGTATAACCTATCGAATCCCTTCCGGGATGCGAGGAGCCTGCAATGCGAAAATCAATTGCGATGACGCTACTGGTTTTGGTGAGCAGTAATGCGGCTGCGGAGTGGCTCAAAGTCGGTACCAGCGCCATTGCCGCATCCTACGCGGATCAAGAGACTATTCGCAGGGCAGGCACACTGGTAAAGATGTGGGGCCTGCTGGATTTCACGGTCGCTCAACAAAGCCCCGCAAGTCGTGAAAAGCATTACCTGTCGGAAAAGACACAAGTCGAGTTTGACTGCCGGAAAGAGCGAGCGAGGATGCTTTCCTATACGTTGCACTCTGAAAATATGGGCCGTGGCAACGTCGTGCATTCCAGCTCCAAACCTGAAAAGTGGGAGTCAGTTCCGCTAGGCAGCGCAATGGCCGCTGCGCGGCGATTCGCCTGCCGTGATCGATAGGCGCTTGTGATGTTTTCACGAACTGTCGGGTTGTTGAAAGAACAACTGCCCGGGGACCGGGGACCTTGCGAGTCAGCGGAACCTGGGGCTCAGAGCAGGCGAATGCGGGTAGACAAGAGATTCTGTGTCGGGAAGGGCGCCGGTCGCGGCGTGGCTCGTAACGCATCCGCTTCAGCCCTGCATCTGCGTCAGCGCTTGAGTAGACCTCAGACGTGATGTAAATCACAACGCATGGCCACGATCGGCCCATGATGGTTGCTGTGGAGGAGGAACATGCATGCGGCTCGTCTCTGCTCCAGCGCCGTCGCGGGCGTTTTTCCCGAGAACCTTTACTCCGGCCGACGGCGAAGGGTCAAGTCATGCCTCCCGCGGACGCTTGACCGCTGGCCATTCCAATCTTCAACTACTATCAGGAGAGTGCATAACATGAGCAATCAAGTAGCAGGAGCAGTAGTGCGGACCCTGGCTGTGACCAGTTTGATTCTGATGGCCGTCATCGGCTCGGTCGCCCAAGCCCAGACGGGGAGCAATGCCGGCCCGCCGAAGGAGCGGCTCTTGCTGACCATCAAGAGCGGTCCCCAGGGCTCGGGCTGGTACGTGGTTGTCGGTCTTATCGCCGAGCAGATCGAGAAAGCGTTCCCCAACGCACGCGTCACCAACACGCCGGGACAGCCGGTCGCCAATACCCGGGCCGTTGACGAGAAGAAGGCGGACATGGGCACCG
>Ga0326597_10010768_pt1 | contig 12163 bp, 11 predicted proteins | sample RVTome_12_FD_203789 | JGI IMG/M metagenome (GOLD analysis project Ga0326597, IMG submission 203789) | Soil microbial communities from uranium-contaminated site in the Upper Colorado River Basin, Wyoming, United States - RVT100D185 | ecosystem: Environmental > Terrestrial > Soil > Contaminated >... | reverse complement strand
CGTCCCACACGGCGATCGCGAACATGCCGACGAATCGGCGGACAGCCTCATCGATGCCCCACTGCTCGAACGCGGCCAGGGCGACTTCGGTATCTGAATGCCCGCGAAATGCGTGCCCGTAGGATTCCAGCTCATGGCGGAGATCGCCGAAGTTGTAGATTTCCCCGTTGAACGCGATGACGAACCGGCCCGACGCCGACCGCATCGGCTGATGGCCGTTGGGCGAGAGGTCGATGATGGCGAGACGACGAAATCCCAAGGCGATGCCAGCCTGCTCGTCGACCCAGATGCCGCTGTCATCAGGTCCACGGTGCTCGATCGGTTCACTCATGCGTCGAGCGTGATCGATCAGCTCGTCACGCGTGAACCCGGCTGTGCTCACGAGTCCGGCAAATCCACACATCGGAAAGGGAAAGGAACGCTACGAGAGAACGGCGGCCTCGTCCGGTTGCTCCGCCGCGACCGCCGAAGGAGATCGGGTCCGGCCATGCGGGCCCGGTGGAAGCGGCTGTTGGAGGATCGTGGCCGCTACGGCAGCCGCCACGACCTTCGCGCCCGCCGGCGTGGCGTGGAAGCCGTCGTAGTACATCTCGAGACTCCTGTCCAGCCACGGCATCAGATCCAGATGCTCCACGCCGAAGGCATTCGCGACGCGACCCGCCCTGGTGTTCACGAGCGCCATGAGCCCGGACACGACGTCAAACGAATAGTAGGTGGTGATCTCGGCTCGCCAGGCCTGCCCGAGCCCGCCATGCCACATGTGGGCCGCTTCCTCTGGCGAGTAGCTCTTCTCGAACCACGGTTGTTCGACGACGAGAACCCGGTCCGCGTGTCTCTCAGCCCGCCGGATCAGCCGCCGGAAGTGGGTTTCGAAGTGGTCGAGCATCGGCGAAGGGTCTGACGTCGTCGTTCGAATCTCTGTCGCTCGCGCGCGCATGGCTCTCGCGTTTCCAATCCAGCGCCCGGCCGGGTTGTGCACCTCGATAGGCCGCAGCCAGCGCCGGCGCAGCCTCCGGAGCAGTTCGATCACGGCGAGCTCGTTGGGCCTCCACCTGAAGGGGCCCTCGGGATGGCACATGAAGATGTCCCGCACGCGTGGTGACGCAGGCGGAGCTGGCGGGGTCCCTTGTTCCAACCACTGCAAGACGTCGCTGGCGCCGACCAGGATGATGATGGCCTGCAGGCGCGGATACCGTGGCAGCACGCGCTCGAGGATGAGATCGAGGGCCTCAGACCCGACACCGGAGCGGGCGATGCTTCCGACGTGGACCTTGGACGCCCCGAGCCGCTGCCTGTGATCCGGCATGTGAAGCAGGCTGTGGAGCGCGCCAGGCCAGCACGTGTGCTGGTCCAGCAGGTATCCTTCGGGCTGACTTCCGCCCACGACGAGCACTCGGTACAGTGTCTCGCCTGCCCGCACGTGAGGCACCTCGTCTCCGCGTTCCCCGTCGTTGTTGACCTCGAACCGCACCACGAGCTCCAGCTCAGGGAACACTTCGGGGTCGGGGTGCAGGCGGAGGCGCAGACCCGGCGGAAATATGTAGTACCGGCCTCGACGACGGAGCCACAGTCGAACCGAGAGCTCGGCCGTGACGGGTACAAGCACGAGAGCAGCGGCGAGGAAAACCCAGAACAGGTAGGTCATGGCATCTTGTGGCGTTCGGGATCAGAACGCAAGGGACCACTCGCCTTCGAGGCGAGAAAAGGAGACGTTGCCGGCCTGGAACGCCTGCAAGAGTTCAGGTCTCCTCGCATGGACCAACATCCATGGGCCCCGCCGGTGGAAGAGGCAGTACTTGTCCGACAGGGCCTGGAGGAAGCGGGGTTCGAGTCGTCCCGAGACCGCGATGGCGCCGAGCTGCCACGCGTCATAAAAGAGGTGATCGAGCACGCCGTCAATGGAAGAGGGCGTGGCTTTCAGTTGGAGCACCTCGGCCCTCCGTTCGGGATTGAGGTGCCAGATGTACCAGCCCAGGATCTGTTGGCCGTGCCGCAGCACGGTCTTCAGCAGGCGCCCGCCGGGTCTGGTTTGGGCGGCGCGCTCCAAGAGCCATGCGAACGTCCGCTCGTCGTGCTCCACGTGAAGGACCCCGACATCATGAAAGTCGGGCATGACGCTCGAGGCGGTTGCCGCGTCGAGATCGGCGGCAGAGTCCCGCGTGCACGCCTGGTGGAAGTAGCTGCGTGGCAGGCGTGTCGCCAGCGCGTCGATGATCGTCGCCAAGGGACTTGCCACCACACCGAGCGGCGTCAGGCCGCTGCGGTTGCGCATCAACGACACGCCAAGGCGCGCCGGGCGCAACGGACGCGTCCAGTGAAGACTCAGTAAAGGCGCGGTCCCGCCTCCGAGTCCTTCCCAGATCCGCCGCGAGACGTCCGTGGCGTCGTCCGCAATCGACAGATCCTGCGGCCCCTCCAGGAATGCCTTCGCGAGCCCCACGGCCACCAGGCCGACTGGGCTCGCCGGGTCCACGACAAACTGCGAGCTGACGGCCATCCGCCGCGGGACTGTGCCAAGGAAGCCGACGATGTGGCCGTGGTCGTCCTCGTAGACCAGCGATGGCAGGTACGGGTCGTAAAACGGGCTGTCGAGGAAGACGTGGCAGAAGTAGGAGCGGTACGAGTCGAGCGCGCTGGAATCCGTCCGTCCCCGTGGCTTGAAGACCGCCTGATGCAGGCGCGCGACCTGAGCAATGTCGTCTTCGCTGAACGGCCGAATGCGACTCATAGGAGGTCCAGGCTATCTCGTCGAGCAGAGGTGGCGAGCGGACTTCGCGAGCGCGGCGGCGGCGTCCCGCGTCGCCGCCGCGGCGCGGGCGAGCTGGGCGGTGGCATGCGCCGAATAAATGTCGGCACTGAGCGTCGCGCGGGCGCGGACGGGCCAGAGATACTTGACCCGTTCCTCGCCTTTGAGGAAGTCGAACTCGGTGGCGCCTTCCTGCGAGGCGCGGTCGATCGCGGCGGCCAGCGTCAGCTGCCCGAGGTGAATGCGTCCCGCCCATTCACGGTCATAGCCGGCGAAGTAGTACCCCCACCATCCTCCGGTCGCCAGCCCGTAAAATACCGCCACCGTGCGGGCGTCCACCGACAGCCGGAGCAGTTTGAGCCGTTGTTCCCTCAGCAACAGCGGCAGCACGTGCCGGTGAAATCGGGCCGCGCGGGGATCATCGAGCGCGGATCCACTCGTGCTGTTGCTCCAGCGAGCATGAAGCAACCCAGTGAGGGTCCCAAACGCTTCTACGACGTCATCGAGATCCTTGACCATGTCGACCCGGACGCAGCCACGGCGCTCCAGCCAGCGGCGGTGCTTATCGAGCGAGCGGGAGTGCCACAGTTGCGATTCCCGGTCGATGGAGGATGACCAGAGCTCCGCGAGATCCAGAGACGGTAGCGTGTGCACGTCCCGCGGCTGCAGTGCCAGACCGAGCGAACGCTCAGCGTTGACACGGTGGACGGCGCCCCAGAGCGGCGACTCGACCGGCACATCCCGGAGCTCCAGCACGAAGCCTCGCCTGCCGAACGTTTCGCCGAGCCACGACAGAAACGTATCTGCGCAGACTGCTTCGAAGCCTCGTGCCGCCAGCAGGTCGACCCGATCGGATCCGAGACCACCTCCCAAGAGACCCACGCGCACATGCGCCAGCGTGTGGCGAACGGCAACCGGCGCGACGCCCCGGAGCTGTCCACCGTCCCTGAAGAGCACCAGCCACGGCTCGGTGCCGGCGGGCGGGTCTGCAAAGAACCCCGACAGCCAGGCTCGGGACAGGAACACCCCGACCTCGGGGCGGTCCTCGATGAACAGATCGAGAGCGGCGACGTCCTCCGGCCCCAGATCGAGATCGCGCTTGAGCTCGACGACGACGAGGCGAGCGGTGGAGCCCGCGGTTGCCGACGTTGACCGTGCGCAGTCGGTCACCGCAGCCCGGTCATTCACGCCCGGCTTCCCATGCGAAATCGCATCAGGTGCGGCCTGAGATCCACGTACGGATCGTGGCGGTACACGAAGAAGACCCATGTGAAGCCGAACAGCAGGACCATCGTCGATCCTGCCGCGACCAGACCGGCAATACTGTCGACGTGCAGGCCCAGCTTGAACCACAGCAGCAGCGCCAGGATTGGAAGGCCGCCCAATGCCGCTCGTGGAACGACGTACTTGACGTACGTCGCGGGCGCGATCGCCAGCTCGCGACAGGCAACCGTTAGCACGATGACGGCGAAAAGAATGTTTGGAATCGCAGTCCCCAAGGCGACCCCTGCCAACCCCAGCGGGCCAATCAGCCAGACGCTCAGCGCGACGTTCAGCAGGCCTGCGGCGAGAAACGCGATCGTGGGAATCCGCGGCCTCCCCATGCCCATCAGTACCGGCAAGGCGACACCTCTGACGGGGAGGAAGACCAGGCTCGAGAGCATGAGAATCTGGAGCACGTGACCCGAAGGGGCCTCGAACGTGGGATCGATCCACCATCCGATGAATCGGCCCCCGAAGACGATCAGAAAGAGACCCGCCAAGAGGCTCAGCGACAGGGCAACCTTCGACCATTTGAGAAATATCTCGCGGAGCTCCTCGGCGTTCCCCTCGGTGTGCAGCTTGGTCGCCATCGGTGACACGACGGCGGCGATAGCGATGACGAAGTCCATCAGGTACACGATCAAGCTATTGGCGACGGCATAGTACGGAATCGCCGCGACACCGAGGAATGCGCCGATGACCACGGCGTCGGTCTCGAAGCCCAAACGCGCGCCGGCGTTCAACAGCAGTACGTACACACTGAACGAGAAGATCCGCCGCAGCATGCTCCAGTCGAAATCGGCCGGGTTGAAGCGCACACCGGTATAGCGACGGCGGATCACGAGCCACGAGACGCAGAAGTCGAACACCAGACAGGCGAGCTGAATTGAGGCCAGGACGAGGAGCGACGCGCCGAGGGTCAGCAGACCGACCGTAAGGGTCAGGCGAAGGAGCACCCCGGCGATCCGGATCACATTCCGGAGCACGAAATCGTGGTGCGCGAACAGGATGCCTTCGGGAAGCAGCCCGATGAAGCTCGCGGCGACGTAGACGACCATCACGCCAAAGGCCAGGCGGGACTCCCCCTCAAGGCCCGCAGGGAGGTCGTACGCGGCGAGAAACGCGATCATCAGCCCCCCACCAATCGCCAGCGCGGCGACGCCAATCACGAGATAGAGGGCGGCGCAGCTTCCGATCGCCTCGTTGACTTTTCGCGGCTCGCGTTCGGTGACGTATTGCGCCAGGTACCGCACGGAGGCCATCGGGACCCCGAGCGCGAGCAGGCTCATGTAGCCGGTCATCGCCGTGATCAGGGTCCAGGTCCCGTAGCCCTCCTGCCCGAGCGTCCGGATGACAAAGGGTGTCAGCACATAGGTGGCGACCGTCGTCGCCAGGATAAGAACCCAATTGCTCCCAACGTTTCGCAGCATGGTTGAACCTGTCGCCAGTCAGGGCCGACTGGCGACTGACGTGACCTTACGCGGACAGCACGCTTCGCCCGAGGGCGACATCGAACGCGAACTGGTGCGGAGAGGCGTACCAGAGTGAGATGGGCACTCTGCGCAGATGGAACGGGTCGGTACCCGCGTGGTTGACGCCGCCGAATCCCGAGCAGCAACAACGAAAGCCGGCGGCCCTCACACGCTCGCGGTTGGCGTCGGTGAGGTGGTGCGGTCTGCCGTATGGATAGGCAAAGGATTCGACGGGCGCGGCAAGCTGCGTCTCGAGCTCCAGCCGTGCGCCGAGGATCTCCTCCTGTGCCTGCGGGGCGTCTACTTGGCCGAGATCGACGTGCGTGCGCGTGTGGGCGCCGACCTCGAACCCTCTCTGGTGCAGCGACCGCACCTGGTTCCACGTCATCCAGGGGTAACGCGCGCCGCGCTGCGCGTCCCACCACGGCACGACGTCGGTGCCGATCCACTGCGTGACGACGAAGAAGGTGGCGGGCAGCGACAGCTTCTCGAGCACCGGGGCGGCATGATCGAAATTGTCCCGATAGCCGTCGTCAAAGGTGATCGCGAGGGCGCGATTCAGGGGCGTGCGGCGCTCTAAGGCACGAACGACGTCCCGCAGAGGGGCAACCTGGAAATGGCGCCTGAAGAAGCGGCAATAGCGCTCGAAGGTGGCGACATCAACCGTGAGCGCGTCGGAACCGTCCGTCTTCTGGACCCGATGGAACATCACGACGATCGTGGCATCCTTCAGCAGGATCGTGTCGAGCCGTGCGAGAAGCAGGCCGTGACCGAGCAGACGCTTTCCGGTGCCTGACGTCATGGGCGTTGCGCCCTAGCGGACAGCACGCGCAGGATGGGGCGAACGGCGGAGGAAATGTGTTCGAAGCACGCGTGAAACACTGCCTCGTCACCATCGACGGGATCGAAGAGTTCCAGCGGCGTGTCGGAGGCGAGGCTGGTCAGCAGAAACGTCTTCGCGCGAGCCTCCGGGAAGCGGCGTCGCATGACTGCGAGCTGGAGGATGTCCATAAGGAAGATGACATCGGCATCCGCGACTGCCTCCGGTGTGACCGGAGCGGCGGCATGCTCAGTGAGGTTGACGCCGTGTTTCACGGCTGTACGAACTGCTGTCAGATGCGCCGGCTTCCCCGGCACCGCCCCCAGGCCTCCCGAGGAGATCGAGAGGGCTGTCTGTGCGCCCAGGGCTTGTGAAATCAGGGCCGCTGTGAAGGGGCTTCTGATGATGTTGCCGTGGCAGACGATCAGGACACGCTTGGCGGAGACGAGGCGGGTCACCAGGGCGTTTGGGTCCCGCCGGATTCGGTTCATTCGCCGGCGTTCGACGCTGCAGTCCAGCTTTGACCGCCCATAGGCGAGACACCGTGCTGCGAGCCCCCACACGAGGGCTGCGGTGCCAATCCGTGCGCAGTACCGAGCATGCGTACCGCCACGTTGCATCGCGCTATCGGGCCCGTACCCTGGTGGCCCAGCCACGCAGGCTCCGACGCTGCCGGAAGCGACGCTGCCGGTTGGTGGTGATGACCTTCTGGGCGACCGTGCGGCGATACGTGGCCACCAGGGCCTGTCCGTGCCTCTCGTACGAGAATTCGTCCTCGACTTTGTGCCGCGCTCGAGCCCCGAGCGTCTCGGCCCACCGGCGATTGGCAAGCAGGTCCAGGCAAGCCTCAGCCAGCGCGCGATCGTCCCTTGGCGGGACCAGCAGGCCCGTCCGCCGATGCGCCACGACCTCAGGCACGCCGCCGACGGCCGTGGCCACGACCGGTCTTGCGAGGGCCATCGCTTCGAGCAGGGCCATCGGGATGCCCTCGTCCAGTGAGGAGAGGACGAAGACGTCCATGGCAGAGACCAGATCGTAAACGTCGGTCCGGGCGCCGAGGAACAGGCACGCGCGATCGATCCCCAGGCCCGTCGCGGTGTTGATCAGGTCCGTCTTGAGCGGACCGTTGCCCACGATCAGAAACCGCGCCTCGGGCTCCCGCGCGAGCATCAGCCGCGCCGCCTGGAGGAAGTGTGCCTGCCCTTTGACCGGCGCCAATCTGCCTACCGTGCCGATGAGGGGCGCGTCTTGACCGATCCCGATCGCCTGTCTGACCTCGTCGCGCGCACGCGCCGGCCGCACATGGTGCAGGACCACGCCGTTGTGGAGTGGGACAACGGCCGCGGGGTTATGGCCCGACTCTTCGAGGCGGTCGGCGACTCGTCTGGACACCGCGATGATGCGGTCGGCGAAACAGCGAAGTATCACCGTGTCGAGCGTGTCGTACACCTGGAACTTCATCCAGTCCCAGCCGCTGAGTGCCTCGCTCCACCCGTGGACGGTCCGAATCACGCAGGGCACGCCTGCCAGTTTGGCGGCGCACGCCCCCAATACGGTGTCCTTGTAGCGGTGCGTGTGGACGACGTCGACAGGATGATCGCGCAGGTACCGCGTGAGGCTGATCACGATCTCGACCGCGTTGTGCTGATGCTCGTCGATCACCGTCACGGAAACACCGAGCCGCCTCAGTTCGCGCGCGAGCGGCCCGTCGTTCAGCAGCACGGCGGTCAGGCGCACATCCGGCCGCTCGACCAGGTACGACGCGACCGTGGCCACTTGGACCTCGGCGCCGGCCCACAAGTCGGCGGACATGACGTGGCAGACGCGCACCGGGGCGTTGTCAGGCTGCCTCAAGGCAATAGAACCTCATGTAGTAGCCCGGAAGCGGGGCATCCGGCACCGCGGTGAGGGTGATCTGGCGCGCGACGGTAAACCCACTTCGCCGGAAGAGCATCTGCGCGTCCCTCGGGCGGTACCGGTTCTGTACCGGCTGTCGCGGAAGCGTTGAGAGGTGTTCGAGAGGTGCCTGCGGGCGCACCTTCCGCACCATCCAGCGCGCCAACGTGATCGGGCGAGGTCGCGGCCAGAAGAACTCCCGGGCTTTGATGCCGAACCGCTCGGCCAGTGTGACGTCAGTCAACAACGCGAGGATGTACCGGCCTCCGCACTTCAGGACGCGCCTCACCTCGAGGGTCGCCGCCGCATCGTCCAGGAAGTGTTCCATCGCGCCGATACTCGTCACGACGTCGAACGTGTGGCTCGCAAACGGGAGCCACTCGGCGGCGCCGATGGCCACTGTGGCGCCCGATCGCTCGCGGGCCCTCAGCAACGCCTGGCGCGAGAGGTCGACGCCGAATCCGTCCATGCGTCGGGCCTCTCCGAGGAAGAAGCCCTCTCCGCAGCCAACGTCCAGGTAGCGTCCGGGTCCCAGTGCTTCGACGAGATCCGCAACGTATTGCGTGAATGCGCCGGTGTGCCCCTGCTCACGCCACACATCCGCCCGCGACTCGTAGAGCGCGTCGTAGTAGACGCCGATCTCCCGGCACCGTTGAGCCAACGAACTCGAGCCGAGCAGATCCGGGATGCCGTCCGGATTCGTATACGCCACACCGCATGTGCCGCAGGTCAGATCGCTCAGCGGACCTCGGCAGTCAGGACAGTGGAAAAGACTCATCGGCGGAAGGGAGCCGCGGCGAGATGCTCGACATCCCGGTCACCGAACCAGGCCAACCATTCCCCGGCGTCAAGAACGGCGTCCATGCCAGGGCCGTCGTGGTAGACGTGCACAGCCATCGGGACCGACTCCTCACGTGGCAGGAAGCCGAGTTGACGGATCAGCGGGAAAAAACGACAGTCCATCGCGGCGCCGATCGACGCCTTGATGCACCCGCGTTCCAGCATGACCGTCAGACTTGCCGCGAGCAGCGCACCGATAATCTCGGGCTCTGGAGGTCCGAAGAGGTCCGCGACGTGCCCGTACCCTTCTCCATCCACCTCGAAGGCGACATAGCCAGCCAAGCACCCATGCGACCGCAGCCCCAGCACTTGAAAGGGGGCGGTGGGCGGATCGAGGAAGCGCCAGTTCAGGTAACGGCTGTCACGAACGGTGAGAACACCGCACCGATCGGCGGTGCGGCTCCACAGTTCATCGAACTCTTCGTCAAAGCGCTCCACAGGGAACACCGAGAGGTGTCGCGGCAGTGCCCAGCGGCGGCGCTGGAACCCGCGATAGGCGCGATCGGCGCCGCGTGCCACGCCGTCCAGGACCGGAACGCGTTCGCAGACCACTCGCAGGGAGAGGGGGCAGACCATCCGCCGAAACTGGAGCACGACGTGGGTACCGGCCCGCTGCCCGACGCCGATCGTGATCTTCCGGTAGACCGATAGCGAGCCGGGGTTGGAGAAGCTGAAGCTGAATGGGACACCTTCGTCTCTGAGCTCTGACCACGACGCACGCACCAGCGCGCTGAACAGACCTTGACCCCGAAAGGCCGGATGGGTCATGGCATCCCCGGCTTGGCCAACGAGGGCATCATGACCGCGAATGCGAAAGCGCCACGGGAACACGGGCCGGAGAGCGACAATGTCCTTCGTCGTGCAGTCCTCCGCCAGCCAGAGCTTGCAGGGGCCTGCGGGGTTTGCCTCGTATAGCCACCGCACGCTGTCCACGGACCGGCGCACCCCGTAAACCGCCTCTGCCAGCCGTGCAATCTGCGCGAAATCCGCCGCATTCCCCTTGCGGATTTCGACATTGGAAGGGCGGATCTCCTCCGCCAGACACCCACTCGATACCGTCATCGCGCGTTGATCTCCACGTGAGGTGTCACCTGAGCGCGCCCGCCTGCCCGCTTCCCTTCGCGCCAACTGGAACTCGCGTCAGTGGGCTGCGCAGCCAGGACGCAGGACGCGCGACGAGTTTCCGAACAGCCTGCGCCGCCGACGCGGACAGGTCCCTGCCATAGTGATACGCCTCGCGCAGGAACGGGCCCGGGTCGTCGCGACGTTCGATCTCGTAGTGGAGGCCCGGAGCCGTGAACTTTAGAAAATCGAGCAGTGTGCGCGATCGTGACGGAGCATCGAGGGGAAGGCGCAGGGCGCGGTCTGTGTGAAACAGGCGCAACAACAGATGATCCAAGTCGCCGAACAACCAGCGGCTCTTCACGCCGACGTGGTAGGTGGAGGGCAAAACGGGCCGGTGTCCGAGCGCCAGTTGATAGCTGAGATACGGGAAATCGACACCGGCGTCCACCGCCAGTTGCAGAGATCCCCAAAAGCGGCCGTTCACCTCCATCAGGAAGGACTTCCCAGTTCGTCCGTCCTGCTTGTATTCCAGCATCGCGACACCGTGCCACCTGAGCGGTCCGAGGAGGCAGATCGCATGAGCGGTCAATTGCGGATCGATCGGTACGGCTTCGCACAGCACGCTCACACCCCCCGAGGGCGGCTTCTCCCGAATGCGCCGGTGCGCGAACGTGGTGACCAGGTGGCCGTGGTCGAACAGGACGAACAGGCCGATGCCCGGGCCGATGATGCGCTCCTGAATCAAGGAAGGATAGGAGGCCAGATATTCGATGTCGTGATAGAGGCGACAGAGATCGGATTCACAGTCTGCATAATGAACGGTCGTGCCCAGCCAGCCGGTGTTGGTGAGAATCCTCGACCGACTCGGTTTGATGACCGCCGGATAGTCGAGTCGAGCCACGACGGCCTTCAAACCAGCGAGGCCCTCGACGAAATGCGTCCGGGGGATCGGGATGTCGGATTGCACGGCGCGCTGCAGGAGAGTCCACTTGTCCGACACCACGTCAAAGGCCTCAAACGGCGGAGCCGTCGTGGCGCTGCGGTCGCTGAAGGCGAGACGACTGCGCGCAACCAGGTGGGTGGTGACATCCGTCACCGGAATCACGACATCCACCTGCTCTCGCTCGACAAGAGCCGCCAGGAATCGTTCAAACGCCTCGGGCGTCTCGTATGGCGAGGGATATGTGACATGACGGGCGCAGTACTTGGATGAAGACGCCAGGCTGACTGGGCGCGCCTCCCCGACCATGACGGAAATCCCGCGTCGGCCCAGCGATCGCGTGATCGCGAGGGCCGGCCTCTGATCGCCGTCGGTGACAAACGCCTTCATGACCGGATTGTGGGCGGCTAGACTTTCCAGCTCGCGACTCGGGCAGACGAACCGGGACTCTCCAACGACATGGTGCGAGCTGCCCGACTCTCGTGAACGGCCCAGAGGCGAAGGATGAGGAGCATTCCGATGATGCCCGCGAGATCCAGGACAGAGTCGACGACCGAGGCCTCGCGGCCAGGGACGAACGATTGATGCCACTCGTCCAGGCCCGCCCACGTGGCGCTCGCGAGGAAGGCCACGCCGTACCTGCGCCAAGACGCATGTGGCATCGCGGCGAGGGTCTTGAACCAGCAGAAGGCGAGACCCGCGAAGAGCGGAAGATGCGCAAGATTCGAAGCGATCTGCACGACGGGGTCGTTTCCGCTCGGACCTAAATCGGAACGGGACGACAGCCAATAAATCCCTGCCATCCACATGAGGGTGAGAAAGCCGTACCGCCCGTTGCATGTGGCCACGCGCGGTCTCATGCCTGGAGCGCCACCTCGGAGCGCTGCTCAACGCGGGTGTCGTGTCGAGCGGCCTCAAGCAGTTCGGCGGCCACATGCACGTCATAACGCCGCGGCCGCAGGACCGACCACACCGCGAGCTTCTCGGGCACCCGGCCGTGAGCGATCGCGACGAGGGTGCGGACCGTTGTGAGGGCTAATGCGACGGCCGTAATCGGAACCCACAGCACACGGCCGGTCCACCCGGCCGCTCGCAGCCTTGTAAGCAGGTCGCCGCGCGTC
>Ga0326597_10010767_pt1 | contig 12163 bp, 7 predicted proteins | sample RVTome_12_FD_203789 | JGI IMG/M metagenome (GOLD analysis project Ga0326597, IMG submission 203789) | Soil microbial communities from uranium-contaminated site in the Upper Colorado River Basin, Wyoming, United States - RVT100D185 | ecosystem: Environmental > Terrestrial > Soil > Contaminated >... | reverse complement strand
CGCTTGGCATCAAGCAGCTGGTGCGGGGCCTGCCGCCGGACTCCTTCCGGCCGGGCGACGTGTACATCACGAATGACCCCTGGGCGCTCGCCGGCCATCTGAACGACGTCTGCGTGCTGAGCCCGATCTTCCACCACGATCGCCTCGCCGCCTTTACCGCCTGCATCCTGCACCACTCGGATATCGGCGGGCGCGTCGCCTCGGACAACCGCGAGGTGTTCGAGGAGGGCCTGTTCATCCCGCTGGTCAAACTGTACGACGCCGGGCGGCTCAACCAGGGCGTGCTCGACATGATCCGCGCCAACGTGCGAACGCCCGAGCAGGTCACAGGCGACATCCGCTCGCAGATTGCCGCTAACCACGTCTGCGCGACGCAGATCGTCTGCATGCTCGAGGAATTCCGGCTCGACGGCCTGGACGATCTCGCCGACGAGATCATCACGCGCAGCGAGAGCAGTATCCGCGCCTCGATCGCGAAGGCACCCGCGGGCGTCTACTGCTCGGAAGGGGTGATCGAGCAGATGGAGGGGCAACCGGAAGTGTCGATTCGCTGCGCGGTCACGATCCAGGGCAGCGACATCCTGGTAGACCTCACCGGCTCGTCGCCGCAGGTGGATTGGGGCGGCAACGTGGTCTACAACTTCACATACGCCTACGTGCACATGGCGGTGAAGAGCATCTTCGACCCGGAGATCCCGAACAACGACGGCATCGCAGCGCCGATCCGCCTGGTCGCGCCCGAAGGCACGGTGGTCAACTGCCGCCATCCCGCGGCGGTGGCGGCGCGCATGCAGATCGGGCACTTCATCACGGAGGTGATCTACCGGGCGCTCGCCACGGCGCTGCCCGATCGCGTGGTCGCCGCGGGCGGCGGCACCCCGGCGACGATGCAGATGTTCTACGGCCGGCACGGCGACGGCCGCCCGTTCCACACCGTGCTGATCCGCGGCGGAGGCCTGGGCGCGAGTGCAGGGCGCGATGGCGAGGGCAGCTTCATCTTTCCGGCCAACGGCGCCAATACTCCGGTCGAGATTCTCGAAAGCGACTCGCCCCTCATCGTCGAGCGGCGCGAACTGCTCCCCGATTCCGGCGGCGCCGGCAGACAGCGCGGCGCACTTGGCCGGCGCGAGGTATTCCGCGTGCCCGACGACGAGTACGCGCCGCAGCCGCCGGTCAGCCTCGCGATCCAGTCAGGGCGGTTTCGCCTGCCGCCCGAGGGCCTGTTCGGCGGCCGGCCGGGCGCGCTCGCCCGCTTCCTCGTCAATGGCAAGCCTGGCGATCCATACGGCCTCACGCGCCTGCAGCCCGGCGACATTCTGGTCATGGACGCGGCCGGCGGCGGCGGCTTTGGGGATCCGGGCGAGCGCGACCAAGGGCTCCTTGCGCGCGACCTGCGCGAGGGCAAGGTGAGCCCCGAGAGCGCGCGGCGCGACTATGGCGCACCGAAGATGGCGACCTGACCGGACGAAGCACAGGCGGGCGATCTTGCGTCCGAGTGCGATGAAGGCGGTGATGCCGCTCGAAATGTCGCCCGACTTATGCCGGCAAATGCCCTTCCGCTCAGCGTCCCAGATGACTGCGCAGGCGTGCCGCGACCAGATCGAGCCCTTCACGCCCGACGTCGAGCGCTCCGGCGAATGACATGAAACCGTGAATGGTGGAATCGAAACACCGGTACTCCACGGACACGCCGGCAGCCGCCAGACGTTCAGCGTACAACCTGCCCTCATCGAGGAGTGGATCGAAGCCAGCGGTGATGATCAGGGCCGACGGTAACCCTGCGAGATCTGGCGCGAGGATCGGAGAGGCCAGCGCACTGGTTCCCTCGCGTACCTGGTTCCTGAAGTACATGTCCATGATCCAGTCCATGTCTGCCTGGGACAGGAAATACTCTCCAGTTCCATATGCCCTTCTGGACGGATAATCGGCTGCCGCCGACAGGTCCACGACCGGATACACGAGGGCCTGGAATGCAATGCCCGGGCCCTTCCGATCGCGGGCCAACTGGCACAGGACGGCGCTGAAGTTGGCGCCGCCACTGTCGCCGGTGACGGCGAGCCGGGCCGGATCCCCGCCGAACGTCACGGCCTGCCCGGCCGCCCATTCGAGGACCGTATAACCGTCTTCCACGCCGGCCGGAAACTTGTTCTCCGGGGAACGCCGATAGTCGACGTTGATCACGATGACCCCGGCACGGGAACAATAGAAACGCGCCATGTGGTCGTGAGTTTCTATATCTCCAAGGGCGAACCCACCACCGTGGAACAGCAGCAGGATGGGCACGGCAGCGCCGGAAGGGACGGGCTGCGGCCAGTAGATGCGCACCGGGATCTCGCATCCGGCCCCCGGCACCCGGCGATCCTCGACGCGGCCTACGCCGATTTCCGGCAAGTCCATCGCGCGCGACATTTCCTTTAGCGCACTCCGTGCCTCGATCACGGACATCTCGGACAGCGCCGGGCCGCCGGCTGCTGCCATCCCCTCCAGCAGCGCCTGGGTCTGCGGGTCAGGCTTCAGCGGCTGCAACCCATCACCCGGAAGATTGCCTGGCATCGTGACCGTCCTTTCGCTTCGAACATGAATGCCGGTAGCGCCGGCAACCAGACGCGGCCGTGCGGATGGAAGCCGTGGCAGTTCGTTGTGGCTCCAAGCGTGTGAGGAATGGCAAGAACCATGCGGCCGTACGCCTCATCCGGCGTGAGGCCGCCAAACCTGGTAAACAGACCCGCGCTTGCCGGCGGCGACCCGATCAGAATCGGTAGGTATTCTGCAGGTACCACTCCCGCGGGCGGCCATACCAGCCGACCGACACTCCGAGCGAGTCAAGGACGCTGACGCCGGAAGCCAGGTAGCGCTCGTCGGTCGCATTGGTCAGGCCCGCAGCCAAGGTCCAGTTGCCCGCGGCGCTCGTGAAGGCCGCGCGCAGGTTGACGAGGCCGTAGCCGGGCTGGGCGACGGAGGGTTCATTGAGCAGCTGGAAGTGGGTCTCGGCACGGTAGCTGTAGTCGGCCCGCAGCGACAGGTCGCCCCGCTCCGGTACCGGGAACGTGTACTCGACGCCGGCCGACGCTGTCCATTCCGGAGAACCAATGAGCTCGTGCTGCAGGGTCAGCCCGGTCGCTGCCGCCGACGGGCTGATCCTGGTGTACTTGGCATCCAGGTAACCCACTGCGGCGTTCAACCGCAATTGGGCGACCGGCCTCGCCTCCAGTTCCAGCTCGAGACCCTTGATTTCCGCATCGCCCGCATTCTGGGTGACAATCGTCTGCGTCCCCGTGGCCGGATCCAGGTGCTGCTCGGTGAGCTGCACGTCCTCGTAGTCACTGTAGAACGCCGCCAGGTTCAGGCGCAGGCGACGATCGAGCCACTCCGACTTCATGCCGATCTCGTAGCTCAGGATGGTCTCCGGATCGTAGCCCTCCAGCTCGCCGACGTTGCGCGCCCGGCCGTTGAAGCCGCCGCTCTTGAAACCCTCGGCAACCGAAAAGTACAGGAGCACATCGTCGGTTGCGCGGTAATCGAGGCCGGTCCTGAACGAGGTATCGCTCCAGGAATTGCTCTGCTCGGTGTAGGGCAGCAGCGGAATCGGCGTGCGCAGGCGCAAAGACTGGATCGAGAAGTCCTTTTCATCGTGCGTGTAACGCAGGCCCAGTGTTCCGCTCAGCCGGTCGTTGAAGGCGAAGCTGCCCTGCGCGTACGCTGCGTAGCTGTCGGTGTCCTGCGTCATGTAGTTGTGCTGAGGCAGATCGAAGATGACGTTGAACGGGTTGCCGGCACCGCCGAGGCAGGGCAGCGGAGAGCCCGGCGGCTGCGGGCAGGGCCACGGCCCCAGCGGTATGATCGGTGCCGGCAGTTGTTCGAGCGCCGGGAAGATGTACGTGCCATACAGGCCGATCACGTCCGAAATCGATTCCTCCTGCATGTAATAGAGGCCGGCGACCCACTTCAACCGGTCCTGCGCCAGCAAGCCACTGAACTGCAGCTCCTGGCTCAACTGCTTCTGATCGATGTCGTCGATCTCGTCGATGATTTCCTCCGGCGAGCCGTCGGGATCGATCCCGAGACGCTGGTCGAGACGGCGGTAGGCCGTGATGGACTTGACCGCGACCGGCCCGGCGTCCCAGTCGAGGACTGCCGACGTCCCCCAGACCTCGATATCCATGAAATTGCTGCCGGTGCCGAAGCTGACGAATGGATTCGGCGAGAAATACTGGTCGCCGGTCACGCCCATCGGCACGTTGTGAAACGGCGCAAGCGGCCCGGCGAGCAAGTTGTGCAGGCCGGCGAGCCCCCCGTTGCTGAATTGCTCCACGTGGTTCACGTTGAGATTCGAATCCACGTGCGAGTAATCGAAGGACAACAGGCCCTGGAAATTCTCGCGTGGCGTCCAGCTAAGCTGGGCCTGCACGACGTTAGCCTTGTCTTCGCCCATCTCGTCGCCGACGAGCGGTCGTTTGCCGAAACCGTCGGCATTGCGCGTTCCGACTGCGAGCTTCGCGGCCAGCACGCCCGGCACGAGCGGCAGGGACATGTTGGCCTTGGCGTTTATGCGGTCATACTCGCCGATCTTGAGATCCAGATATCCGGCGAACTCGTCCTCGGGTCGCCGGGTGATGACGTTGATCGCGCCGCCGATGGTGTTCTTGCCGTACAGCGTACCCTGCGGCCCGCGCAGCACCTCGATGCGCTCGACGTCGATGACATCCAGCACGTTGCCGAGACTGCGGCCGAGATACACCCCGTCCACGTAGATGCCCACGCCTGGATCGGCGGTCACGAAATAATCGAACTGGCCGACGCCGCGGATGTACACCTGGCCGGCGTTCTCGCCCATGATTCCGCTCGGGAAGAACGTCAGGTTGGGCGCATTGTTCTGGATGTCTTTGAGCTGGACGACGCTGCGCGCATCGAGGTCATCGGCGCTCAAGGCCGATACCGCGACCGGCACGTCCTGCAGCGACTCCGCCACCTTGCGGGCGGTAACCACGATTTCGTCAAGTTCCGTGGCCGTCGCGGACCCGGAGCCGAGGCTCGCAAGGATCGCCGCAGCAAACGTCATGCCACGGGAACTGCTGTTGCAGATACGACACATCATGGCCATCCCCCCTTCGGCTCCCGATGACATGGTACGCGCAGGCAGGCCTGGGTTTCTTGTACAAAACTCAGCTAGCCACGACTGGCTGAAGCTGGGAGCGGCCAGTACCCCCCTGCGGCCAGAATGCGCCCGGGCCGGCCCGCGACGAATGAGCCTCCTACTGAGCCCGTCGTGCGTCGGGTGTTGTTTTCCAGCATCGCCCCTGAGGGCCGCTAGATCAAGGGCTCGGCGGATCTGTACTCGATACTGCGCGTGCCGCCCGCGGTGTGTCCGAATCACTCCGCCGGATAGATCACGAACTCGATCTTGGCCCGGAAGCGCTTGAAGCGTTTGAAGTCGGACGGCGTGACGAAGTTGTATTCCTCGAAGCGCCCGCCCTGGTACCGGCTCAATCCCCCTGTCGCCAACTGCACCAGCGTGACGCCGTCGGTGGACAGGAAGCGATGATCCTCGTCGGTCCAGTCGCCGTCCGGGTTTTCCATCACCTGCTGCACCAACGCAAAGGTAGGCGCGGCGTTCTCGCGCTGCTTTACCGCCAGAAACCCGCTTGCGCTCGGGTGATTCAGCGTGATCAGCCAGGCTGACTCGGCGTACAGCTTCCCGGTCGTGGGATCGGTCAGAACCGCTTCCTGTTCCGTGGCAAAGCCGGCGACCTGTCCGTCGATCCGGACCAGTGCCGAGGCAATCAGGTGATGCTGCAGGGGGGCCGTCTTCATGCGCTCACTGAGATTGCCGGCGACATCCGTGGAGAAATTCAGGGTGGGTGTGAATGGAAACCCGTCGATGTGGTGCACCAGGGAGAGCAGGTCCTGATCCATGTTCAATTCCAGGACCAGCTTATCCGCGGCCTGGGCATGGGCGAGTGAACCGCAACAAGACAGCACAAGTGCCTGGATGACCTGGCGCATCGTCAGTTTCCTCCGCGTAGATTGTCGTCTGCTTTAGGCGTGAATCCGATAATACGCCTCGCACTTCTTCAGCGCAGGGCCGGAATGCTGCGGCCCTATGTGCAATATAGTGCTTGTTCCGGATCCGGTGATAGCGGTATAAGACATGCTGTGAAATCGGCATTGAAACGCGCGGATCCCGGGTTGTCAGTGCGCGCCCGCAAGAAAGGGGCAATCGCGGTCACCGAATCCGATCCGGACTTCCTGGCGAGCCTGGGCCGTCGGGTACGCAAGGCGCGTGAACGACGGGATATGCCGCGCAAGGAATTGTCGCGGATGGCGGATGTTTCGGAGCGATATCTTGCGCAGCTGGAAGCAGGCGAGGGCAACGCTTCCGTCATCCTCTTGCGTCGAGTGGCCGGTGCGCTCGGCGTACGCCTGATTGACCTGCTGGATTCCGGTGAGGTGGTGGCCGGGCAGCGCCTGATCCGCCGCAGGCGCATCACACTCATCGGCCTGCGCGGCGCGGGCAAGACGACCCTCGGGAGTGCTCTGGCCAAGGCCATGCGCCGGCCGCTGGTGGAGCTGGATCGCGAGATTGAGCGCGAGGCCCGTATCAGCCTTTCGGAAGTGTTCCTGCTCTATGGCCAGACGGGCTATCGCCGCATCGAGCGACGCTGTCTCGAGCGCATAATCCGCAGCCAGGACGAGATGGTGCTCACGGCGGGCGGTGGCATCGTCACAGAGCCTGAGACCAACAACCTGCTGCTGCGGAACTGCTTCACCGTCTGGGTCAAGGCGGCTCCTGAGGAACACATGGCGCGGGTGGTGGCGCAGCGTGACATGCGGCCGATGGCCGGTCGCGCAGAAGCGATGGATGATCTGCGGAAAATTCTCGTGGCCCGCGAACCGCTTTATGGCAAGGCCGATGTGACAGTCGACACGTCGGGTCTGACCATCGAACAGAGCATCCTGGCTCTGCGGCGCGCCGTTGTCGCCGACCTGTCCGGTTGATTCGAACGGAGGAGATCCATGGCGCAAGCCGCTGCCCCGTTGCACTCTTCAGGCCGCCAGATGGTCGTGTTCGATACGCATCCCGAGCGCTACCGCCATTGGAAGCTCAGCTTTGATGGATCCGTGGCCACTCTCACGATGGACGTCGACGAAGACGGTGGCCTGACAAGCGGCTACGAACTCAAGCTCAATTCTTACGATCTGGGGGTCGACATCGAGCTTCATGATGCGCTGCAGCGCATCCGATTCGAGCATCCCGAAGTGGGAAGCGTCGTCCTGACGAGTGCGAAGGATCGAATTTTTTGCTCCGGCGCCAACATTTTCATGCTTGGGTTATCGTCCCATACCTGGAAGGTGAACTTCTGCAAGTTCACGAATGAGACCCGCAACGGCTTCGAGGACTCGAGTCGGCATTCAGGACTGAAGTTTCTGGCCGCGTGCAACGGCACCACCGCCGGCGGCGGCTACGAGCTTGCGCTGGCGTGCGACGAGATCTGGCTGATCGACGACCGCTCGGCGACTGTCAGCCTGCCCGAAGTGCCGCTGCTCGGGGTGCTGCCCGGCACGGGCGGCCTTACGCGCCTCACGGACAAGCGCAAGGTGCGCCGTGATCACGCCGACATTTTCTGCACCGTGACCGAGGGCGTGCGTGCGCCCCGAGCGAAGGAATGGCGCTTGATCGACCAGTTCGCAAGACCGCAGCAATTCACGGCTGCGGTTCGCGGCCGCGCGCTGGAGTTAGCGGCCGCGAGCGATCGTCCGCGCGACGCGACGGGCATCGCGCTCGTTCCCATCGCACGCACAGTCGACGAGCGCGGCTATCACTATTCGCACGTCGATGTGCACATCGATGCCGGCGCGCGCACGGCGACACTGATCGTTCTTGCGCCCAAGACCGAGCCGCCTGCGCAGCTCGCAGACATTCTTTTGGCCGGTGCGTCCTGGTGGCCTCTTGCGATGGCACGCGAGCTGGATGACGCCATTCTGATGCTGCGTACGAACGACCTCGAAATTGGCACATGGGTGCTGAAGACGCGCGGCGATGCCGCGCATGTACTGGCGGCCGATGCCGCGCTGGCCGCCCATGCCAATAACTGGTTCGTGCGCGAGACGCTAGGAATGCTCCGTCGCACGCTCGCCCGGCTCGATGTCAGCTCGCGCACTCTTTTTGCAGTGATCGATCGGGGATCCTGCTTTGCCGGCACGTTGTTCGAGCTGGCGCTCGCCGCCGATCGAAGCTACATGCATTCGGTCCCCGAGCTCGCGGATGCTCCGCGCGTTGTGCTGTCGGCCATGAACTTCGGGGTGTACGAGACGGTGGCGCGAGCGAGCCGCCTCGATTCGCGTTTCTATTGCGACGGAGCGCTCGTCGCGCGCGCGCGGGCAAGCATTGGTCGCGCGCTGAGCGCGGACGAGGCCATGGAGTTGGGTCTCGTCACGGCCGCGCCGGATGCGCTCGACTGGGATCATGAGATCCGCATTGCGATTGAGGAACGCAGCAGTCTCTCGCCAGATGCGCTCACGGGTATGGAGGCCAACCTGCGATTCGGCGGTGCCGAAACCATGGAAACGCGCATCTTCGGGCGTTTGTCCGCCTGGCAGAACTGGATATTCACGCGGCCGAATGCGGTTGGCGAGGCCGGCGCGCTCAAGGTATTTGGAACCGGCAACAAGGCGCGGTTCAACTGGGACCGCACCTGATTTCTCAGCCACCACGGCTCGCGTGTATCGACCCGGGAGCAGCCCAAGCGATGAACATCAATTATGGCGAAAAGATCCCGAACAACGTGGATCTCGCCAGCGACAAGGTTCTGCAGCGCGCGCTCGAGCATTGGCAACCGCAGTTCCTGAACTGGTGGGGTGAGATGGGTCCTGTGGACTCCACAAATTGCGACGTCTACCTGCGCACCGCCACCAGCGTGGATAAGGCGGGCTGGGCGCACTTCGGCTACGTCAAGATGATCGACTATCGCTGGGGAATCTTCCTCAACCCCGCCGAGCCCGATCGCCGCATCGGCTTCGGCGCGCATTGCGGTGAGCCGGCCTGGCAGGAAGTGCCGGGCGAGTACCGCAGCAATCTGCGTCGGATCATCGTGACGCAGGGGGATACCGAGCCGGCCTCCGTCGAGCAGCAGCGGCACCTCGGGCTGACCTGTCCTTCCATGTATGACCTGCGCAATCTCTTTCAGGTCAATGTCGAGGAGGGCAGGCACCTTTGGGCCATGGTGTATTTACTGCATCGCTACTTCGGACGGGACGGCCGCGAGGAGGCGGAGTCGCTCCTCGCGCGCCGCTCGGGGGATCCCGACAACCCGCGCATTCTCGGGGCATTCAACGAGAGAACACCGGACTGGCTGTCGTTTTTCATGTTCACGTTCTTCACCGACCGGGACGGGAAGTTTCAGCTCTCCGCGCTCACCGAGTCCGCTTTCGATCCGCTGGCGCGTACAGCGCGCTTCATGCTGACGGAAGAGGGCCATCACATGTTCGTCGGCCGAAATGGCATCCGCCGCATCATCGATCGCACTGCTGAAGTCATGGTGCGCGAGAAAACCGATGACCCCGCACGCTTACGCGCTCTCGGCGTCATCGATCTGCCGACGATTCAGCGTTATTTGAACTTTCACTCGAGCATCACGGTCGACCTCTTCGGATCAGATCTTTCCTCGAATGCCGCGACTTTCTACACCACGGGCCTGAAGGGTCGATACTTTGAGAGCCGCATTGCCGATGACCACGTGCTGAAAGACGCGACTTATCCGATACTCGAAGGCGGCACGGGTGCGCTCGTCGCGCGCGAGGCGCCGGCACTCAATGCGCTCAACGAGCGGCTGCGTGATGATTTCGTCAAGGACTCAATCTCGGGTGTCCACGCGTGGAACCTGGCGCTCAAGAAACGCGGTGTGGACTTCAGCTTGCAGGTGCCGCACAAGGCCTTCAATCGCCAGATCGGCCCGCTGGCCGAGGTCAGAATCTCCCCTCAGGGGCGAGTGGTCAGTGCCGCCGAGTGGGCCGCCAATGTGCGCGACTGGCTGCCCACCGATGAGGACCGGGCATTCGTTCAGTCGCTGATGGGGCGGGTCTTGGAGCCCGGCAAGTTCGCCAACTGGATCTCGTCCCCTTTGGCCGGCATCAACGAGCAACCCGTGGAGTGCGAGTACGTGCGCTTCAACTGACACCGAAGCCATGCGCATTGTCCGCGATCCCGCAGCCCTGTTCGCCAAAGCCGCGGTACGCGTCACGCGCCGCGCCGACGGTTCCATGTTATGCAGTTCCCCGCAGTCGCTCGGCGAGTATCCGCGTTGTCTGAGTCAATACCTCATTGATTGGGCACAAAGAGCGCCTGACCGGCCGTTTCTGCGCGAACGCGCCAAGGACGGTTCGTGGCGAGGTGTGACCTACGGGCAAGCCCTGGAGGAAGTGCGCCGGATCGCGCGCTGGTTGATCAGCCGGAATGTTTCCTCCGAGAGTCCCGTTGCCATCCTGTCGGACAACAGCGTCGAGCATGCGGTCATGACGCTGGCTGCGATGCACGTGGGAATTCCGGTCATGCCGATCTCGCCCGCGTATTCGCTGCAGTCCCGCGATTTTGCAAAATTGAAGTCGATCTTCGAGCAGGCGACACCGAGCGTCATTTATGTCGGTGAGTACGAACCATTTGCGCCCGCCCTCGGCGCGGTGGCTCATTTGCATGATGCGATCGTGGTGTTCGGAAGCGACAGCACTGCAAGCGCAGCCGACGCGCCGCGATTCGATCGCCTTGTCGGGAACGGCTCGGATGCAGAAGTGGCGCGCGCGCTCTCGCGTGTCACCGACCGCACGATCGCCAAACTCCTCTTCACTTCGGGATCGACCGGTGAGCCCAAGGGGGTCATCAACACGCAGCGCATGCTCTGCTCCAATCAGCAGGCGAGGGCGCAGGTGTGGCCATTCCTGGAAAACTCGCCGCCGGTCATCGTCGACTGGCTGCCGTGGAATCACACATTTGGCGGAAATCACAATTTCAATCTCGTCCTGCGCAACGGTGGCACCCTCTATATCGACGGAGGTCGTCCCGTCCCGGCGCTGTTCCCGCACACTGTGCGGAATCTGCGCGACATTGCGCCCACGATCTATTTCAACGTGCCCCGGGGTTTTGAACTGCTTGTAGCTGCGCTGCGCGCGGATGAAGTACTGCGCCGCCATTTCTTCAGCCGCCTGCAATTGATCTTCTACGCGGCAGCCTCACTGCCCGATCACTTATGGGACGGGTTGCTCGAGCTCGCCCACATGACCATCGGCGAGCCCATCGCGCTCACGTCCGCCTGGGGCTCTACCGAAACGGCCCCGCTGGCTGCGGATTGCCATTTCCAGGCCGAGCGACCCGGTGTGATTGGCCTTCCGGTACCGGGCTGCGAGCTCAAGCTCGTGCCGGACGACAACCGGTACGAAGTGCGCGTGCGCGGAGCTCTGGTTACTCCGGGCTATTGGCGCAGGCCCGAACTCACGGCGCTGAACTTCGATGAAGAGGGCTTCTATCGGATTGGCGATGCCGTGCGATTCGTGAACGAAAGCATTCCGGAGCGCGGGCTGGTATTCGATGGACGTGTGGCCGAGGATTTCAAACTGACGACAGGAACGTGGGTTCACGTGGGCCAGTTGCGGATGCGCGCCATTACGGCGCTCGCCCCCGTCGCGCAGGACATCGTTGTCGCCGGCCATGACCGGCCTGAAATTGGCTTCCTGATCTTCCCGAACCTGCCCGCATGCAGGGCCTTGTGTCCGGACTTGCAGGCGGAGGCCTCAGTCGAGAGCGTCCTCGCGCATCCCATATTGCGGGCCCGCGTGGCGCATGGTTTGCGGGAATTGCGTCGCCAGGCTGCGGCCTCCTCGACGCACGCCACTTGCGCGTTGCTGCTCGCGGAATCGCCGTCCATCGATGCCGGCGAGATCACGGACAAAGGCTATATCAATCAACGAGCCGTGCTTACGCGCCGCAAGGAGTGCGTCAATTCGCTCTACATCCCCGGTCATCCGGACGTCATCCGCGCTTTGCCCGTGTCCTAACCGTTTCAGCGGCGCGACAGGCCGTCAGCGGCCCGGGTCGATGCAGATCAGCTCCGCGAAGCCGCCTTCGAGCGCGGCGACCGGGAAGGGATTGTTCGACGTGCAGACCTCTCCCTTGGCG
>Ga0326597_10010766_pt1 | contig 12163 bp, 14 predicted proteins | sample RVTome_12_FD_203789 | JGI IMG/M metagenome (GOLD analysis project Ga0326597, IMG submission 203789) | Soil microbial communities from uranium-contaminated site in the Upper Colorado River Basin, Wyoming, United States - RVT100D185 | ecosystem: Environmental > Terrestrial > Soil > Contaminated >... | reverse complement strand
CGGCGCTGCTGGGCGCGATCGAGGTGCTCGGCCCGAGCTACCACGCACTCGTCATCGACGAGGGCCAGGACTTCGAGGCGGGCTGGTTCGACGACCTGCAGCTCCTCCTCTTCGGCGGGAAGGACGACGTCATGTACGTCTTCCACGATCCGGCGCAGGCGCTCTATCGCGACGACGTCGTCGAGCAGCTCGGGCTCACCCCGCGCGATCTCATCTGGAACTGTCGGAACCCCCAATCGATCCACGACGCCGTGGCGCGCCTTGCCGAGGGTGGCCTTTCGGCCGATGCCCTTCGAGCCGGTGGCCGACCGCCCGAGATCGTCGAGGTCACGACCCCGGCCGAGACCCTCGAGGCGATACGGAAGGTTTTCCATCGGCTTCGAAACGATGAGCGGGTCCGGCCCTGGGAGATCGCAGTTCTCACCGGGGTCTCGCTCGAGAAATCGGTCGTCTGGCGCCGGCGCACCTTCGGCAACGAGGTCCTCTGGAACGGCCAGGTGGACGACGCGGGCCGTCCGAACGGCCTGCCCGCCGACCAGGTGGAGGCACAGCCCGACGACGCGATCCTGTGCGACTCGATCCGCCGGTTCAAGGGACTCGAACGGCCGGTCGTCATCCTGACCGAGCTCCGCGCCGACGACGAACGACTGCGCCGCCTCCTCTACGTCGGGATGAGCCGGACTTTGCAACACCTCGTGCTGATCGTGTCACCCGAGGTGGCACAGGCCGTGCGGAAGATGCCCGCGTGATGCCCCCAACGCAGACGGGTCACGGCGCGCCCTCGGCGACGCGACGACCGGGGCGCCCGCCGCGTTCTGCGTACACGCGTGGCTCGCCATTGTTGTGTCGCGCCCAGGCGGCCAGTCGTGGCCCAGCCGAGATCGAGCCCAATCGCCCGTTGGCAAACACCGCGTCCAGGGAGAGGGTTCGCGGCGACCGCCCAGCCTCAACCGTCGCGATGATCGCGGGCCACGCCTCCAACGTGGACTCGAACCGGGCCAGGACCTTGTTGGAGGGGATGAGTCGGAGCTGGTACGCGACCGCTCGATCGATGCAGATCTCGGTCTTCTCGCCGGGCAATGGAATGAAACGGCTCGGGCGAGCGTTGGTGAAGTCGAACTCGGAGATCTCGAGATCCACATCGAGTTCGTCAGTCGGTGTAGGCATCGCGTTCGCGCTTCGTGGCGCGCCATGCGGAGATGATGCAGGGGTTTCGTCCCGACATCGAGACTATCACTACCAGCAAACGGCCTCGCGGCGACCAGCCAATCACCTTTACGCGGTCCTCCGAACCGGAATGAGCGGAGTCTTCTTCCTCGACCGCCAGCGGATGAGCGGCAGCCTCCGCAGCCTCCTCGAAGGTAACCCCGTGCTTGCGCAGGTTCTTCTCGGCCTTCCCCGAGGTGCCAGACGTACCTCGACACCATGGGACGGTAGCGATGAGCCCTTACCTGGGAATCATCTCGTGATCACCGCGCCCGTCCGCGATGCGTCGCTCACGCCGGATCAGCGGCGGATCGTCGAGTGGGGCGATGGGCCGATGGTGGTCATCGCCGGGGCGGGGACGGGGAAGACCCGGGTCATCGTCGAGCGGTGCCGGTTCCTGCTCGAGCACCAGGAGGGACTGCTCCCGGAGCAGATCCTCGTCCTCACGTACAACGTGAAGGCGGCGCACGAGCTGCAGGAGCGACTCGATGCGACGGTCGGCCGGGCAACCCGCGCCCGGACGCGGCATCCGATGGACACATGCGAATGAGAAGGCCCGACGACACGGAGTTGTTGCGGCTGCACGCAAACCTCGTTGCGGCGAATCCAACCGCGTCGGCGGAGATTGCAGAGATCCTCTACGAGTGGCTGATGCGTCGACTCAAAGCCGCCGTCCCGTACGCGTCGACGGAGGATGTCGCCGACGTTGCCGCGGACGCCTTGGTCCGCTATCTCGCTAACCCAGACCGATTCCGACCAGAGCGTGGAATGGGCCTAGCCGGCTTCCTCCTGATGGACGCTCGCGGGGACCTTCTAAACCTCCTTGACAGCAAGAGGCCGCAGCATCGCCCTACTCCCCTCTCCGATGCGGTCGCAGATCAGCTGGAGGACCGGAACATAAGATCGATGACACAGGAGCGGATGCTCGAGCGCCTTCCGTCGCAGCTCGATGAACGAGTGTTGGCTCTCCTTCCCGACCAGCGCGACCGAGGCATCCTCGAGCTGATGATGGATGGAGTTCGTGATTCGGATGCGTACGCTGCCCTGATGGGACTGAGAGAACGATCGAGAGACATCCAGGCGCGTGAAGTCAAGCGCGCGAAGGACCGCATCCGGGCCAGGCTCAAGCGTGGTGGTATCAGACGTGACTAGTCGCGCTCCGCTCATTCGTCGCGCTAGTGCAGAGCCGTCCTTGTGGGCCTCGCTGCTCGCGACGCTCGACCAGCGCGAGGGCCTCGACTCAGGCGCGATTAGCAGCAGACTCCAGGTCACGCCGGATGCAGTTGAGCGCCTCGCGCTTTGCCGACGTCCTAGGTCAGGCAGCGAAGCTGACGACCTTGGCGAAACGGCGCGCTACGTCGGCACCAACGTGGTCGAACTGGCCACCTTATATCGGCTCGGTCGGGCACTCGAGATTCTGGCCGACAGCGGGGCGACGACGGGACTTCGCCAAGCGGCTCGGAAGCGAGAAGGCGATGAATAGCGGGTCGGGTTGGGGCGCATGGGGGTGGCCAAGCGGAGCCGTCCAGGAAGCAGTTGCGTACCTGAGCCGGCAGGAGTTGACCGGCGTGGCCCGGGCCGATTTCGAGTCCCAGGTGGCGGTGTGCCTCCCTTTGGCGGTGGTGACCGTTCCCCGGCTCACGTCCAATCGCATCGAGGACTGGCTGACCTCTCGACGACTTTCAGTTGAAATCGACCGTGACGATTGGCGGGCTGCGGGCTGCCCTGGTCGCCTACGGTGGCGTTGGTGTGGCGTTCATTGATGGCACCGATGAAGCCATCGAGCGGAGGTTCTCTCTGGCTCACGAGGTCGGGCACTTCGTAGCGGAGTACTTGGCGGAGCGCTCCCGGATCGACCGGATCGGCGGTACGCCGATGCTGCAGATGCACGACGGCGTCCGACGGGCGACATCCAAGGAGAGGCTTCGCTTCGCCGTTGCTGGACGTCCTCTACCTTTCCGATTCTGGCGCTGCACTGGAAAAGCCGGTCGCTCCGAACAGTTGGCTGACCGGGTGGCCGTCGAGCTGCTGGCGCCGGCGGCGGCGCTCTTCGCCCTGGCTGGTGAACCTCCGGCGCGCGACTACTGGACGACGCTGCGCGCGCGGGCGCACGTGGCGGCCGTGAAGTTTGGAGTGCCCCCGGGGTATCTCGAGCGGCAGATCGACGCACTGTGGCGGGCGGCTGGCGGCGGCCCAGGATTCGGAGATCCGCCTCGGGGGCAAGACGGCGTTGTCGCACTTCGGCGCCTGCCACGGAATAGGGCGACGTGAGCGAGACACAGTCCCGCGTCCAGGTGGCCGAAACCGGCGTTGCGCGCGGTGGGTTCGAGTCGGTCTTTGATCAGGAGCTCGAGGCCACCCTGGACCTCGCGGCCTGGTCCGCGGGTCCTGATTTAGAGACGCTGTACGTTCGGCTCGCCGAGGAAGTCGGTGAAGCGCTCAGCCAGCAGGCCCGGGTGCGCGACGCCTTGCGCCACGAGATCATCCCGGCCCTGGCGGACTACGTGCCTCCCGACGATCGGCACCTCGTTCGACACGGCCGGGTTACCGTCGAACAGATCGAGCGCACCCACCGGCGGCTGCTCTTCCCCGGGCACGTCGAGGCCGTCGACGGCACGAGCGTCACACATGACACCGTCGCGCTCACGGTCACGAGCTTGGGTATCTCCGCTGTGTCGTACCTCGGCGACCAGGGCACCTGGCAGCAGCGACTGTACCGACGGGACTTGCGCTACCGGCCCAAGGACGTGGTTGAGGAAGCGCGCGCCCTGCTCGACGCTCGGAGCCGCCGGGGTGCCATCGACCAAGAGCAGAACCCGCTAAGTGAACTGGCGCGGCGTGCTCTGATGGAATGGGGGGAGCGCAGCGTGTTGCTCGACGGGTGCCGGGCCGACTGGCGCATGGGCCACGGGACGCCGGCGACCTTCCAGCTCCTGACCGGTTCCGGCCTCATGACCTACGACCCAGAGCCCCACCTGCGTCTGCTGCCTCACTTCGATCGCCTGCTCCGCCGGTTCGTTGACGAGTTCCGTAACTGGGTCTTCGTGGCAAGCGAGCCGTCCGAGAGGCTGCTGTTGACCCTAGGACACGCGCTCGAGCCACTCGAGTACCTAATCGTCGGCAGCATGTACGAGCGGCTCCGATCAATTGTCGAACGAGGTCGCTATGGCCCGACGGACTCCGAACTGGCGACCTCACTGCTCAACCACATCGGTCCTTCGATCGTCGTGGGTGTGTACCGTGCCGCCGGGGCGCTTCCTCGGCCATGCTCTCGTGCGCATTAGAACACGTGCGGCGGTGGGCGGTGATCGCGATCGCCGACAGCACGCTGCAGGAGCATCGCGGCTTCCCGCTGCTTGTCGACCTCGCGGACCGAGTGTGCAAGAGCTACTTCGACGCGCAGACGTTCCAGGACCTCGTCGGCGTGGCCTATGCCGAATCCGGCGCGCCATACATGTATCAGGGCGAACGACGAACCCGTTAGGAGGCGGAGGATGGCCGAAGATCTGACTAGCATCGTACCGGGGCCCGAGGTCGTCGACGACGACAAGATCCGCCGGCTGTGGGAGGACCACGCCGAGATCGAAGAGCCAGAGTGGGCAAGAGGCTCAGTTGGTCGAGTCGCCTTCGATCTGCCGGCGGCGAAGGACCTTGAGCTGACGGTGTTGCTGCCCCGTGATCAGATAGCTGGGGTACCGAACCAGGGGCTCGTACGGATCGAGAGTCGGGATACTGGGGAGACGTACCGAGGAGTCGTTACCGAAGGGCCGTTCACCGAGCCCGACGGGTTGCGCGGCGACGCCTCCGCCCTCGTGACTACAGCCGTGCGCGGTGCCAGTCTGTTCCTGCCGCCGTACCACGGGCGGATGGTGGTCCAGCTGCTGGGGCTCGTCGTCGACGACACATTGGTCCCTCCGCGGCATCGGCCGCGTCCGAATAGTCCGGTGTTCCTCATGACCCCAGATGAGGCTGCGTCAACACTCCGGGTCAATGAGGGGGACCTCGTACTCGGGACACTCATCGGCGAACCGGGCGTCGAGGTCATGATCCCGAGTGACCGGAAGTCCGTGCTCCCGCGCCACACAGCCGTTCTGGGTACGACCGGCGGCGGCAAGTCGAACACCATCACCAGGCTGATTGGCGAGGCGCGAGACGCCGGCACCGCGGTGGTCCTCTTCGACGTTGAGGGCGAGTACCTCGCACTCGACCAGGCCGCCGACGAGCCGGGCATCGTGGCCGCCCTGAAGCGGCGCGAACTCGACGCTCGCGGGATCGAGGGCGTGCGGACTTACCACTTCCACCGTCATCCCCCTGGTCACCCGGCTGCCCCAAATCCGATTCCGTTCGTGGTCCAGTTCGAGAGCCTGTCCGGTCATGCCGTCGTCGAGCTCCTCGATTTCAATGAGGCGCAGGAGGAGCGCTACTGGAGCGCATACAACATCGGCCGCGAGGTGCTCGAGAAGCTCACCATCTACCCCTCGACCGACGAGGAGCGCGAGTGGCTCCTCAACGAGTACGACGAGTTCGAGCGTGGGATTCCGGGACTGACCCTGACGCGACTCACGGACATCGCCCAAGCGGCCAAGAACGTCGCCGGTGGCTCAGACGTCTGGCGGTTCCGCGACCCGCGCTTCGAGCGTGATCGTGACCAGGTCATTGATCTCGTCCGTCAGCGTGTCGAGGCCAAGAAGGGCGCAGGTCATGTGCCGAGTCGGGGCAAGGTCTGGTCGCGACTGCATCGGCTCGATAAGTTCGGAGCCTTCGAGAACGCCGAGACGCAGGCCGATGGCATCAAGCCGATCTCGTTCGAGGAGCTCGTCCAGCCCGGCGCCGTCAGCGTCATCGATCTGACTCGGATGACGTCAACGGTGCTGCGGAACGTCGTGATCGCTCAGATCCTGACCGGAGTCTTCAACGCCCAGAACCGTGCCTTCGGTCGCTGGGAGGCCGGAGACAAGGCGGCGCGGCCACCGAAGACGATGATCGTGCTCGAGGAGGCCCACGAGTTCATCAGCGCGGCACGGATCGCGAGGATGCCTCGGCTCTTCGAGGCCATCGAAACGATCGCCAAGCGCGGGCGGAAGCGCTGGTTGGAGTTGGTCTTCGTAACGCAGTCGCCACAGCATATGCCGCAGCAGGTCCTGGAGCTGGTCAACAACTTCGTCCTTCATAAGATGGGCCGCGACGCGGCGGCTCACGTTCGACGGGGACTGGCGGCCCTCGATGACTCGCTCACGGCCTACCTGCCCACGCTGGGCCCCGGCGCCGCCGTCGTCTCGATGGGGAGTTACGCCCGGCCGGTCATCGTCCAGGTCGATCCGGGCGGCTGCAAGCTCTTGCTCGCCGATTAGGCAGCGTCTTGAGAGGATCGGCGTCGCCAGACGAGGACATATTCGGTCCGCATCCGCTTGCCGAAGCCACCCTCGAGATACGGCATCAATCGTCGACCGTCATGAATGGTGCGCGAAACGTATTGCTCAAGGTCAAGGCGACCGTCACGCTCCGCGAGGCGACGAAACAGTTCGTCTGTGGGAACGGGGATGTTCCGGATGTTCGAGGGGCAAACGACCAGGACGACATGGCCGTCCGAACGTACGACCCGGGCAGCTTCAGACAGCACCAGCTCCATGTCGCGGAAGTAGCGGAAGACGATCCACGCTCGCTCCCGGTCGGTGGCGAGCACCTTCTTAACGAGCTCGTCGACCTCCCGCACCCCGAGCTCCGGCGGATCGGGCTGTTCGGCACGCGCTTCGCCAAGAGCCGCGCGCTCCGAACCCAGATATGTGCGCCCGAGCGCTCGGTAGTCCTCGGTAGTCGTGCCCAAGAGATCCGCGAGCCACGCCACCGAGAAGATGTGGGCGCGCGTGTAGTCGAGGGCCGAGCAGTACGGTGGGCTTGAGAAGTAGAGAGCGACTGATCCGTCATCGAGCTGCTGGAGGCTGCGGGCATCGCCCGAGACGACGGATGGTGTCCCGTCGCCCTGCCTGAGCCGATCCCGCTCGGTGAACAGTCGCTTCGCTGAGGCGAGCCTTAAGGAGAAGCGATCCAGGGCCCGCGGATCCTGAGGGCGCTCCTGAAAATGGTGCCTCGAATGGGCTATGTCTCTCACGTTCGCGACCGACGTTCGTGCGACGACCAAGGAGGAGAAGAGGCAGGCCATGACCGTCCTCATCGGGGCGCTAATCTCCGCACCCGCGATGGCCTCTCGCAATCGCGCGAGATCGGCGGCTACGTCGTCGCGGAACCACTTTTCTATGTCGATGCCATCGGGCCGCCACCCTGGATCGTCTGAGTTGCGCGCTGTCGCGAGAATCGACTCGCCATCGGTGACGATCTGGCGAGGATCAACGGGAGCGATCTTCGCTGAGGCGATCAGGCAAGACAGCGGGTCAATGTCGAAGCCACTCCCGCGTCGCCCAAGTAGGTAGCTCTCAAGGACGCTGGTGCCGCTGCCGCACATCGGATCGACGACTGAGTCGCCGGGATCCGAGTACTCCTCGAGCGTCCAGCGGACCAGAGGCGCCGGGCACTTCGCCGCGAAGGCATGGAGTTGGTGCGTAGCGTACAGATGTCCGGACGCGGTGAAATCGAGCGGCGGACTCGTCTGGGGCTGGGAGATCATGATCTCAGGCAACAGGTCTTGCGCTGGTGCGGATGGGCCTGGCGACACCCCGTTAGGTTAAGGGATCAGGGAGCTGGCCGAGGGATCCGTTGGACCGCCAGCTCCGCCAATCTTCGCCGATTCTGGAGCTCGGCGCTGAGGTCGACCGAGCTCCTCGGGCCGCTGCGACTCGGCGATCGGGCGGTCTTGGTCGAGGAGGACCGCCTGGAAGGCGGCGCGCTCGGCGTCGACCTCGGGCTCGAGCCACAAGGTCCGAGCATCAGGTGAACGACCGCAGGCGGCGGGCGCAGACCGATGAGCAGCCGAGGCATAGAGGAAAGATGGCCGGTGGGGCGGTGTTGTCCGAGCGTCAGAGAAACCGCAGGTGGAGGGGTGATCACCCTGCTAGCCTCACGTGGTTGTGGGCGACAGAGAGCTCTACCCCGAGGCGTCAAGCGGCGCGGGCTGGGCGTCGAATCTCCGACGGTTCCACGAGGCTCCGGCCTCGTACGTCTCGCGATCCCTGCAATCGTTCGTCCGCGACGCCTCGATCCAACAGATCCGTGCTTGGGACGAGTCCGTTCCGCGCCTCCAGGGCGAGGCCGCGGAAATCACAACTCGGGTCGTCGAAGCCGACGGGTACTCCGCGATCCTCGAGTACCAGCTGCCGATGGAGGCTCGCCGGCCCGACGTGGTGCTCTTGCTCGGCGGACCGGTGTTTGTCCTCGAGTTGAAGGGCAAAGCGGTCGCAGAGCGTGTCGACATCGACCAAGCAGCCGCCTACGCCCGAGACCTCCGGGGTTATCACCGCGAGTGCGCCGATCGCACGGTGCAGCCCGTACTGGTCCTCGTCCATGGCCTGGGGTACCTGGCAACCGAGTCAGGCGTGGAGATCGTCGGTCCGGATGTCCTCGACGACCTAGCGGCCAGGATCACCGAGGAGCACCCCGGCGGCCCGGCACGTCTCGAGGACTTTCTGCAGCCGTCCGCCTATCGACCGCTGCCTTCGCTCGTTGAGGCCGCTCGCGAACTCCTGGAGCACGGCGACATCCGCCGCATCGGCTCCGTTGACGAGAAGACACGGCCAACGTTGGAGTTCGTCTCCGACGTTGCTCGCGAGGCCGCGCGGACGAAGACGCGGCGGCTCGTCCTCCTGACGGGCCTGCCCGGCACCGGGAAGACCCTCGTTGGTCTCCAGCTTGCGCACGCCCGATTCCTGGACGATCTCGCCGTCCGTCGCGCAGATGGCAAGCCGACGGCATCAGCGGTGTACCTGTCGGGTAACGGACCACTCGTCGAAGTCCTCCAGTACGAGCTGCGTGGCGCCGGAGGCGGTGGCAAGGCATTTGTGCGCGATGTGAAGGCATACGTCGCGACCTACTCCCGCCGACCCGACCTGGTGCCCCCTGAGCATGTCCTGATCTTCGACGAAGCCCAGCGCGCCTTCGACGCCGCCCAGGTGGCCCGGAAGCACGATGGCCGTGGCGATGGCCGGTCTGAACCCGAGCACTTCATCGAGTTCGCCGAGCGCGTACCCGAGTGGTGCGTTGTGGTCGGTCTGATCGGGACCGGCCAAGAGATCCATGTCGGCGAGGAAGGCGGTCTCGTCCAATGGCGACGGGCGATCGAAGGTTCCAGACGCTCGGCCGAGTGGACCGTCCATGCCCCGTCGGACGCCGCCGACGTCTTTGCCGGCATGTCGAACGTCCGGATCGACGACATGCTCCACCTGACGAAGGAGCTCCGATTCCATCTCGCGAGCGATGTCCATCAATTCGTCGAGGGCCTGCTCGACGAACGACCGGGGGTCGATCTCGCTCTGCTCGGCCGCCGGCTCGACGAGAGTGGCTACCACTTCCGGATCACGCGGGATCTAGACGCGGCAAGACGCTACCTGCGGGAGCGCTACGCCGACGATCCGGAGGCTCGGTTCGGCATGATCGCCTCGTCCAAGGATCGCGAACTGCCCCGATTTGGAATCCCGAACGACTTCCAGGCGACCAAGCGAGTCCAGAACGGGCCTTGGTTTGCCGAGGGCGAGGACGACCCTCGGGGCCGCTCCTGTCGCGAGCTTCGGGCATGCGTCACCGAGTTCGGCTGCCAGGGCCTCGAGCTCGATGCGAGTCTGCTCGCCTGGGGCTCGGACTTCATTCGGGAAGACGGCCAGTGGACCAACCGGCTCGCGCGCGGGTATCAGCGACCCGCCGACGTCCGCGACCCCTTCCGACTTCGACGGAACGCCTACCGGGTGCTCCTCACCCGCGGTCGAGACGCGACCGTGGTGTTCGTGCCACCGATGCGGCTCCTCGACGAGACATACGACTTCTTGGCGAGCGCGGGCTTCCGCGAAGTCGGCACTCCCATTGCCTGACTGGATCGCCCTCCGCACGCCCGACGGCGTACGAGTCGTGACTGGCAGGGCCCCACTTGATCCCGCAACCACGGAAGCACTCGTGCGCGCGGCGCGCACTGTTCGTCCTCGGCCGCCCCGCGACGGGGTCAAGCCTCGATCCTCGGTATACGTCGTCCTTCTCGAGTACGTCCCCGCGGAATACCGCCTCTACGTTGGGAGCACGGGCCTGACCCCCGACGTGCGCTACGCGAACCACAAGGCCGGACACAGGGCGTCGAGGCGAGTTACGCGCTTCGGAATTGGGCTACTGCCGGCGCTCTACCGCCACCTCAACCCGCTCGATGCCGAATCAGCCGAGCTTGTCGAAGTCGAGTTAGCCGAGGCGTTGCGGACAACCGGTATGAGAGTGCACCAGGGTTGACAAGGGCGTCCTTGTCCTACAAGACCCTGGTCGACGAACATCGCGGGCGGGTCGATGGTAGGTCCCGACCGTCTTCAGCCCTAGCTCCACGCCTGCAGCTCGATGAGGTTCGCGGCCGAGTCGCGGGCGTAGGACCAAGTGACGCGGAGGCCGTCGCTCGTGGTGAGGGTCACGACCGTCCCGAAGCGGCCGCCGCCGTGGGCCACGACGACGTCGAGCGCCGGCTCGACGTCGGGGACCTGGAAGGCGATGTGGCCCCAGCCGGGACGGTTCACCTGCGGGGCGCTGCCCTCGACCATCTCGTCGTACTGGTAGATCTCGATGGTGGGGCCCGTGTCGCCGTGGCCCGGCAGGCGGAGGTGGGCGCCGGTCAGGTGGGCGTCGTGGAGCTTCGTGGCACCATCGAGGTCGGCGCTCCGGTAGTCGCGCTCGGGCGGCACGAGGGTGCAGCCGAAGACGTCGCCGTAGAAGGCGGCCAGGACCCGCCAGTCGGGGCCGGTGACGTTGACGTGCCCGAAGCGGGCACCCTCGATCGCGGCCATGTCGCCTCCTTCGCTCAGACGTACCCCTCGGGGACCGGCCCCACGACCTCCATCGAGTTGGCCCGTGCGATCTCGTCGAGCCGGTCGGCGGAAGCGCAGGCTCGCCTCGAGCGCCGCTACGAGCGGTTCACGCAAGCCGCAGGTAGGGACGGCTCGGGTCGGGCCACACCTTCACGGAGTGCTGCCTGCCGGTCATCGGTCGTTGAGATCGTGGCTCAGCCGGGTCGGCTCGTCGAAAGGTGAGTCGCAGGTAAGCGCCCGATCGTACCCTGCGGCCATGCCTTCTGCGACGCGGTCCACTTGGGCGCCATCCGCGGGTACCGCTTGCCATCCGATAGCGTAGGTGCTATCAATGCCGTCGACGACGTCTGATCGTCCTCCCGCCTGGGAAGTTCATCTATCGGCCGAGGCACGGGACTGGCTCATCAATTGCACCACCGATCAGGCCGCGTTGGCGAGGGTCATGAGTAGTTTCAGTTTCATCTTCCAGAAGTTGGAACTCGCCGGCCCGCGAGTCGGGGAGCCGGACATCAAGAAGCTGATTGCCACCCAAGGCATGTGGGAAGCCCGGGTCAAGGACCCGACCGGCGCATATCGGATGTTCCTCCGCTTCGGCAGGATCGGAGACCGGCGGATCGCTGCCGTTGCGCACGGGCGCAAGAAGGGCGGGCAGAGCCTGCCGAGATCGGCCATCGACCTTGCGCAGCGGAAGGTCGACGCGTTCCTCGCGGAACGGGGAGCCAACGGGTTCATCGATCAGGATCAATGAGGTAAGCAGATGAGATGGCGGGACGTCGCGACGGAGGTCGAAAGTCTGCCTGGTTACCGAGCAGCGTTCGAGCGGCAGTTTCCCTACGCCAACGTGGCGCTGGCTGTGGTCGCACTGCGGGAGCGTCATGGACTGACCCAGCGGGCCCTCGCGGAACTCGTCGGCACGCCGCAACCGGTCATCGCGCGTCTTGAGTCAGGCCGACATCCCGTCGAGATCAAGCTGTTGGCTCGGATTGCGGACGCGGTAGGGGAAACGTGGACAGTGCAGT
>Ga0326597_10010764_pt1 | contig 12164 bp, 12 predicted proteins | sample RVTome_12_FD_203789 | JGI IMG/M metagenome (GOLD analysis project Ga0326597, IMG submission 203789) | Soil microbial communities from uranium-contaminated site in the Upper Colorado River Basin, Wyoming, United States - RVT100D185 | ecosystem: Environmental > Terrestrial > Soil > Contaminated >... | reverse complement strand
GGCCGCGACGTCACGGTCCTCGCCGTTGAGGTGGACCCGGATGTGCTCGTTCATCGTCCTCATTCTACCCCGCCAGCGCGGACCGCGGCGCTTCGGCCGCGGCTCCGTCGGGGAGGTGTCTCAAGAATTCAGTCACCGCCGCGCCCGGATCGGGGGCGCCCCAGATCCCGCTCAGCACGGCGACGCCGCTCGCGCCGGCGGCCACGACCTCGGGCACCCGCTCGGGGCCGATCCCGCCGATGGCGAGCAGAGGGAGGGAGGTGACGGCGCGCACGCGGGCGACCACCTCGGGCCCCGCGCCCGTCCGACCCGGGTGCGTCGGGGTCGCAAACACCGTGCCCACCACAAGATAGTCCACGTGCTCCGCGGCCGCCCGGGCCGCCGCGGGGTCATGGACCGACATCCCCACCCAGCGCTCCGGCGGGAGCAGCCCTCGGGCGACCGCGGGAGGGAGGGAGTGGGCGGCCAGGTGCACCCCGTCCAGGTCCGCGACCCGCGCCACGTCCACTCGGTCGTTGACCAGGAGCAGGGCGCCCAGGGCGCGGGCGGCGGGACGAAGCGCCGCGGCCAGCTCGTACAGGCGCGCCCCCGAGGTCCCCCTTCCCCGCAGGTGCAGCGCGAACCGCTCCCGGCCCGCCGCCATCACGACGCGCGCGAGCTCGGGGAAGTCGGAGCGGCCCAGCAGGACGTCGTCGGTCACCGCGTGCAGCCTGGGCAGCGGCGGGATGTCGCGAGGCACTATTCGAACCGGTCCCCCACCGCCACCGCGCGCCCGCGGATCCACTCGGCCGCGAGCATCCTGCGCTTGCCGGGCGGCTGCACCTCTCCGAGCACGACCGCTCCCGATCCGGTCTGGACGGCCAGGCCGCCGCTCGGATCGGCCGCGACCACCGTGCCCACCGTGCCCACCATCCCCTCCGCGGCGCCGTCGAGCCGCGGCTCCGGGCTGAACAGCTTGACCGCTTCGCCGCGCAGCATGCTCCAGGCGCCGGGCACCTCGTCCATCCCACGCACGTGGTTGGCCACCGCGGCTGCGCCCCGCGTCCAGTCGATGCGGGCGCTCGCGCGGTCGACCTTGGGAGCGAAGGTGGCGCGTGCGTGATCCTGCTCGCGCGCCTCGAGGGATCCGATCTGGAGCAGCGCGAGCGTTTCGACGAGCGCCCCCGCACCGAGCTCCGAGAGCCGCAGCGTGAGCTCGGCGGCGGTCTCGTCGGGCTCGATCGTCTCCTCGGCCTGGAAGAGGATCGGCCCGGCGTCCATCGCCTCGACCATGCGCATCACGGTGACGCCGGTGACCTCGTGCCCGCGCGCGATCGCCCAGTTGATCGGCGCCGCGCCGCGCAGCTCGGGCAAGAGCGATGCGTGCACGTTGATCGAGCCCAGCGGGGGAAGGTCCAGCACCTCGCGGCGCAGGATGTGGCCGTATGCGACCACCACGGAGATCTCGGGCTGGAGCGCGCGCACGCTCGCCTTGAACTCCTCGCCGCGCGGCTGCTCGGGGGTGAGCACCGGGTAGCCGCCCTCGTCGAGCGCCGCCCGCTTGACCGGCGAGCCCTTGAGCTGCCGACCCCGCCCGGCGGGACGGTCGGGCTGGGTCACGACGCCCACCACCTCGTGCCCCTCCTCGGCCAGCGCGCGCAGCGAGGGGACGGCGAATTCGGGCGTGCCCCAGAACAGCACCTTCACTTGGAGTCGTCACCCTCCGCCCGGCTCTTCTTCCATTTCTGCACGAGCAGGCGGCGCTTGAGCGGGCTCAGCCGATCGATGAAGAGGATGCCCTCGAGGTGATCGACCTCGTGCTGGAGCGCGCGTCCGAGCAGCGCTTCAGCCTCGACCGTAACCGGCTTGCCGTCCGGATCGAAGCCCTCGACGCGCACGCCCCGCGGGCGCTCCACGGTTTCCTCCATGCCCGGGATGCTCAGACATCCCTCCGAGACTCGCTCGAGCTCGTCGGTCACCGCGACGATGCGCGGGTTGACGATCGCCATGCGTCCCGCGGGTGGGTCCTGCTCGTCCTGGACGTCCACGACCAGCACCTGGCGTAGCACGCCGACCTGGTTGGCGGCCAGGCCGATGCCCTCGGCCCGGTACATGGTCTCGAACATGTCCTGCACGAGCGCGCGCAGCTCATCGTCGAACGCGGCGACCGGCTCCGCGCGGGTGCGCAGCGCCGGGTGGCCGAGCATCACGATCTCGCGCACCATGTTGTTCAGCTCGCGTCGGACTTCGCGTCGGACTTGGCGTCGGACTTGGCCGCCGTGACCTTGGCGATGCGGCCGCGCTCCACCACCAGCTTGGTGGCCTCCGCCGTGCGGATCGTGATGCGATCCTCCTCGGCGTGCACCACCGTCCCCATGATCCCGCCAGCGGTCACGACCTCGTCGCCCTTCTTGAGCGCGTTGATGACGGCCTGATGGCGCTCCTGCTCCTTCTTCTGCGGCCGGATGAGCAGGAAATAGAAGATCGCGAAGATCGCGAGCATCTGGACGGCGAACACCATGGTGGAGTTGCCGCCTTCGCGGGGGGCCATCAGGAGGACGAGGGACGCGTGAGTCACAGGCCGCTCCAAGCGTTTGTGCGGGGGGTGGATGGGGCAGCTATCACACCCGCGTCCCCCGGTAGCGTTCCAGCCAATCCGCGCTCCAGGCCCGGAAGCTTCCGTCCAGGATGTGGGCGCGCGCCTGCTCGGCGAGGCGCAGCAGGAAACGCAGGTTGTGGAGCGAGACCAGCCGCAGGCCGAGCATCTCGTTGGCCACGAACAGGTGCCGGATGTAGGCGCGGTCGTACCCGACGCAGGCGGGGCAGTCGCACCCTGGATCCAGGGGCAGGCGGTCGCTCCGGAAGCGCGCCGCCTTGACGTTCACCTGGCCTGCCGCGGTCCACGCGGTCCCGTGCCGCGCGTTGCGCGTGGGCGCGACGCAGTCGAATAGGTCGCAGCCCCGCGCCACCGCCTCGAGCAGGTCGTCCGGGTAGCCCACCCCCATCAGGTAGCGGGGACGGCCCTTCGGGATCTCGCCGTCGAGCAGCTCGAGCGTGCGCCACATGGCGGGCTTCTCCTCGCCCACCGAGAGGCCCCCGATCGCCCAGCCGTCCCATTCCCCCATGTCGGCGAAGCCGCGCGCCTGCTCGCGGCGCAGCCCGTCGTAGACGTTGCCCTGGAGCACCGGGAACAGCGTCTGCTCGGGCACCGCACGCTCGTCGGCCAGCTCGTGGAAGCGGCGCCGGCAGCGCTCGAGCCAGCGCAGCGTGCGCTCGGTCGCGGTGCGCGCCTCCGACTCCGAGCATCCGCCGGAGGGACACTGGTCGAACGCCATCACCACGTCGGCGCCCAGCGAGCGCTCGATCTCCATCACCGACTCGGGGGTGAAGACGTGGCGCGACCCGTCGATGTGACTCTGGAACACCACGCCGTCCTCGCGCACCTCGTTGCTCGCGGCCAGGCTGAACACCTGGAAGCCGCCCGAGTCGGTCAGGAGCGGACCGGGCCAGCGCATGAACGCGTGCAGCCCGCCCAGCTCGGCGACCAGCTCGTGGCCGGGACGGAGGTAGAGGTGATAGGTGTTGGAGAGCACCATGGTCGCGCCCATCCGGTCGAGCTCGTCCGGGGCGACGCCCTTCACGGTCCCCTGGGTCCCGACCGGCATGAACGCCGGCGTGGCAACGTCCCCGTGGGGGGTGGTGAAGACGCCCGCGCGCGCGGCGCCCTCGGTGCGCTCGAGGCGGTAATCGAACATAAGGGGGGGTCGCGCCTATCTTGGGGGGCGGGGGCGCGGTCCGTTCGCGAGGGATGGCCCCGCTCAGGATGCGGCGCGCTCGTACTCGGTGAGACCGTTCTGCTTCGAATTCATGTCGAAGGTGCGGTAGTCGCACGTCAGCTCTTCGCCGGCGGCGATGTCGCACGCCGCGACGGTGGTCGGTCCCTGGTCGTCGCAGTTCGGCTGGAAGGAGTGGTTCATGAACTTGGCGGCATCCGCACAGAGGACGTAGTCGAACTCCCAGATGTCGTGCCGCGCGGCATGCGCGCGGCGGCGAACACGCCGAAGCCGTGGATGCTGGCTCGGGACACGTACGTCGGGACCCGGAACATGGCCCATCCTGGGGAGTGGTTGCGACCGCGGCAGACCGGTTACCGCGGGGAGCAATGATAATGAGTTTCCCGGCATAGCAAAGAGCCCACGGCCGGTCGGAGGAACGCATGCGCATCGCCGTGCACGTCGGCGGCCGCGAGCTGGGTGGAAGCGAGCGCCAGGTCGAGATCCTGGTGCGCGGGCTCGTGTCCCGGGGCCATCAGGTTGCGGCCTCTGCCCCATCCGGGACGCCGGCCAGCCGGGCCCTCGCCGAAGCCGGCGCGACCGTGACCGGGACACGCCCCCGAGGCGACGTCGACCCGATCAGCCTGGCCCGCTTCGTGGCCTGGCTGCGCCGGACGCGACCGGACGCGCTGCTCGCGACCTCGTGGAAGCGCGCGTCCGCGGTGCTCCTGGCCGGCCACCTCGCCGGCGTACCGCGGATCGTCCTGCGCCTGGGCGGCCCCCAAGCCGATCGCGGGCACCTCGGTGACCGCGCGCGCGCGTACGCCATGAAGCGCTGGATGAACGCCGCGTATGGGAACTCGACCGAGCTGCGCGACCGTCTCCGGGCCTACGCGCCCGACCTCCCCCACACCCGGGTGATCGTGATCCCGAACGCGATCCGGCCCGTGCGCGCCGATCCCGCGCCGCTGCGCGCCCACCTCGGCCTGAGCAGCGAGGTGCCGCTGGTCTTGAGCGTGGGCGGGCTCGAGCGCAAAAAGGGCGTCGACGTCCTGCTGCGCGCGGTCCATCACTTCGGCCGGAAGGACGCGCATCTGGTGGTGGCCGGTGCGGGCCCCGAGCATGCGGCGCTCCAGCGCCTCGCGGCTGCGCTGAACGTCGCCGAGCGGGTCCATCTTCTCGGGCACCGGAGCGACGTGCCCTCGCTGCTCGCCTCGTGCGACGCGTTCGCGCTCGCGAGCAACGCGGACAGCACGCCGAACGCCGTCCTCGAAGCGATGGGCGCCGGTCTGCCGGTGGTCATGACCGCGACCGCGGGTGCGGCCGAGCTGCTCGGCGCCCGACCGGGTCATCCTCCCGCCGGCTGGGTCGTACCGATCGGGGACAGCGCCGCCCTGGCCGGGGCAGTCGACCAGGCGCTCACCCCGGCGGCCCACCCGCGGCTGCGCGAAGCGTCGCGGCGCGTGCAGGAAGAGCACGACCCGGAGCAGACGCTGACGCTGCTCGAGGCCCTGCTCCACTCGATCGATCCGGGGCCTCCGGGCGGGGCGCCGGCCCGATGACCCTCGACGAGTTCACGGCGGAGCGGCTGGCAGAGCTCAGCGCGCGGGTGGATCGCCATCCCGCCGTGGCGGTTTGCATCCCGTCCCCAAGGCCGTGGGGCCTCGACCCCGCGCCCGCGCGTCTCCTTGCCGGCCTGATCCTCGAGCTTCCCATCCGCAACGTCCTCGAGTTCGGCGCCGGCCATTCCTCCCTGGTCGTCGCCGCGGCCCTCGCGCAGCGCGGGGGTGGGCGGCTCACGAGCGTCGAGCAGGACCCGGCCTGGTGCGAGGGCGACTGGAGCAGCGTGCGGCGCCTGCGCTCGGTCGACGCACAGCTGATCGAGGCGGACCTGCACCTCACGCTCGACCGTCGCGGTGTGTACTTCCGCTTGGAGGGGGCGAACGCGGCGCTCGCGCGGCGGGCTCCGTTCGACCTCGTGCTGATCGACGCGCCACAGTACTTCTTCGGACGGGACGGCGCCCTGCACGTGGGCTGGGAGCACCTCGCTCCCGGCGCGCTCATCCTGCTCGACGATGCGGCCCGCTCGGGAGAGCGGCGCACCCTCCGCCGCTGGCTCGCCACCTACCCCGGGCTCGAGCTCGTCCATGTGGACCCGACGTTGGGAAGCAACGGCATGGCGCTGCTCCGTCGCGGAAGTGACCCGACCGTCCGCACGCGGGCGGGTGTCCTGATCGGCAGCGCGGTTTCCGCGCTCGACGGCTGGCGGCGCTGGCGTGATCGGCGGCGGCTCTGGCAGGCGCGCCGCGGCGGGGTCAGCGCGGGGTCGGGCTCCCGGTCGGAGCCGGACCCAGCGTCGGGTAGGTGATCCCGAGCTGCTCCAGGTAGGTGTCGAAGCGGGTCTCGTCGAAGTAGAACGGCTCCAGCAGCGGCCGGAACTGCGCCATCGTCTCCCGGTTCTTGTCGACCGCGGGCGCGTCGCCCGGGCCGATGAACGGCGTGTACCGGTGGGTGACGGTCTGCTCCTCCCGGTAGTACTTCCACGCCTCCTGCACGAGGTCCGGCCGCGCGAACAGCTCGAGCGCGGTGCGCGCGACCACCTGCGCGCCGACGAGCGCGCCCTTGTGCGCGATCGGCGTGGCCATCGAGATCGCGTTCGCCCAATGATGCCCCGGCAGATCGGGGATGTTGGACGGAAAGTTCAGCGTCACCGTCGGCACCGCCCACGAGATGTCGCCGATGTCGTCCGACCCGCCGCTCTCGGGCAGCGCGGGCGGCGGACCCAGCGCGACGAGCGTGTCGAGCAGTCCGATGGGCGCGCTCCCCACCTCCCGCTGAACCGCGCGCGCGAGCGTGCGGTCGGCCTCCGTCCACCGGGGCAGCCCGACGGTCCGGATGTGCCCGTACATCGCCTGCGCGATCGGACGGTTGAAGTGCCGCGGGTACGCCTGGCCCACGATCCGGTAGCTCATCTCGGTGTCGGTCATCAGCGCCGCACCCTGCGCCACCCGGATGAGCGCCGCGAAATTCGAGGCGATCAACGGTTGGTCGATCTCGCGGACGTAGTACCAGACGGTCGCCGAGGAGGGCACCACGTTGGGCTGATCGCCGCCGTCCACGATCGTGTAGTGGGAGCGCTGCTGCGGGCGTAGATGCTCGCGGCGGAAATTCCAGCCCGAGTTCATGAGCTCGACCGCGTCGAGCGCGCTCCTGCCGCGCCAGGGGGCCCCGGCGCTGTGCGCCGCCTCGCCCGCGAAGGTGAACTCGGCGGAGACGAGCCCGGTGCCGTTCCCCTGCCCCCACGAGACCGAGAGGTTCGAGCCCACGTGCGTGAAGAGCACCGCGTCGATGCCGCGGAAGCGGCCGTCGCGCACGTACCAGGCCTTGGAGCCGAGCAGCTCCTCCGCCACGCCGGGCCAGAGCACGATCGTGCCGGGCAGCCCCTCGCGCTCCATCACGGCCTTGAGCGCGAGCGCCGCGGCCACGTTGACCGCCTGCCCGGAGTTGTGTCCCTCGCCGTGCCCGGGGGCGCCCTCGACCAGGGGGTCGTGGTAGGCCACGCCCGGCTTCTGGCTCGCCCTGGGGATCCCGTCGATGTCGCTCCCGAGGGCGATCACCGGACTCCCGGAGCCCCAGGTCGCCCACCAGGCGGTCGGAATCCCGGAGACCCCCGCTTCGACCCGGAAGCCGTTCTCACGCAGGATCCCCGTGACGTAGCGGGAGGTCTCGACTTCCTGGAAGCCCAGCTCGGAGAAGGAGAAGAGCTTGTCGACCATCACCTGCACGAGCTTGGCGCGCCCCATCACGTCGGCCTCGACGTCGGTCAAGAGGGCCTGCATGCGGCCGGGGGCCAGCCCGGCCCCCGGGGCGGCCTGACCCCGGGCCGGAAGGGGAACGAGCAGCCCCAGGACGAGGAGCGCGGTCGCGGTGCGGATCATGGCTGGCTCCTGACGGATCTCGGTCGCGCGGGCGTGGAGCCCGTGCCCATTAAGGTATCGGGCGCCTCCGTGACGGACAGGTCCGCCCCGGCCGGCGTTCACAGCACCGCCATCGCATCCCCGTACGAGTAGAACCGGTACCCCTCCGCGACCGCCACACGGTACGCCTCCATCGCCCGCTCGTAGCCCGCGAACGCCGCCACCAGCATGAGCAGGGTCGAGCGCGGGAGGTGGAAGTTGGTGAGCAGGGCGTCCACCGCCTTGAACCGATGCGGCGGCCGGATGAAGAGACGCGTGGCGCCCGACCCGGCGTGGACGATGCCCTGCTCGTCCGCCGCGGACTCGAGCGTGCGCACAACCGTGGTGCCCACCGCCCAGCAACGACCCCCGTTCGCGCGCGCCCGGTTGACCGCGCCGGCCGCGGCCTCGGACACGGACCACGACTCGGCGTGCATCTCGTGTGCCGAAGGATCGTCGTCTTCGACCGGCCGGAACGTCCCGACCCCGACCGCGAGGGTGATTGCCACGCGTCGGACACCGCTCTGCTCGAGAGCATCGAGCAGGGATCGCGTAAAGTGCAGCCCGGCGGTCGGGGCGGCGACCGAACCCGGCGTGCGCGCGTACACGGTCTGATAGCGCTCGCGGTCGAGCGGCTCGTCCTCGCGCCCCAGATACGGTGGGAGTGGCACGCGGCCGTGACGCTCGAGCGCGACGAGCGCGGGATCGGGACTCTCCAGGCGGACTATGCGCGATCCCTGAGTGCCCGTCGCGAGCACGGCGACCTCGAGGTCGTCGGCGATCACCACCCGGCGACCCGGCTTGAGCTTCCCACCCGGCCGCACCAGCGCCTCCCAGGTGCGCGGGTCCGCCGGGTCGGCGTCGGGAGTGGGACGGAGGAGGAGGATCTCGGAGGGAGCCCCGGTCGGCTTCCGCCCGAGCAGGCGGGCCGGGATCACGCGGCTCTCGTTCACGACCATCACGTCACCGGGGCGGACCAGCTCGGTCACGTCGCGAAAGCGCAGGTGGCGGAAGGATGCCGCCTCCGCACGCGCGCCCTGGCGCGGCACCACCAACAGGCGGCTCTCGTCGCGCCGCTCGGTCGGGTAGCGCGCGATCCGATCCGGCGGCAGGACGTAGTCGTAGTCGGAGGCGCGCGACCCAGGCGCGGGCGGGCTCACTCCTCGAAGAGCGTCGGCTGTCCGGGCGCTCCGCCCGCGCGATCGTCGGGAAGCGCGTAGCCGAAGCGCCGATAGGCGCGCTTGGTGGCCTCGCGTCCCCGCGGCGTACGGTGCAGGAAGCCCTCCTGGATGAGGAACGGCTCGTACACCTCCTCGAGCGTCATCTGGTCCTCGCCGAGCGCGACCGCGAGCGAGCTCAGGCCGACCGGACCGCCGTCGAACTTCTCGATGATCGTCTTCAGGATGCGCGCGTCCATCTCGTCGAGTCCGTACTCGTCCACGTCGAGCAGCGCCAGCGCCTGCATCGCGACGTCGAGGTCGACGCGTCCCTGGGCGCGCACCTGCGCGAAGTCGCGCACGCGGCGGAGGAGCCGGTTGGCCACGCGCGGCGTGCCGCGCGAGCGGCGCGCGATCTCGACCGCCCCCTCGTCGCTGACCTCGAGCTCCAGGATGCGCGCGCTCCGCCGCACGATTTCGGTCAGCTCGTCGTGCGGATAGAACCCGAGCCGCTGCACGATCCCGAAGCGCGCGCGCATGGGCGCGGTGAGCAGCCCGAAGCGCGTGGTCGCCCCGATCAGCGTGAACGGCTCGATCCGCATCGTCATGGTCTGCGCGCGTGGCCCTTCCGAGAGCCGGATCTCCACCTGCGAGTCCTCCATCGCCGGGTAGAGGAACTCCTCGATGATCGGACGGAGCCGGTGGATCTCGTCGATGAACAGGATGTCGCCGGCGCGCTGGTTGGTGAGGTGGCCCACCAGATCGGCGGGCTTCTCGAGCACCGGCCCCGAGGTGGTCTTGATGTTCACGCCCAGCTCGCGCGCCATCAGCGCGGCGAGCGTGGTCTTGCCGAGCCCGGGTGGGCCGTGGAAGAGCACGTGATCGAGAGGCTCACGGCGCTGCTTGGCGGCCTCGACCGCGATCGTGAGCGCCTCCCGCACCTTTTCCTGGCCGATGAACTCGGACAGCCGCTGCGGGCGCAGGCCCGGCTCGGCCCCCTGATCCTCGGGGATCGCCTCGGGGGTGGTGACCTCGGTGCGGCGGCTCAAACGGCGCTCTCGACCCCTCGGTGACGGGACGGACGGCGAACCCCGCTGGGATCACCCCCCGGTCGCGTCCGCCCTCGGCCGCACCATGATGGGGCGGCGCGCCCTCCGCAAGCGCTCGAGGGTGGACCGGCCCGCCGAGGGGGGTGGTATGCTGCGTGCTCCCGGGGGGCGCCCAGGCCCCCGGGGCCCCCTCCCGGGCGGACTCGGGGAGGGACGCGTATCATGCGAGACGGGCCCTCTTCCGGAATGGGCATGGGAATCGACGATCTCCGCTGGTTCGAGCTGTTCAACCGCCGCGGCACGCGCCGGGACTTCCTCCGCGCGGGAGGGAGCGCCGCGGCGCTGATCGCGTGCGGGGGTGCGCTCCCGGCCCGGCGGGGCGACCGGACCCCACGCTTCCGCAGCGACCCCTTCGAGCTGGGCGTCGCGTCCGGGGATCCGCTCCCCGATGGCGTGGTGTTGTGGACCCGGCTGGGTGGAGCGTCGCTGGCCGAGGCCGGGACGCCCACGGCGCCGGTGCCGGTGCGCTGGGAGGTGGCCGAGGACGAGGCCTTCAGCCGCATGGCGCGCTCCGGCGAGAGCCTCGCCATCCCCGAGCTCGGCCATTCCGTGCACGCCGAGGTGGACGGGCTCGAGCCGGGCCGGGTCTACCACTACCGCTTCATCAGCGGCGGCGCGGTGAGCCGGGTGGGCCGGACCCGCACCGCGCCCCCGCCAGGCGCTCCGACCGACCGCCTGCGCTTCGCGTTCTGCTCGTGCCAGAACTTCGAGGACGGGTACTACACGGCCTTCCGTCACATGGCCAACGAGGACCTCGACCTGGTCGTCCATCTGGGCGACTACATCTACGAGGGCGGCCAGAATCAGCGCGGGGCCCGGCCACACGACGGGCCCGAGATCTTTTCCCTCGATCAGTATCGCGCCCGCTACGCGCTCTACCGGACCGACCTGGATCTCCAGGCCGTGCACGCCGGATTCGCGTGGACGGCGACCTGGGACGACCACGACGTGGACAACAACTACGCCGCGGGCGTCCCGGAGAACGACCAGGCTCCCGAAGCCTTCATGCTGCGCCGCGCGGCCGCGTACCAGGCCTACTACGAGTTCATGCCGCTGCGCCGCCGCTCGGCTCCGAGCGGCCCCGAGATGTCGATGTATCGGACGGTCGCCTTCGGCGACCTGGTCTCGATGAAGGTGCTCGACACGCGCCAGTACCGGGACGACCAGGCGTGCGGCGATCGCTTCAAGCCGGACTGCGAGGGCCGGTGGGGGCCGGATCGCACCCTGCTCGGCCAGGCGCAGGAAGACTGGCTGCTCCGAGGGCTGCACGAGTCCCCCGCGCGCTGGAACGTGCTCGCGCAGCAGGTGATGATGGCGCCGCTTCGGAACTGGGACACGGAAGGCCGTCCCACCAACTCGATGGACACGTGGGACGGCTATCCGGTGGCGCGACAGCGCGTGCTCGACGTCTTCGAGAGCGTGCGCAACCCGGTCGTGCTCACCGGCGACATCCACTCGAGCTGGGCGGGCGACCTCCACCTGGGGGACGCGCGCTCGCCCGTGGTCGGCGCCGAGCTCGTGTGCAGTTCGATCAGCACCAACGGCGACGGCTACGACGTTCCCGCCCAGGATGGCTTCATCGAGTGGAACCCGCATTTCAAGTTCCACGACGAGCGCCGGGGCTACGTCAGCTGCGAGGTCACCCCCGATCGGATCACCGCATCTTTCCGTGCGCTCCCCTACGTCCGCGAGCCCGACGCACCGCTCCAGACACGCGGCGTGCTCGTGGTCGAGGAGGGTCGGCCCGGAGTGGTCCGGGATCTCTGATCCCGCCGTCCGCCGAACCCATCCCGAGGTGGGCCGGGGCCTCTCGGCCCATGCGGCACCCCGGAGGGCGAATAATGCTTGACGTATCAATCATTGCTTAGTACAGTATTGAGAGCGATGCGAGAGCTCACGCGCCAGTTCGGACGCCGGTCCCAGGTCAAATCCGCTCGGACCGCCCTCCAAGCCACCGTGGGTGCGTGTTATTTTCTCGAACTTTTTCCCACCAAGAACAGGCGATCATCGTGGCTGAGACCCTAAAGCACTACATCGGCGGCAAGCTCGTCGACGGTACCAGCGGCCGATTCACCGACGCGTACAACCCGGCCGCCGGCAAGGTGAAGTCCAAGGTCCCGCTCGCGTCCACCGAGGAGGTGAACCGGGCGATCGCGGTCGCGCAGGCCGCTTTCCCGAAGTGGGCCGCGG
>Ga0326597_10010763_pt1 | contig 12164 bp, 8 predicted proteins | sample RVTome_12_FD_203789 | JGI IMG/M metagenome (GOLD analysis project Ga0326597, IMG submission 203789) | Soil microbial communities from uranium-contaminated site in the Upper Colorado River Basin, Wyoming, United States - RVT100D185 | ecosystem: Environmental > Terrestrial > Soil > Contaminated >... | reverse complement strand
CCACCACCACCAATTCAATGGTGAGATCCACTGGAGCGGCCAACACCTGCTCGACGATCGTGCGCAGCGTTCGGGACTCGTTGTACACCGGCATGAGCACCGAGAGGCGATGCTCCGTACCGGACGAAGATGCTGTGGGCATGGATTTCCTATCGGACGATGAAGGCCGCGGGTTGACGAAAGATCGACCCAAGACCGATGTGTAGCAAACCGCCACGCGAGATCGCGGGATCATCTTCGGCAGAGACCCGGCGACGATCGATGTGGCGAGCTGGCGCACGGCCGTGCATTGGCGTCATACCTCGGACCCCTCCTCGACTCAATGTGACTCGCTTCCAGTCGAACCACGCACAACGCCCCCGACAAGCACCACGCCCAGACCGAGCAGGATCCAGGGGATCACCGCAGAAGATCCGGCGATCGTCGGAGCCGTCGATCCGTTAGCCAGCCAAGTCAACCACGTGTGGGCGCCGTCGTTGGTGTCACGCGCGAGGAGCGGATCGGTTGCAATCGACGCGAACATGACGATTGCACCGACGCCCGCCAGCAGGAACCCGACCCGCGGGATGCGCCTCCAGACGAAGGCGAGCGGAAGGGCAAGAAACGGAATCGCGGGAACAAAATAGCGGGCGCCGGGCGAGTCACCTCCCCACGGGTTGCCCCAGAACGCCACAATCCCGAGGTGTCCGGCCACCACAGCCGCACAGAGGAGAGCAAGCGGCCGAAGCCGCTTCCACGTGGCCCACAACCCGAACAGCGCAAGCAACACAATCGGTGTCGCCACGAACAAACCCCGAGGATGGGTGAACTGTGCCGCCAGGTTCGCGAGGCTCAGCGAACCGAACATATCGAAGATGGGCCGAGCGGTCTCGGCCACTTCGGAGAAGGCCGAGAACCGATACGACAGGTTGAGCGGTCCGCCGAACGCCACCATGTTGTAGGTCCCGAGGAGAAGAGCGACCGGCGCTCCTCCCGCGATCACCAATCCCACACGCTCCCGATGCTTCCACCAGGCGTACACCAGCAACGGAACGACACCGAGAATCGCCGGATACTCGGTCGCCACCGCAAGCCCGGCCGCCGTGCCGGCGGCGACCAGCCGCCATCGGGACGCGTCCGGACGGTCGACTAGCAAGAAGGTCGTCGCGAGGAACAGACCGGCGAGCACGTGACCGAACAACAGGCCACCGAACGGAAGGAGCAACGTTCCATACGTCAAGGCGAGGGCGACGGGCCATGCGACGTCTCCCAGTCCGCGCGCCCGCAGATGCCGCTGCATGGCAACGGTCAGCATGCCCAGCGGCACAGAGGCGAACCAGACCGTGAGCCACCACAGGCCGACATGGCGCTCGATTTGAAGCACATCACCAGGCTCTCCGCCGACGGACCGGTAGGCCAGATAGAACGGGACTGCCAGGAAAGGCTGCGCCGGTGCCTTGTCCGAGTAGATCCGACCGTCCCGCACCGCCCGATCGATCCCGACCACGTCCTCGTATTCGTCGAGAACCACAGTCCCCCGTTCAGCGATGGCCGCTGTCAGGGCGTATCGCGATGCCTGCTGCGCCCGGTATGGGTGCATCCACAAGCCCGCCACCACGACGGCCATGAGGACTGCGATCAGCTCGCCTCGATCGATAGCGAGTTTCCTCATGGGGCGGCGGTCTTGGTCGGTCTGCCCATCAGCAGCATGATCGGGGCCACCGAGAGGAGAGGGGCAATTGATCGGGTCAGGTCGAAAGCGCGCAGCACCACGGGTGCGTCGAGGACCATCAACAGAAATGCGAATCCGACGACCGACCAACCGAGCCGTGATCGCTTGGTAACCGCTGTCCACAGGATCACGCCCGCTGCGATCGCGACGGCGGCAAAGACCACGGCATCCGCCACGGCTGCGGTATCGAGCCACCTCGCCATCGCCCCGCTGACCCCGCCGAACGGAAACGAGAAGTTGCGGGACAGGCTTTCGCCCCCGGCGGGACCGTCCGGGAGACGCGCTGCCGCATAGAGCGACCATCCGATGACTCCAATCACTGGTACGAGGAGTTGTCTCCAGTGAATCGAACGAGATTCGATGAATTCGTAGGCGACCAGGCCCGCTGCCGCGATGAGCATCGTCTCGCGGGAAAGTGCCCCGCCGAGGAGCAACACGGCCGAGAGCAGCGGCCGGTCGCGAGTCCATGCAAGGACCCCGCACAAGACCAGCGAGAACCCCAGAACTGAGGAGCCATCGATCAGGAGCTCGAACAGGTTCCCCGGATTGAACGCGAACGCGAGTCCGAGCCAGATCGACACGCCTAGATCACGGGCGAGCACCGCCAGAGCCCAGGTTCCGAATCCCACTGCAAAAAGATTGACACCCAAGAGGGACCAAAGAATCCACCATGCGGGAGCCAGCCCACCGAGTCCGGCGACGAATGGATAGAGGATGCGCCGAGCTCGATAGACCGGATCGTCGAGTCGCTCCCCCACCCACTCGCCGAGGAGTAGTGGGTCAGTGGCCAAAGCGAAGAAGAACTTCCCATCGTGACCCGACCCGGGAGCCACCACGACGGGCCGTCCCAGTATCTCCTCGGCGGGGATCGCTGCTCCCTCACTGAACCGAGCGAATCCCGACGGATCCCCCCCAAAGCTTGCCAGCGCCTGTGTTGCCACCACAATCGATAGGACGGCTCCAGTGATGCCCACAGAGGCGGGGTGGCGAAAGACGAGACGACGCCAATTGACTGGCCCGCCCGTCACCTGTTGCGTCGAACTCATGGTGGTCTCTCGAGCCCGCTTCCGGTCTAGGGGGCGGAGTGAATGAAGTCAGCCCAACTCAGCCTGGGAGACCAGCAGAGATGCATCACCGCGGTAGTGGTGAACGCCTGGGTTCTTTGCATGAATGTCCTTCCGGAGTGAAGGGTCATCAATGACCGGAGTCCGCTGTTTCATCGATGTGTAGCAAAGACCAGGTCCGATGTCGCGGATCGCTTCAATGGGGAGGTCGACATGCCGAAGCTCAACCGATGACCTCACAACTGCCTTCGCCTTCAACAAACCTAGCTTCCGACCGAAACGACCACGGCGGGCCCCTCCTGTTCGCAATGGTCTTCGTACCGCTCTTCGTCCTCTTCCTCGGAACCGCCCGTACTCAGCTTCCATATCACATCGACGCCGCCACAAACGTGTTTGCCGCCTGGACGATCGGGACGACGGGGTCTCCGATCCTCGAGGACCACGCCGAACTCGCCGACCCCTCTTACAGGGCTGTCTTCGCCTGGGTGGTTCCGTCACCCCGCGGCCCAGTCTCGCAATATCCACCCGGGACAGCCCTACTGGCTGCTCCCCTGTACGCGGCATGGTGGTCAGACGCCCCGGAACTGACGCTCGTGTCGGAGAATGCCGATGCATCGACCACGGTTCGGGCGCCAATCCCGAGTTTCGTACCCGCAGCGATCATCGCAGCGGCGACCACAGCCGCTGCGATGGGACTTGTCGCGCTCCTTGGGCGAACCTGGGCATCCCGACCCGTGGCGGGGCTTGTCGGTTTGGTCGGGGGTACCGCCACTAGTGCGTGGTCGGTCGCAGGGGACGCCCTCTGGCAGCACGGACCAGCCATGCTATGGGTCTCCCTCGGAGTCTACCTAGCCTCTCAGGATCGCTGGCTTGGCTCAGGCCTGGCATTCGGCGCGCTGGTCCTCACTCGACCACCGGTAGTACTGGTGGGCGTCGCCCTCGGCGTGATGCTGCTGATTCGTCAGCGGCCGGCCCCGGCGGGTCGGATGCTGGTTGGCGCGATGCCCGGTGTCATCGCCCTGCTTGCCTATAATCGATGGCTGTTCGGTACAAGCAGCGTTGCCGGCGGCTACGGATCCGTGTTCTCGGATCGGCTCATCGCATCTGATTTCAATGCGTACTTGTCCAACATCTCCGACGCCTTGATCGATCCGGCATTCGGGCTGTTCGTCTGGTCGCCGTTCGTAGCGCTACTTCTTGTGGGAGTCGTCGGGGCTTCTAGGAGTGCGCCCGACTGGGTGACCGCGTCTGCGGTCGGAGGAGTCCTCTATCTACTACTGCAGCTGAAGTTGAACCGTGCATCCGGGGGAGCGGGATTCTCGTACTACAGATATCCGCTCGAGGCGCTCGTCGCCTCAGCGCCGATCCTCCATCTGGCCTGGGTGCGACTCTGGCGGATGAACACGACAGCCCGTATCGGTCTCTTGTTGACCACCGGTTTCTCCGTTGTAGTGCACGCCATGGCGGCTGTCTAAGAATGCCAGGGCTGCGTAGAAAGCTCTCAACCGGCCGACGACGTCATGTCGCCTCGCTCGTCATCGGCTTCGGAGTCCTGTACTCGCTGACGGCAACATGGGGATACGAGGCCAACGTCGATGCAATCGCCGCCGCCCTTCCAGCGTGGTCGGTGGTGATGGACGGAACGCTTCATCTCGACCAGTTTGCCGGACTCAACCCGTGGATCGTGAAGGGTGCATCGGGCTACGTCAGCAACCGTCCACCGGGCATCAGCGCGGTGGCGATCCCCGCCTACCTGGTGAGCCGACCCGAGGTCTTCTCCAATGCCCCGGCCACGGCCACCGCCGTAGCAGTCACGGTCGCCGCGCTGGTCGTGGTTTACCTTGTCCTGTGCGAAGTCGTCTCAGCGCGAGTCGCCCTGCTCTCGACGGTTGTGATGGGTATCGGAACGAGTACGTGGAAGGTTTCCGCCGACGCTTTGTGGCCCCACGGACCTGGACAGCTCTGGGCAGCCATCGGGTTGCTCGCCATTGCTCGTGCCCACACCACCTCGGCTGGCTGGGCATTCGCGGCGGCACTCCTCACGCGCCCCGTCACGGCAGTGAGCTCCGGCGCGCTGGGTCTACTAGAGGGTTGGCGACAGAAATCCTGGGGCCATGTAATCGGCATCGGAGTGCCGACCTTCGCAGCTTTGGGATTACTACTCGTCTACAACCGGGTGATCTTTGGATCGTTTTCGATCGGAGGCGGTTACCCCCCCGACTTCGCAGAACGAGCCGTCACGATGGGCCCCGTCGAATACGCGGGCAACCTCATTGGTTTCTTCGTCTCTCCCTCCAACGGCCTTCTCATCTGGTCCCCGGTGGTCGTAGTCGGGCTTGCCGGTGCCGTGTGGGGATGGAGCGCGATACCTGGCTGGGCTCGGTCAGCGGCCGTCGCCGCGCTCATCTACCTAGTCGTGCATGCCCGCCTAAACCGAGTGTCCGGTGGTGCGCCATTTGGTTACCGCTACCCCCTCGAGCCACTCGTCCTCGCCGCGCCCGCTCTAGCCGTCGGGGCGGAGTGGCTCCACAATCGCGGCACCACCATGAGACGACTGGTGATATCCGCCGCAGGCATCTCGATTGCTCTGCAAGCCGGTCTAGTCCTCTTGCTCGAGTGCGGCGAGATCGTGGGGACCAACTATGTGTGTGGCTTCGGAATGTGACTGGGGCACCGACAAGACGTCGCCCGCCACCGACAGGGCACTCAGACCGGCGGCCACCAAGCCAACGACTGTCATCCATTCCCCGATCCAGTTCGTGGCGTAAACCCCACCGACCGCCACCCATGCCAGCTGATGCTGCTGACGTCGAGCAAGGCGAGCATAGGCCGGCAGCCCGCCTGCCAGGTACGACCCCCATGCAAGTGGTGAAATGAGCGCCCCGGCAGCCACTGCCAGTCCGATCGCTCCCGGCGTCACACCGCGTCGCGAATACCAGATGACGGCACCGACAAGGCCCACCGTCACAAGAACGGCTGGTGCTGCATCGAAACCACCGAAGAACCCCGTTAGGGACAGATTTCCGTCGTGACTCTGCCAAGCGTCGGCAGCCGACTGCATGCCGACAACCGCCCTCGTCCAAGACACGGTAGGCAGTGCCAAACCGCCCAGAGTGGCGACCGAGGCGGTAACGCCGGCGCCTGCGGCCATCTTCCATCGCCTGCCGATCAAGAGCGTAACGATCAGGAGGGCCGGCCAGAGCCTCACCGCCACCACGAGACCGAGCGGTACACCAGCCAGATATCGATCGCCACGGAAAGCCAACTCGATGGAAAGGGCGAGGACGGCGACGATCACGACTACCAAGTTCAGAAAGAGAATCGGCTGTGCGATGGGGCTGGCCAACGCAAGACCCGCCGCAATGCCGGGGAGAAAGGCCCAACGGACGTCAAAAATTCGTCGAAGGACCACAGCCAGGAATGTGATGCTCACACCGGTAGCAACAGCCATCAGCCACGGGAGGTGTTCGAAACTAACGAGCGCCAGCGGCGCCTCGATCACGAACACGCCGGGTGGCCTAGGCGACCACTCGAGAAACGTGATGGGCGCATCAAGTGCTTCTGAAAGGACGTCGAGGGGCTGATACGGATCGAGGCCTTGCCAGGCTGCAGACACGGAGAGCCACTCATGGCCGATCTCGGGCGGCACGTCGAGGTTCTCTGGGCGGGATGTTGCAAACCCGGTGATTGCGTGTGTGAGGACGAGCACCACCACGAACGCTCCGATCAATCCGAACGCTTGCCCCGGCTGGAACCTGCGAGGCCGCTGCAATCCCAGACGTCCTAGCCGCGTCCCCGTGAACCTGGACCTCGAAGCCGGCTGAGCAAGATTGGGGTGCGCTTCGACGCGTTCGCCTGCCGGGACTCCTGGCTCTCGGTTCCCGATGCTTGGGGGCGCGCCCGGTCCCTCCGGCGGTGTTGTCATGGGAGACTTCCGAGGAGGGACGACGGCGACGACACAACTACATGTAAGCGGTCCATGAGCTCCGTGCCCGAAGAGGTAGGGCTCGCTCCGTCGTTTCCTCGAGTGGAGGTCACCGCGCCTCCGCCACCTGCTTCAGCTCCCGCTTGAGCTCTCCGATCTCGTCTCTGAGCCGGGCGGCGTACTCGAAACGCAGTTCCTTGGCGGCCTGGTGCATCTCGTCTTCGAGCGACATGATCAGCCTGGCCAGGTCGTCACCGGAGACATCCAGGGTCTTCTTGAGGTCGCGGGCGTCCCGGCGCCTCTCCCCTGGCTTCTGTTGGGTGTTCACCAGTTCCAGGATGTCCGAGACCCGTTTACGGATGGTCTGGGGGTCGATGCCGTGTTCGATGGTGTAGATCTTCTGCAGTCGGCGGCGGCGGTTCGTTTCGTTGATCGCCTTCTGCATCGAGTCGGTCATGTTGTCGGCGTACATGATCACCTGACCTGAGACGTTCCTGGCGGCCCGGCCGATGATCTGGATGAGGGAGGTCTCCGAGCGGAGGAACCCTTCCTTGTCGGCGTCGAGGATCGCCACCAGCGACACTTCGGGTAGGTCGAGACCCTCTCGCAGCAGGTTGATGCCCACCAGCACGTCGTACTCCCCCAGCCGCAGGTCACGCAGCAGGGCGACCCGTTCCAGGGTGTCGATCTCGCTGTGGAGGTAGCGGGCCCTCACCCCCATCTCCAGCAGGTAGTCGGTGAGGTCCTCCGCCATCTTCTTGGTGAGGGTGGTGACGAGCACCCTCTCCGCTCGCAGGGCACGCATGCGGATCTCTTCCAGCAGGTCGTCGATCTGGCCCTTGGTGGGTTTCAACATGACCTCAGGGTCCATCAGCCCGGTGGGGCGGACCACCTGTTCGATCACCGTCTCGGACTTGTCCCGTTCGAACGGTCCCGGGGTGGCGGAAACGAAAACCACCTGATTGGCGCGATCCAACCACTCGTCGAAGCGCAACGGTCTGTTGTCCAAGGCGCTGGGAAGACGGAAGCCGTGTTCGACCAGGGTCTCCTTGCGGGAGCGGTCCCCCTCGAACTGCCCGCCGATCTGGGGAACGGTCACGTGGGACTCGTCGATCACGGTGATGTAGTCGTCGGGGAAGTAGTCGAGGAGGGTGTACGGCGCCTGGCCCGGATCCCGCCCGTCGAGGTGGCGGGAGTAGTTCTCGATGCCGGAACAGAACCCGATCTCCCGCATCATCTCCAAGTCATAGGAGGTGCGCATGCGGAGCCGTTGGGCCTCCAGCATCTTGGTTTTCGACTCCAATTCCTGCAGGCGGTCGGCCAGTTCGATCTCGATGTTGGCCACCGCCTTCATCATCCGTTCCCGCTCGGTCACGTAGTGGGAGGCGGGGAAGATGACCAGGTCCTTCATCTCCTCGATCACCTCGCCGGTGATCGGATCCATCCGGAGCATCCGGTCGACCGTGTCGCCGAAGAACTCGATGCGAGTGATGGTCTCCTCATAGGCGGGGAAGACCTCGAGGGTGTCGCCCCGCACCCGGAACTTGCCCCGGATCAAGTTCACCTCGTTGCGCTCGTACTGGATGTCGACCAGGCGGCGGATGGCATCGCCCATCGGATAGTCGACACCCCGGATGAGCCGCAGCAACTGGCCCTCGTACTGCTCGGGCGAACCCAGACCGTAGATACAGGAAACCGAGGCGACGATGATCACGTCTCGGCGGGTGATGAGAGCGGCGGTGGCGGCATGACGGAGACGTTCGATCTCGTCGTTGACCGTCGAATCCTTCTCGATGTAGGTGTCGGTCTGAGGCATGTACGCCTCGGGCTGGTAGTAGTCGTAGTAGCTGACGAAGTACTCCACCCGGTTCTCGGGGAAGAACTGGCGGAACTCGTTGGCCAACTGGGCGGCCAGCGCCTTGTTGGGAGCGATGACGATCGTCGGCCGCTGCAGCTTCTCGATCATCCAGGCGATCGTCGCCGACTTGCCCGACCCGGTGATCCCCAGCAGCGTTTGGAACTGGCTGCCGGAGGCCACGCTCTCGGACAGCAGCTCGATCGCCTTCGGCTGGTCACCGGCAGGGGCGAAATCGGAATGAAGCTTGAAGGCGGGCACGGAGTGGAGTGTACGGGTCGGGTGTGACAAGAAACCGAGTGACAGCGCGCCGGATGACGTCAGCCGACTTGGAGGTCCACCCAGAAGATCCGCAGGTCGTCGCTGTCTGAGGCCGGGATCGGCATGAGCCACCCGGGAACATCGCCACTCGTCACGACTCCGAAGAACGCCGACGGATCATCCGCCGCCGCCCCCAGGTACGCCCTCTCCCGGCTCGGGCAGACGGCGACTATCGACACTCCCCGCCGTTCGACGATGCCACGTGCCGTCTCCTCGTCACCGAGCAGGAACCGGCGGCCGTCGAGGATCCCATCCACGTTCCGGTGATACGGGCTGGCCACGACCCGTGCGTCCGTCGTGTACAGCAGCCGCGGCCCGGCGTCGAGATGAGCGAGCACCACCGGTTCCCCGTCGGTCTGACGTACAACATCCTCGAGCCGGGACCAGTCGCATCCGAGTGCCGCGGACGTCGATCGGCTCCCGCCGGATCCAGGGAAGGCGGCGATAAGCAGTGCGGGGACGAGGAAACCGACGACACCCAAGGCGGTCGCCGCCACCCGGCCCGCCGCCGACCGCAGGTCCGAGCGATCCCCCACCCGGTCAAGCAACTCTGCCGTCATCCAGCCGAGGGCGAACACGGCCAGGATCTGCGGATAGGCGCTGAAGCGGAGCTGGAACATCGACAGACCTATCAGCACCACCAGCGCCGCCAGCCCGAACCACCAGACGTTGCACGTCCAGGTCGAAGATCGCTTCGCCGCCGGCCATGTCAGAGGGATGGCCAGCAGCGGTGCACCCATGAGATAGACGAATGCCGCGAACGAACCGCCGAAGGGCCACAGCGACTGGAGCTCAGCCACCCCCGCCAGCCAGCCGTCCCACAGCTCAGCCGGCACATCCCCGAACGGGCCGCGCACGAAGGACGGCACCAGCACGACCAGCAGCCCGGCGAGGGCGCCGCCGACGCCCAGGGCGAACCACAACCGTCCACGGCGTGACACCACCGACGCCGCCACGGCCGCCAGCCAGAACATCACCACCAGCCCGGCCACCGCCACATGCACCCCGGAGATGCGATCCAGATCCGACGAGCTGAGCCCGTTCCAACCCCGTTCGACCAGGAGGAGCAGCACCGTGGCTGCCAACCACGCCATCGTGAACCAGAGGCCCAAGCGTGCCACTCCCCCTCCGACCATCAGCCATGCCACCGTCACGGCAACGATCCCCAGCGCCATGGGGAGAAGGAACTCGGTGCTGACCCACAGCCCGGCCGCCGCCGTCACCCCGGTGATGACGGCGGCGCCAGACGACCGCAATCGGACGACGCGGAGGCCGAAACCGACGAAGAGGACGAAGAGGAGGAACAGCAGCGAGTGATGGTCGACGCGGGCGACGGTCCCGTAGGCCATCACCGTCGGCTGCAGCGCCAGGGCGATGCCGGCGACCACCGCCCCGCGCAGACCGACCAACGGCGCCGCCGCCCACACGACTGCGGCGGAGGTGGCGGCGAGGAGCAGCGGCCCCACCGCCACCCCGGCGGCGTACACCGCGTCGGCGGTCGGTATGAACAGGTCGAGCGGTGCGGCCAGCGCCAGCACCACCACGTCCAGCGCCCGCGTCCAGTGCATGCTGTGTCCGAACGGGGCGTTGGACCGGGCCGCGGTCGATTCGAACCAGCCCGCCTCGCCCGTGCGCAGCTCCATGATCCGGGTCATGCGCATGTAACCGTCCGTGTCGGCGACGACGCGGTCGTCGAAGTCGACGCCCGGCCCGGTGAGACCGACGACAAAGACCATCACGCCGGCAGCCACCAGCGCGGAAGCAGCGCCAACCCGGCCAGTGTGAGACGACGTGAGGGTCACGACGTACCTATCGACCGGTACCGCAGCCGACTGGACGACATCGCAGAATCGCTCCGGACCCGATGCACCGGCGCCGAAAGAGTGGGGAGATACCCTGCCCAGGCCGCATGAAGAACCGTCGCACCGCCCTCATCCTGGCACTCGTGAGCATCGCCTTCGGTGTGCTGTTCCGTTTCCAGTTCGTCGACCGCCTCGCCTTCGACGCCGACGACCTGGCGTATTACGAGCGAACCCCGTACGGCGTCGACCTCCCCGACCGCTTCGGCGACACGCCGTACTGGCTGTCTTGGAGCCGCGGCGACGGTCAGGCGTATGTCACCCTCGCCGGCGACCCATGGGCGGAGGGTCCGGTGCGTGGCCTCCGCGTGGCGCTGTACCGCTATTCCCGCATCGGATACAGCTGGGCGGCGCTGACATTGACCCTGGGACGGGTCGACCTGATCCCCTACGGACTGTTCGCCGTCAGCATGATCTCCCTCGGCGTCGTCGGCTGGGTCGTGGGACGGAATCTGAACCGGTGGGGACCACGCGGCCTCATCCTGCTCGTCGTCCCCGGTGCTCTGATATCCGCCGCCTCGGACACGGCGGAAGCGTTCGGGCTGGCTCTATCGACGCTGGCCGTCACCGCCCCCATGCCATCTGCGAGCGCGGCGGCACTGACCCTCGGGATCGTCCGTCCCGACTTCGCCACCACCCTCTTTCTGCGCGGGAAGCGGAGCCTGTGGCTGATCGGGGCATGTGGTGTCACCGCCGTCGGAGTGCGCCTCCTCGGCATGAGCCTCGGCCTCGACTACGCCGGCCTCAACAACAACCTGACGTGGCCGTTCGTCGGCTACCTCGACGTGATGGGAACCCAGACACCGGTCGATCGAGCCGTCACGATCGGCTTGTTGGCGGTGGCGACAGTCACCGTGATCCATGCGGTTCTGAACGAACGGGAATGGCGACGCCTGGCGTTCGTCACCACCGGGCTGTTCGTCCTCCTCCTCGCCCCGCTCGTTCTCGCGAACTACCAGAACTCGCTGCGGGCCGCCATCGGGCTGTCACTCGTCTGGGCGATCCCGGCCGATCGGGAGCCAGATGGTGACCAGTCATCCAGCGGGGCATGGCGTGAGACGGGACGCAACCAGCCTCATCCGGTGTGATGGGTAGCCTCAACGGACGATGACGAACGAACGATCCTCCGATGTGCGGATCATGCGGGTGGTCACCTTCACCCAATGGACGGCGCTCATCGTCGGGATCGTTTCCGGGGTCGTCATCAGCGGCGGGACACCCGAGTCGTTCCTCGCCGCCACCACCGGTGGGCTCTACGTGCTGGGAAGCAGCGCCATCCCGCTCGCAGTACTCCGCCGACCCCTCGTCCTCGAGGCATACGCCCTGGGAGGCTCACTGCTGACCATGGCCTCGGTCGCCGCCACCGGAGGCGCCAGCAGCCCCTATGTCCTGCTGTCCGTCGTGCCCGCCGTCGCCGCCACCGTCCTCG
>Ga0326597_10010762_pt1 | contig 12165 bp, 12 predicted proteins | sample RVTome_12_FD_203789 | JGI IMG/M metagenome (GOLD analysis project Ga0326597, IMG submission 203789) | Soil microbial communities from uranium-contaminated site in the Upper Colorado River Basin, Wyoming, United States - RVT100D185 | ecosystem: Environmental > Terrestrial > Soil > Contaminated >... | reverse complement strand
TGAGTTCAACCGGGTGCAGTTCACCCCGGACCTTCTTCCCTCCGATATCACGGGAGTGTCGATATGGGACCGACAACAGGCCGAGTTCGTTTTCAAGCCGGGGGCGATTTTCGCCAACATCGTCGTCGGAGACGAAATCAACCGGGCCAGCCCCAAAACCCAATCGGCCTTGCTGGAAGCGATGGAGGAGCGCCAGGTCACAGCAGACGGAGTCACCAGGAGGTTGCCGCCCCCATTCATGGTGGTGGCCACCCAGAATCCGATTGAACACGAAGGGACGTATCCGCTGCCCGAAGCTCAACTCGATCGCTTCATGATGAGAGTCTCTATCGGTTATCCGAGCCGCGACAAAGAACTCGAGATGCTGGAGACCCACGGCCTGGTTTCGAGCTTCGTCGATCTCACCCAGGTCATCTCTTCTGCCGAGTTGTTGGGATTGATCGACGTCGCCCGACACGTGCATGTGGCTGCATCGGTCCGGGCGTATGTGGTCGAGGTCGTCGACGGCACCCGGCGGCATCCCGAAGTGATGCTCGGGGCCAGCCCCCGTTCATCTCTGTACCTTCTGCGAGCCTCCCGTGCCAAGGCTGCAGCAGAGGGCCGTGAGTATGTGACCCCGGACGATGTGAAGACCCTCGCTGGTCCCGTCCTCGAGCACCGTCTCGCCTTCCGACCCGAGGCGCAGATGCGGGGGGTGAACGCTTCGGAGGTGGTGGAGTCGGTTCTGTCCGGTTTGCGGGTGCCCATCTCGCGCAGCGACCGCTGATGTTGACGACCAGGGGAGGCTCTGCTCTCGGCGGGGCCATCGCGCTGACGGTGTCATGGCTTGCCCTGGGGGAAGTCGAACTGCTGGCCATTGGCGCCGCGCTGGGTGTTGCAGTGATCGTCGCGGTGCTGATAACTGTGTGGAATCGTCCAGGAGTCAGGGTCGAGCGGCGGCTAGCCCCTCACCAGGTGCACGAGGGAGACAGGGCAACGGTGGAGTTGCGACTCACCAACTTCCGACGCCTTCCGATCTTCAACCTCACGGTCACTGATGGCATCAAGGGACTGGGAACCGCCCGATTCGCCATGGGAGTTCTAGGTGGTAAGGAGAGAGCTAGTGCCTCTTACCGCATCGTGTGTCGACCTCGCGGCGTCTATGTGGTGGGACCCGCCGGACTCGAGACCCATGATCCACTCGGCCTGGCGGGAACCGAGACCACCGCGGGTCAAATCGATCAGCTGGTGGTGTATCCGTCGGTAGAGGAATTGACCGGGTTTCCTCTTGTCCAGGGAAGGGACCCCGCCAACATGGCCAGCCGCCCCGAGCACAGCCAGCGTGGTGGCGAGGACTTCTACACGTTGCGCCCCTATCGCGACGGAGATGACCTGCGCCGCGTTCACTGGCCGACGTCCGCCCGTCTCGACGAGTTGATGATTCGCCAGATGGAGACGCCCTGGCAGTCGCGAGCACTGGTCTTTCTCGATCCGCGGGCCACTGCCTTCGAAGACGACGACCACTTCGAGAAGGCTGTCTCCGGTGCGGCCTCGGTCGTCCGTCACCTCGCCCAGGGCGGCTTCGCCGGAGATCTCTGGGCCGGGGGGCCGACCATCGAAGTGAACTCCTATGCGGCGGCCATGGAGGCATTGGCTCTCGTGCAACGTGTCCCCGCCATCGATCTGCGTGCGGTTGCCACACGCCTTCGCACAACTGGACGGGGTGGCCTGCTGGTCCTGGTCTCCGGTCTTCCGGACGCCGACCTCCTCGGAGTCCATCGACTCCTGGGGAGCCACCACCGTTCGAGCATCCTCCTGTGCGCAACGTCGTCTGAGAACGAGGTTCTCAGACACTTTCGTCAGGCCGGCGTCAAGACCGTCCTGGCGGGCCCCGGCGACCGTTGGGCCGTCTCCTGGAACCAGATGCTGGGAAGAACATGGACATCCGCCTCGGTTGGGTAGCCGCCGTCGGAGCCTTCCTCCTGGTACTCGCCAGGATGGGAACTTTGCTCACGGCTGGATCCGGCTCAGTCGGATGGACCCTGATTTTGACGGCTTCTTTTGTTCTGGGCGCGGCCGGAAGCATCGGGGCGCTCCTGGCGGGCGCCCGGCTCTGGCTGGTCGTGATTGTTGGGTTGATTGGAAGCGCACTGGCCATGGCCCGCACCGCCGCGGGTTCAACTCTCATCCTCGGTGTTATCCCCACCGAGGAGACCGTGGCGGTTGTCGGCGCAGAGATGTCCAAGGCGCTGGAGTTGATCCGATTCGGGGCTCCCCCGGTGCTGGCGATCGCCGGCCTGATCGCCGTGTTAGCGTCCGTGTTCTGGATCTTGGGCGGAATTGTTGGCTATGGATCCGCCAAACGCCGGCCCATGGTCATGGCGATTCCGCTCATCGGCTTTTACCTGATCCTGGCGACCCTCGACCGCAATCCCCCGAATTGGTATTGGCCGGCAGGACTGGCGCTGGTAGCGGCCCTGGCCATGCTCGCCGGACGGGCCCGCCGGGCCACGGGGCGGGCCCGTAGCGTCGACTCGGGCGCTGTCATTCGCCCCACCGGTCGTGGGTTACCTGTCGCCGTTGTCACCCTCGTAGTGGCGACCGCCATCTTTTCGACCAGCACCCTTGCCGCGGTCGTTCCTGAGTCGGGTCTAGTGAGCTGGCGCAACGCCAGCGGGTTCAGCGGCCTGTTAGGGGGCTTCTCCATCAATCTCTTCACGAGCATGCAACAGGATCTGGTCGGCAACGACGCCACGGTCGCCTTCGTGGCGAAGGTGAGCGAACCGGCACCGCCCAATGGAGACCTTTATTGGAAGCTGATCACCCTCGACGCCTACGACGGAGAGTTCTGGTTACCAGGCGATCTCAGGTTCAGTCGTCCCCTCGGTGAGCTGGGATGGGAAGCTGACGAGTTCAAGTTCCGCGGCCCCACGATCCGGGTCAATCAGAACATCGAAATCTATGCCCTGCGGCAGAACTTTCTGCCGCTCCTGTATTCGCCGGTCGGTTTGACCACGGAAGACCTCATCCTGGCTGATAGCTATCGGACCCGGGCAGACGGCTCGATCAACTTCGACACACGCACCTCCCAAAGCCTCGGCTACAGCATCACTTCCCAGGTCCCTGTTCCCGACCTCGCCACCCTCGCCACCGTCAATGGTCAGCTCTCACCGATTTTCAATCAGGCCGTCGAAGAAGGGGTGATCCAACTCGCCCCAACCGCCGGTGGACGCCCAGCCGTCCCTGCCAGGCTGCTCGAGAGGTACACAGAGCTTCCCGACAACCTTGGTTCGGAGATTGCCGTGCTCGCCGCCGCCCAAACCCAGCTCGGCAGCACTCCGTTTGAGAAAGTGTTGCTGCTCGAGTCATTTTTTCGATCCACCAACTTCATCTACGACCCGACCGCATCAACCGGTCACTCGAGCCTCGACCTGACCGAGTGGCTCACCGATCCCGAAAGCCGCAACTATCGGAGAGGGTATTGCGAGCAGTTTGCTACCGCCATGGCAGTGATGGCCCGGACACTCGACATCCCCAGCCGGGTGGTTCTCGGCTTCGCTCCCGGGGACGTTCAACCTCAGCCTGATGGGTCCGATCTCATAATTGTACGCGCCCTGCACGGCCACGCCTGGGTGGAGGTCTTCTTGCCCAGTCAGGGTTGGGTCAGATTCGATCCGACTCCCCGGGGGGATGAAATCAACCCATCATTCGTGGAAGGTGTCGGCTTTGAGCCCTCCGACTACCTGCCAGCTCCCAGCAACCCCGTTCCGGGCCAGACCGTGCCGGGGACCCCTCCGGTGCTGCCTCCCGGCTTCGAAGACCCTGGTGTCGATCCCGGACGCGGGTTGCCAGGTGCCGGATTGGCAGGTATCCCGCTCACCGTCTGGTTGAGCAGCCTCGCTCTGGTGACGATGCTGGTGGCAACGATTCCAGCCCTCAAGGCCCTTCGTCGTCGTGGGCGCTTGGCCCGCCTCAAGCATGGCGACATAGGTGCGGCGTGGGCCGAAATCACCGACCGCCTGGCCGACCTGGGCCATCACCTTGACCCCTCCCGCACTCCCCGCGAGACCGCCATCTCGATCGATCGGGCCTTACTTCCCTTGGCGTTCCGCCTGAGCGCCGATGTCTACGGTGAACGAATCGCCGAAGATCGTGAGGCGGTCTTCCACGATGCAGAGGCACGCATCAAAGGCGATCTCAGCAGATGGCAATGGTGGTGGGCCTCGATTCAGCCCCGCTCGTTGATCCGATCAACGGCCCGCTCACCAATCAGCGACCGACTCCCCGCAGTTCCTCGCTGACGTCATCTTCGACGCGCCGCAACATGGTGAGGAACTGGTCGCGGTCGAGTTCGAACCGGGTGACGTCCTCTTCCACTTCACGGGTAATGACATCGAGACCCGCAAAGAAGGCGAGTTGGCCCTCCCGCAGGGCGTCGAGGACCTCGCCCTCCTCGCTCCCGACTTGATAGATGGTGGCGCCGTCGCTCACCAGTTTCAGATGACCGAGGTGGTTTTCCATGTCGCCGTAACGGCGTAGGTAATCCCAGGCGCGTCGCACTCTCTGCAACGACATCCCGTTGTCAAGCAAGCTGCGCACAACTCGAAGAGCAACCAGGTCTCTGAAGGAATAGAGACGTCTGACTCCTGGTCTCCCCCCGGTTCCTTGTATGGCTGGGACCACTAGCTTCACTCGGTCCCAATATCGAAGTTGATGTGGTGTGCAGTTGGTGAGCTTGCTCGCTTGCTCGGCCGTGAAACCCTCGTGCAACTGAAACCTCTCCTCCGCAAATGACGCTGCGCCGATCGCCAGGTGATCGACTTTCCTCCCAAGGAACGTCCCCGCCGGTCCCCTCATTCAAACGACATGTGACCGGATGGGGGCGGAACAATAGTCGGACGCGACTACGCGCGTCCGAAGCGTCGACGTCCGCGTTTCGCAGACTGCGAATTCGACTCGTCTTCGCTATCCGCCTCATAGTTGCGCGCTCTGATCGAGTGCACCAGAACGGTTGCGGAGGCAACCAACAATGCAAAACCAGACAGTGCAACGAAAGTGTTTCGGGTGAATGTGAAAGCGATGATCACGATGCCAGCAATCACTCCGAGCACAGGAAGGCGCAGTCCGAGGCGGGCCTTGCGTGTGATATTGCGGACCGCGTGGGCGAGCGCGGGATCCTCTTCGTAGAAGTGGCGCTCTATCTCCGCCAGGATCTTCTGCTCCCGATCGCTCAGAGGCATTGACTCCGTCTCCTCAAAACACTTACTTTCCAAGCCCGATTCTGCCTAGGTGCGAACACACCCGTCTCCTCAGTATACGAATCCCGCGGTCAATCTGGACTAGTCGTTGATCGGTTCTTGTCGACCGGCGTCAGGCGAGCCGGTCCGATGGCAGCCGAACCGTACCTATCGCGGATCTGATCAACAGTGTCGGATAATTCCTGCCACTTTTCAGGCTCTTCGGTCGTGAGCTGGCGGGGCGATCCGGGCTCCGCCAGCGTTCCCACCTCGACGCCAAGAAGACGCACTGGGCGAGTCCAGTCGACCTTCGGAGTCAGCAAACCGACGGCGTGTCGAATCTCACGAGAGTTGTGGGTCGGATCGGCCAGGGTGACGCTCCGGCTGATCGTGGTGAAATCTGAGTAGCGAACCTTCAGCGAGATTGTTCGGCCGGCCAGACCCGAGCGCCGCATGCGGTGGCCGAGTCGATCGCACAAGCGGAGCAACTCCGTGTCCACCCGCTCCCTGCTGGTGATATCGGTGTCGTAAGTCTCCGATACTGATATCGACTTGGCGGCTGCATCGGGAACGACCCGTCGTGCGTCCTCACCGCGGGCGAGAGCCGCCAGGTGATTCCCACTCGACACACCTAATCGTGCCGCCAGCATCAGAATGTCCAGCGCTGCCAGGTCACCGACCGTATCCACTCCCAACGACTCCAGAGACGCGTGAGTCGCCTCACCTACTCCCCACAGCGACCGCACGGGCAAGGCGTGGAGGAAAGTGAGGGTCTCTGGCCCAGGGATGTGAGTCAATCCGTCCGGTTTGGCCGCTTCCGACGCCAACTTCGCCACAAATTTCGTAGACGCAATGCCGACCGAGGCGGGCAGGCCCAATTCGGCACGGAGACGCTGCCTGAGCGAGTGACCGATTTCTACCGGGTGATCAAACAACCGCCTCAATCCGGCCACGTCAAGAAAGGCCTCATCGAGAGATAAACCCTCGACAATGGGCGTGAAGTCACGAAAGATCTCGAAAACCAATTCAGAGACTCTCTGGTATTCGTCGTGATCGGTCGGCACCACGACGAGACCGGGACAGAGGCGACGCGCCACGCTCATCGGCATGGCTGAACGGACGCCGAATCTGCGCGACTCATAGCTGGCCGAGGCCACTACTCCTCGCCGACCCGCCCCGCCGACCACGACTGGCCTCGAGACAAGACGGGGATCGCGCAAACGCTCGACCTCTACGAAGAAGGCATCCATGTCCACATGGATGACCGACTCGGCGAATCCGGTCATACCGTCACAGGTGCCGAAAGACGTATTGCCCCTGGCTCTCCCACCAGTCGAATCTAGTCAAGAACCCCGCCAGCATCCCGGCTACCTCCATCAAGCAGCTTGAGAGTCAAGCCGCCGGTCAGACCACAATGTCGCCTCATGCTGGTGCATCTGGTCCGCCATGGGGAAGTGAGAAACCCAGACAGTCTGGTCTATGGCGACCTCCCAGGGTTCGGATTGTCCGAGGATGGCTGGGCTCAGGCGCAAGAGGCTGCCATCCGATTGGCAGTCTTCCCCCTGACTGCGGTCTGGTCGTCACCGCTGCAACGGGCCTTGCAAACCGCTTGGGCCATCGCCGCCACCCACCATCTTCCCGTCAAAGTCGACCCGGACCTGATCGAGTGGCGGCTCGACGCCTGGACCGGCATCCCGTGGTCTGACCTGGCCGACCGGCGGCCCGGTGAACTCGAGACGTACCTACAGGACCCGACCGGGCTCGACTTCGCGGCCGAGTCCTTGGAGGCGCTGGCAGCGCGTGTCGCCGGCGTCATAGTCCGGGTCGCCCAGGATCAAGGTGGTGATCTGGCAGTGGTCGCTCACCAGGATCCACTGCAGGCAGCCAGGCTCCAGCTATTGGGACAACCGCTCGGCAACCTCCACATCGACAAGCCCGTCCACGCTTCAGTGATAACCCTCGAGCCCGGAGATCCCTGGCGAGAAGTCGCCCATTGGAAGCCGCCCTCTTGAACCTGGCTTGCCAAGGCCTGCCTTGTTACCGACACTGGCAGTTGTGACTGGGCGTCGACACCTGCTGGCTACAGCCCTTACTTTGATCACATCGCTGACGTGGGCCGGGGCGCTGACCACGTCGCCGAAACCCTGGACTGCAAGTAGCGCCGGGGTGATTGCAGCCGGGCTGCTGGTGACGGCGGCGGTGGCGGTAACGCTGGTGGTGGTCCAGTCGAGCCCGGTCGGATATCGGCTTTCATGGGGCCTTCTCGTCGTCGAGGCCGTCATCGCTGGCTTGCAACCCATAACCGCTTTCTGGTCGGCCGGGGTACTCCTGATAGCCGCCACGGGGGCTCTTCTCACCGATTCAACGCTGGGGGGATGGATCCGACAGCAACCGCCCCCAACCCCGGTCCCGGCCTCCTCCCTGGCTCTTTGCCTGCTGCTCCTGGCGAGTGGTCCTATGACTGCCCTCGCCTCACCATCGGCCGAGGTGCGCTGGCTCCCGTGGCTGACCTCCGGCGCCTGGCTAGTCCTGCTCTGGTATGTCCGGCGTTGGCCGGGTCGCGAGCTCGCACCGCGGCTCACCACGCCGCTGCTGGGGGTGGGCGGGCTTCTGTTGCCCTGGCCGGCTCGGATGATATGGATCGGGGCGATGGTGCTGGCAGCAGTTCTCGCCTGGACTGCGGGCTCAAGGCTGGCGGTGCGGCCGCTCATCGAACGGGGCCACCCGGTCCCGATACCACCCGAGCTGGCGCCAGCCGACGTTCTTCACTCTGCCGGCATCGATGACAAAGGACGAAAGAAGACCCGGCCTCAGTGAGAGGACCCAAATGAGTCGGCGTAGGCCCAACCCTTGGATCGCCATCCCGGCCGTAGCCCTGGGCTTGCTGGTGGGTTACCTCGGCTGGCTGGTCACCGACATGTCGTGCCGGCTCGATGCGACCACAGCCATCGATGCCGGATGCCCAGTGACCGCCGTCATCATCGGTGCCGTGAGCCTGGTGGGAACCATCATCGGCATCGCGATCGTTCTTTCACTCGTTTACCGCTCGATTGCCGAATATCGGGATAGCCACCCGCGTTCGTAGCAGTCAGGACGGGCGCGTGAACACCAGGGCGACATTGTGTCCCCCGAATCCAAACGAGTTCGACATCACCCAGTCGACGTTTGCCTCGCGGGGCTGGTTAGGCACGTAGTCGAGGTCGCATTCGGGATCCGCAACCTCGTAGTTGATGGTCGGTGGCAGCTTCCCGCGCATCATCGCCAGGATCGCGGCGATCGCCTCCACCGCCCCCGCCCCGCCGAGGACGTGCCCGGTCATCGACTTGGTGGAAGAAACCGGCACACGGTAGGCATGCTCTCCAAGGGCAATCTTGATCGCAGCCGTCTCGGTGGCATCGTTGGCTTCCGTCGAGGTCCCATGGGCATTGATGTAACCGACGTCGGCGGGGCGGATCCCTGCGTCGGCCATCGCCGCCTTCATGGCCCGGGCCGCACCTGCCCCCCCGGGCCTCGGGAGGGTGATGTGGTAGGCATCCGCCGACATTCCGTAGCCTCCGAATTCGGCGTAGATGGTGGCGCCCCGGGCGGTGGCACGCTCCCTCTCCTCGAGCACCAGTGCTCCTCCACCCTCACCCATCACGAACCCATCCCTTCCCGCGTCAAAGGGCCGTGAGGCGCGGGTGGGGTCTTCGTTGCGGGTCGAGAGTGCCCGGGATTGGCCAAAGCTCGCCACCGCATAGTCGGTGATAGCGGCCTCGGCGCCTCCGGCCAGCATGACATCGGCGGCCCCCCGGCGGATGATCTCGGCAGCGTCACCGATGGCGTTGGCCGAGGCCGAGCAAGCCGTGACGACGCAGGACACCGGACCCAGCAGGTGGTGTTCGATGGAGGCGAGACCAGCAGCCATGTTGGCGATGATCTTGGGGATACCGGTGGGGCTCACCCGGTCGGGTCCCCGGGTGTCGAGGACGCGAATCTCTTCGATGAAGGCTTCCATCCCCCCAAACCCAGCCCCCACCATTACTCCGGCGCGGGCTGCGGCCTCGTCATCTGGTAGAAACGCCAGACCCGAGTCCTTCATCGCCTGGCGGGCTGCGACGAGGAAGTACTGGCTGTAGGCGTCGATCCGCCGCAGCTCCCGCCGTTCGAAATGGTCCTCGGCGTGGTAGTCCTTGACCTCGGCGGCGATGCGACAGCGCATCCCCGAGGGATCGAAACGGGTAATAGGACCGGCCCCCGACCTACCCGCCATGAGGGACGACCAAAACGATTCGATGTCGTTGCCAATCGGAGTCAAGACTCCGATCCCGGTGACAACGACCCGGCGACGCTCTCTCACCGGTCACTCACCTGGGCCGCCACCACCAGCTCAGCTGTTGAGCTTGGTGTGGACCAGGTCGACTGCTTCGCCAACGGTGTGTATGTGCTCCGCCTCTTCGTCGGGGATCTTGACACCAAACTCATCCTCCATGGCCATCAACAGCTCGACCACCCCCAGGGAGTCAACGTCGAGATCCTGTTCGAAGTTGGCCTCGAGATTGATCTTGGCGGCATCGAGTCCCAGCTCGGACACCAGCACGTCCCGCAGCCGGGATTCGATATCTGCATGATCCATCTGTTACCTGCTCCTTTCGTGTAGCCGACGATTAAAGCGCCAAGCCGCCGTCAACGCTCATCACCTGCCCGGTTACATATGTCGCTTCCTCCGATGACAAGAAGCCAACCATCGCCGCCACCTCGGCCGGATCCCCGAATCTGCCGGTGGCGATCGATCTCAGAATGGTCTGCTTCACCTCGTCGGAGAGGCTGTCAGTCATGTCGGTCGAGATAAATCCGGGTGCCACCACATTGACGGTGATTCCGCGCGAACCGACCTCTTTCGACACCGATTTGGAAAAGCCGATCAAACCGGCCTTGGAGGCCGCATAGTTAGCTTGTCCCGGGTTGCCTGCGAGCCCGGCCACGGAACTGATCGATATCACCCTGCCCCAACGGTTGCGCAGCATCCCCCGGATGGCTGCCTTGGAGCAGAGGAAAACAGAACGGAGGTTGGTGGCGATCACTCTGTCGAAGTCCTCCGGCGTCATCCGTAGAAGCAGGTTGTCCGCGGTGATGCCTGCATTGTTCACCAGGATCTCGACCGGTCCGAAACGCTCGTTGGCTTCGACGAACAGGCGTTCCACCTGTTCGGGGTCTGACACGTCGGCACCGACGGCGACACCTTTGCCACCCATGGCTTCGATGGCCGCCACTACCTCGTCGGCGGCTTCGGACCGCGACGCGTAGTTGACCACCACTGGGTTTCCTCTTCGGGCCAACTCGAGAGCGATCGCCCGCCCGATGCCGCGGGAGGCGCCCGTGACCAGCGCCGTGCGGCTCAAGGGCGTTGACCTGCCCCTTGGCCAAAAAAGTCGAGGTTGGGTTGGAGCATTTCCATCGTGGTGCGATCGGGTGGGGGCAAAGCCGCATCGCTCAGTGCGATGGGCTCTACCCGGTCTCCCCACCGCAATACGGCGGCTCCCCACGAGAGACCAGCCCCGAAAGCGGCCAAGACGATGTCGTCACCGGGCTGAACCCTCCCTTCGTCGACGGCCTCGGCCAGGGCCACCGGAATGGTGGCCGCCGAGGTGTTCCCATACGAAGCGATGTTGATGAAGACTTTGCCGGGGTCGAGCCCGAGACGGCGGGCGGTGGCATCGATGATGCGAACGTTGGCCTGGTGGGGGATCAACAGGTCGATGTCCTCCAGTTCCAGCCCCGCTGCCTTGATGACCCGCACCGATGCATCTCCCATGGTCGTGACGGCTCTCCTGAAGACCTCGGGGCCATCCATGCGAATTCCGCACTCTTGGGGTTTGGGAAGGTCTCGATCACCCGCCGTGCCATCGCGGGGAGTCCATAGGATCTCTGCGGCCGATCCATCCATTCCGATCTCGCTGGCAAGGACACCAATCGGTTCATCGGTTGCTTCCACAACCACCGCCCCAGCTCCGTCACCGAAGAGAACACAGGTGGACCGATCGGTGAAGTCCAGGTGGTAGTGGAGCTTTTCGGCACCGACAACGAGCACCGTCCGATGGGTGCCGGCCCTGATCATGTTGGAGGCGACGACCAGGGAGTAGACGAAGCCCGAGCAGGCCGCGTTGAGATCAAAAGCCGCGGCATTCCATGCTTCGAGCTTGGCCTGGAGCACGGCGGCGGTGGAAGGAATTATCGAATCTCCGGTGCATGTTCCCAGAATGATTAGGTCGAGATCAGCGGGGGCCCGACCTGCGGCCGCCAGGGCGTGTTGAGAGGCGACCTTGGCGAGGTCCGAGACCTCGACGTGTGAGATCCGGCGCTCTTTGATCCCGGTGCGGCTGGTGATCCACTCATCGGTGGTGTCGACCAGTTGCTCCAGGTCGTGATTGGACAAGACCGACGGTGGCATGCACTTGCCCCATCCTGTGATCGAGGCGCCGATTCCCGCTTTTGCCGACCTGTCTGTCACCAATCCTCCTCCTGAATCAACCGATGCTACCGAGCGATGCCGCCGCGGTCCCGATTGCTCCCACCTCCGAGACGCTCAGGGTCCGGGCACCCGGCACCGCCCGCCGGGCCAGGCCGGCCGTGACATCACCAGGTCCCAGGTGGAGAAACAGGTCGATTCCAGCCTCGCCCATTCCCTCGAGTATCTGGCCAAACCGCACCGGTTCGACGACCTGATCGATCAGTAACTCCCCGATGCGGTCCGGATCGAAGGGGCGGCCGGTGACATTCGCCCACACCGGGAAGGCCGGCGAATGGATCGAGATCCTCGAGAGGGCATCTTCGACGACTTGGCCGGCCGTAGCCATGAAGGGGCTGTGGAAAGCGCCCGCGACCTTCAGCCGCACAACCCGGCGAACTCCCAGGTGCGGAGCCTCCGCTTCGAGCCAGTCGAGATCTTCGACCCCACCTGCCACCACCA
>Ga0326597_10010760_pt1 | contig 12166 bp, 9 predicted proteins | sample RVTome_12_FD_203789 | JGI IMG/M metagenome (GOLD analysis project Ga0326597, IMG submission 203789) | Soil microbial communities from uranium-contaminated site in the Upper Colorado River Basin, Wyoming, United States - RVT100D185 | ecosystem: Environmental > Terrestrial > Soil > Contaminated >... | reverse complement strand
CGCTCCGCCCCGATCACCGCCGCCAGCTCCGGCCGCAGCACCTTGACCGCCACCTTGCGGTCGTGCTTCAGGTCCTGCGCCAGGTACACCGTGGCCATCCCCCCCTGCCCCAGCTCGTGGTCGAGCCGGTAGCAGTCGGCGAGGGCGGCACTCAGTTGGGTGGGGAGATCGGGCATGCCGCCCAAAGATGCCCCGGGCGGCCCCTGGCCGAAAGGGTCAGGGGGAGAAATAGGATTCCGGCGCCCGCGTCATCCCTATTCCGCCACCCCCTTCTCCTTGAGAATGCGCCACACCTTCTCCGGCGTCATCGGGATGTCGATATGGCGCACGCCGAGATGGGCCAGCGCATCCACCACCGCGTTCACGATGGCCGGCGGAGCTCCGACGGTGGCCGACTCCCCCACGCCCTTGGCGCCGAGCGGATGGTGGGGCGACGGGGTCACGGTCTTGTCGGTCTCCCACTTGGGCGTCTCCACGGCGGTGGGCACCAGGTAGTCCATGAAGCTCCCGCCCTGCATGTTGCCGCCCTCGTCGTAACTGATCTCCTCCAGGAGGGCCGGGGCCATCCCCATGGTGAGGCCCCCGTGGATCTGCCCTTCCACGATCATGGGGTTGATGATGTTGCCGCAGTCGTCCACCGCGACGAACCTCCGGATCTTCACCTCGCCGGTGCCCCGGTCGATGTCCACGACGCAGATGTAGCTGCCAAATGGGAAGGTGAGGTTCGGCGGATCGTAGTACGACACCGCCTCGAGCCCGGCCTCCATCCCCTGCGGGTGATTGGTGTAGGCAGCGAACGTGATCTCCTGAATGGTCTTCGATTTCTGGGGAGCCCCTTTGACCGAAAACTTGCCCGGTTCCCAGACCAGATCCTCCTCGCTCACCTCCAGCAGGTGGGCCGCGATTTTCTTGGCCTTCTCCCTGATCTTGCGCGCCGCCATGGCCCCGGCGGCCCCTGCCGTGGGGGTGGACCGGCTGGCATAGGTACCGAGGCCATAGGGAGCGGTATCGGTATCGCCCTCCTCCACCTCCACGTCCTTGGCCGGAATTCCCAGCTCCTCCGCCACGATCTGGGCGTAGGTGGTCTCGTGCCCCTGGCCCTGCGACTTGGTGCCGAAGCGGGCGGTCGCCTTGCCCGTCGGGTGGATCCGGATCTCGGCGGAGTCGAACATCTTGATGCCGAGGATGTCGAAGTGCTTGGACGGGCCCGCGCCGACGATCTCGGTGAAGCTGGAGATGCCGATGCCCATCAACTCGCCCCGTTTCCGCTTCTCGACCTGCTCCTTCCGGAGCGCCTGGTAGCCGATCTTGTCCATCGCCTTCCGCAGCGCGGCTTGGTAGTTCCCGCTGTCGTACTCCCAGCCGAGCGCCGAATGATAGGGGAACTTGTCCGCCGGGATGAAGTTCTTGAGCCTGAGCTCGGCGGGATCCATCTTGAGCTCCTGCGCCAGCCGGTCGGTCATTCGCTCGATGGCGTGCACCGCCTCGGTGACGCGGAAGCTGCAGCGGTAGGCGACCCCGCCCGGCGGCTTGTTGGTGTACGCCCCATCGACCTCCACGAACGCGTGCGGCATGTCGTAGGAGCCGGTGCAGATGGAGAACAGGCCCGCCGGGAACTTTGACGGATTGGCGGCGGCGTCGGCATAGCCGTGGTCCGCCAGCGTCTTGATCCGGAGCGCCGTCATCCGGCCGTCCTTCTTGGCGCCGAGCTCCGCCTTGATGTGGTAGTCGCGCGCGAACGAGTCGGCCTGGAGATTCTCCATCCGGTCCTCGATCCACTTGACCGGCTTCCCGATCAGCACCGAGGCGGCCACCGCGATGACGTAGCCGGGATAGACCGGCACCTTCCCGCCGAATCCGCCGCCGATGTCGGGGGAGACGATCCGGATCCGCTCCTCCGAGAGTCCCACGTGCCCCGCCACCAGCGCGAAGACGGTGCGAATGGCGTGCGGCGCCTGGGTGGTCATGTATACCGTGAGCTTACCCCTCACCTTGTCGAAGTCGGCGATGCACCCGCAGGTCTCGATCGACGCGACGTGGATCCGGGGGAGGTAGAGGTCCTGTGAGACCACGACTTCGGCCTCCTTCAGCGCCTTCTCGGTCCCGGCGCGGTCGCCCGCCTCCCAGTGGAAAATGTGGTTGTCCTTCTTGTCCTTCTTGTCGGTGCGCAGGACCTGGGCGCCCGGCTCCAGCGCCTTGAAGGGATCCACGATGACCGGGAGCGGCTCGTAGTCCACGCTCACAGCCTCGACGCCGTCGGCCGCGACGTACCGGCTGGTGGCGATTACCGCGGCGACCTCCTGCGACTGGTACATGACTTTCTCGGTCGGCAGCACCATCTGGGTGTCCGACATGAGCGTCGGCATCCAGTGAAGGTTGTACTTGGCGAGGTCGGCACCGGTAATGACGGCGAGGACGCCGGGGATCTTGAGTGCCTCCTCGCTGTTGATCGCCGTGATCTTGGCATGCGCGTACGGAGTGCGTACGATGTCCATGTAGAGCATACCGGGGAGCGTGATGTCGTCGACGAAGTTGCCTTGGCCCCGGATCAGGCGCGGATCCTCCTTGCGCCTGATCGAGTGGCCCATACCGCCGACGTCGGCCGTGGTCTTGGGTGCCATGGGTCCTCCCTATGGCCGCGTCGCGGCGGCAGACTGGATGGCCTTCACGATATTCACGTAGCCGGTGCAGCGGCACAGATTCCCGGAGATGGCCTGCCGGATCTGGTCTTCGCTGGGATGTGGAGTGCGCTGCAACAGCGCGTAGGCGGTCATCATCATTCCCGGAGTGCAGAAGCCGCACTGGAGTCCGTGCTCCTGCCAGAAGCCCTCCTGGATCGGGTCCAGCTGTCCGTTCCGCTCCAGGCCTTCGACCGTCATGATCTCCCGCCCGTCCGCCTGGACCGCCAGCACGGTGCACGACTTGGTCGGCTCGCCATCCAGCAGCACCGTGCACGCGCCGCAGTGCGTCGTGTCACAGCCGATGTGGGTACCCGTCATCCCCAGGATCTCGCGAAGCAGGTGCACGAGGAGCAGGCGCGACTCCACGTCAGCCGAGTGCTCGGTCCCGTTCACCGTGACCGTGATCTGGTGCCTGGCCATTAGGACTTCCCTCCCGCCCGGCGGACCGCCTTCCGGAGGGCCCGCGCAACCAGGACGCGCGCCATGTCCTTCTTGTATTCCGCGGACCCCCGGCGATCAACGGCGGGATCGGCGGCCTGTCCCGCCAGCTTGGCCGCTTCGGCGATGGCGCCCTCATCCGGCACCTTGCCCGTGAGGAACCGCTCCGCCTCGGTCGCCCGGACCGGGACCGGTCCGGCATTGGTGAGCCCGATGCCCACCCGCTCCAACGTGCCACCCTGCCCCAGCGTCACCTGCACGGCGGCGCCCGCCGTGGCAAAGTCGCCGACTTTCCGCTCCAGCTTGAGGTACGCCCCCCCGCTCCCTGGGGGCGGCACCGGAATCCTGACCTCGGTGAGAATCTCCTCCCGGGCAAGCGCCGTGGTGAAGACGTCGACGAAGAACTGGGCGATGGGAATGACCCGCTCACCCTTGGGGCCGCGGGCCACGATCTCGGCGCCCACCGCGAGCATGGTGGCGGGATGGTCGTTGGCCGGGTCGCCGTGCGCGATGTTGCCGCCCACCGTGGCCCGGTTCCGAACCAGCGGGTCGGCGATGACGGCCGCCGTGTCCACCAGGATGGGATACTTGGAACGGATCAGCTCCGACTGTTCCAGGGTCACTTCCCGGGTGCCCGCCCCGATTCGGAGGAAGCCCCCCTCTTCCTTTATGTAATCCAGCCCCGGGATTCGGCTGATGTCCACCAGGTGGGACGCCTGCCCCAGGCGGAGCTTGAGCAGGGGAAGCAGGCTCTGGCCTCCAGCCAAGAGCTTGGCATCCGCCCCCAGGCGGCCGAGGAGCGCCAGCGCCTCCTCCACGCTTCCGGCCCGGTGATAGTCGAATGCTGCGGGTATCATGTCGGTGACCTCCTCACGCGGCGAGGAGCGTCAGCAGACGCTCCAGCGATGCCAGGTTGTGGGCCGGAACGAATCGGTCGATGAACGGGAGCGCCGCCTCCATGCCTCGGGCCTCGGGGCGGTAGCGAGGGTCGCCGAGCAGCGGGTTGAGCCAGATCACCTGGCGGGCCCGCGCCGAGATCGCGCGCATGGCGTCGATCAGCAGCGCCGGCTCACCGCGGTCGAGCCCGTCGCTCAGGATCACCACGACCGTCCTGGCATTCACCGTCTCGTCCAGGTACCGGCGGGCGAACTCCGAGAGGCACTCCCCGATTCTGGTGCCGCCCGACCAATCAGGGACGGTGGCCGCGAGCCTCTCCAAGGTGGGCCCGATTTTGCCGGGCGCAAGCGACCGGGTGAGCCGGGTAAGCCCGGTGTTGAAGGCGAAGATCTCGGTGCGGGCGGCCACCCGCTTGAGCGACAGAATGAATGTCAGCAGAAAACGGGTGTGCGGATCCATCGACCCGCTGGTGTCGCACAGGACCACGAGACGAGACACTTCCAGCGCGCGCGTGCGCCGGGAGAGCGAGAGCAATTCGCCCCGGGTCGCGATGGCGCCGCGAAAGCTGCGGCGCAGGTCCACCGTTCCCCGGCCCCGGGTGGGAACCAGCCGCCGACTCCGCTGGGTGGCCAGGCGGAGCGAGAGGCGAGAGAGCAGCCGCTCCATGGCAACGAGGTCGCGCTCGGAACACTGGTCGAACGGCTTCCGGCGAAGCGCCGCCTCGGGACTGTACCCCGGCTCATCGCTCTCCCCCCCCGCTGCTTCCTCCTCAGGACCGGCGCCCAAGAGCCTGGGCCGCAGGCCGGGGCTGCCGGGCCCGTGGAAGCGCCCCGGTGCCGGCCCCTTCGCCCTCCCGGCTGGATCCCGCTCCTCCCGGAATTCCTCTCCGGACCACATCCGATCGAACAGCCCGTGAAAGGCCGGCCAGTCCCGCCGGCGCACCTTGAGGGCGGTGAGCAGCGCCCGGCGGACTTCGTCCCGGTCCCCCAGATCGACCAGGGCCATGGCCCCTGCGGCATCCACCTCGTCGCTGAGCCCGACCCGCACGCCCTCCGACCGTAGCCGGGCTCCGAAACGGGCCAGCTGAGCCAACAGATTCCGCTCGGTCACGATGCCGCCGCCTCCGCCAGCAACGGGGTAAGCTCATCCCGGGTGAGGTCGCGGACGCCATGTTGATCCTTGACCAGGCAGCCGAGCGTCTCCTCCACCGTGTCGAGGTCGAGGGCATCACGATGGAGCCGGACGAGTGCGCGGGCCCAATCCAAGGTTTCCGCCACTCCAGGGGCCTTGCCCAGGGGGCGGCGACGGAGTCCTTGCATGAAGCGGCCGATCTCCGCGGCGAGGCGCTCGCTCACCCCCGGCACCTTGGTGCGGATGATTCGCACCTCCTTTTCGAGGGTGGGATGCTCCACGTACAAGTAGAGGCAGCGGCGCCGGAGGGCATCGCCTATCTCGCGGCTCCGGTTGGAGGTGAGGACCACGTGGGGTACGTGCTCCGCGCGAATGGTGCCCAGCTCCGGAATGGTCACCTGGAAATCCGACAGCAGCTCGAGCAGGAACGCCTCGAACGCTTCGTCCGCCCGGTCGATCTCGTCGATCAACAGCACCGCCGGGCCCTCCCTCCGGGTGATCGCCCGCAGCAGCGGCCGTTCGAGCAGGTAGTCGCGCCCGAAGATGACCGCCTCGAGCCGGGAGGGATCTCCGCCGTCCCGCTCCGCCATCCTGAGCCGGAGAAGCTGGCGCTGGTAGTTCCACTCGTAGAGCGCGGTATTGACGTCGAGCCCCTCGTAGCATTGGAGCCGGATCAGCTCGGTGCCCAGCATCTGGGCCAGGACCTTGGCGATCTCCGTCTTCCCGACGCCGGCGTCTCCCTCGACCAGGAGCGGCTTCTCCATCTCCCGCGCCAGGAACACCGCCGTCGCGATGGCGGGCTCGGCGATGTACCCAAAGCTCCCCATCGCATCCTGTACGTTCCTGATCTCCGTCCTCACCCGGCGCCTCCGGCGCCCGGGGCCACGGCGTACCGCTCCGGCGCCTGCAGGAACCGATCCCGGCAGCCGGCACAGCAGAAGTAGTAGGTCTGCCCGCCCGACTCCGCGCGATGGGCCGCGGATCCGGTCGCCACGGTCATCCCGCACACCGGGTCCGTCGTGACGTCCTCCTCCGGCGGTCGCTCCGCCGGGCCGGCTTCGGCCGGGCGACGCCGGCGCACCATTTCGGCGAGGACGCTGAGCGCGATCTCCTCCGGGGTGTGGGCTCCGATGTCCAACCCGGCCGGGCACTGGATCCGATCGAGGTCCGCCGCGACCAGCCCCGGCCCAGGCAGCGCCGCCCGGATCTGATCGAAGCGCCGGCGGCTCGACACCAGACCGACATAGGCCGGGCCCAGCTCCAGCGCGGCGCGGATGGCCTCCTCGTCCCGCTGTCCCATCGTCGCTATCACGGCGTACGGCGGCTCCCCCCGCGACCCGGGTGGGGACGTGAGCTGAGGGGAATCGAGCGCGGTGATGATTCGATCGGCCTCCGGGAAGGCCGCGCGATCCGCCTCCGGGTCGACCGCGTCGACCAGGTACCCCATTGCTCTGGCGAGCCGCACCAACGCCTGGGCCACCGGCGAGACGCCGAAGACCACGAGACGGGGGGCGGGAAGGACCGGCTCGATGTAGATGTCCACGCACCCTCCACTGTGGCAGGTCATCGGCAAGGCGGTGACGCCGGCGCGGCGGTCCGAGGCGGGGTCGGGAGAGAGGGCGATCAGCCTGGGCCTGCCGTCGGCCAGCGCCCTGAGCGCCTCACGGACCACCGCCGGCTGGGTGCAACTCCCGCCGAGCCAGCCGTGGAAGGCGCCACCCTGAGTGATCAGGGCGCTGTTGCCCACCCGGGCGGAGCTGGGCGGCTCCCGCCGTACCACGGTGGCGAGGGCGAATCCGTCACCGCGCCGGGAGAGATCGGAGGCTAGAAACAGGAGATCGGGACGCATCATGACTCCGTGGCCAGCAGGCTCTGGATTCTCTCGTAGTCGGCTGGAACGTCGAGATCGGTCAGGGCCGTAGCGGCCCAAGTGAGGACCTCGGCTTCCTCCCGGTGACGGCGGACGACCTGCTTCCCGCACCCTTCGCCTTCCATGGCACCGAGCTCGGCAAAGAGGGATTGGTCGTAGAGCAGCGGCGGGGCGAGGACCCCGTCGTAGTCGGAGATGACCAGCGGTGCGGCGCTCGTCCGGTACCGTTGGACCAGGTCCGAGATCATGCCCGAGGTGACGAGAGGCATGTCTGCCAGCAGCACGACTGCCGCCCGCACTCCGTCCGGCAGGGCCGCCAGTCCGGCCCTGAGCGAGGAGTTGATCCCGCGAGCGTGGTCCGGGTTCAGCGCACTCCTGCAGGGGAGCCCGGTCAACTCCTCGGTCACCCGTTCGGCTTCGTGCCCCAACACCACGATCACCGGATCCAGAATTGCGGCGGCGCTGGACACCGTTCTCCGGATCAGCGACTCTCCCTGCACCGGTATCAGCAGTTTGTTTCGGCCCAGCCGGGTGGACGAGCCGGCGGCGAGCACGATCCCCGCGACTGGGCCGGTGCGGACCGATGAGACGGGGGTGGAGTCCTTGCTGGGCATCATCAGTCCGGCTCGGTGAGGACAGCGCTAAGTCTATCCCCAACCTCATGACTTGTATACCGCGCAGCCGGACCCGCGGCGTCCGGCCGCGAATGCGGTTCGGGTGCCTGGCGGCCGGAGCTGGAGAGAGTAACGTTGTGACCCCGACGGGGTCCCACCATGTTTCCCGCTGGGGTTCGTCCCTCAACCACTCGGGAGATCCGATGCGCCGCTCCACCCAGGGAATCCTGCTCTTCCTCTTCAGCATGGTGGGCTCGCTCGAGGCCCAGATCTCCATGGACGAGTACGCCGCCCGCCGCGACACCGTGGCGGCCCACGTCGGCCACGGCATCGTGCTGGCGTTCGGCGCAGGCGCAACCACCACGGACCAGGCGGATCTCCATCAGCTCCCGTCGTTTTCCTACCTGACGGGATATGCGCGGCCGGACGCGGTATTGGTGATGAGGGTGGTGGATGGCCGGCCCGTGTATCAGATGCTGTTCGAGCCTCCGACCGACCCGCGGCGAGCGCTGTATGACGGCTTTCCGCCCGACTCCGCGGACCTCCAGCGGCGTACCGGCCTGGGGCTCCGTGCGATAAGCCAGCTGCGCCCGGTGCTCGATTCCTCCGCCGGCCAGGGACCGCTCTACGTCGTCACCGACGTACACTCGCGGGATTACCGCCGCACCGATTCGCTCACCCGCGGCAGGCGGTTCGTCCAGGATCTATGGGCCGCCCATCCGGGGCTCGAGATCCGGAGCGCCGATCCACTGCTCGACTCGTTGGTGGTGGTGAAGAGCCCAGCGGAGGTCGCGCTGCTCAGAAAAGCGGTCGCCATCAGCGTCGAGGGGCAACGAGCCGCCATGCGCCGGGTGGCCCCGGGCCTCAACGAGGGCGAGATCCATGCGTTGACCGACTACACGTTTCGGATCGCGGGCGCCTCCGGCCCCTCGTTCCGCGCCATCATCGGCTCCGGCCCCAACTCGACCAGCTACCACTACCGGGCCAACGACCGGGTGATGCGGGCCGGCGAGGTTGTGGTCATGGACATGGGGGCGCTCTACCGCGGGTACGCCGGCGACGTCACCCGGACGGTGCCGGTGAGCGGGAAGTACTCGCCGGAGCAGGCGGCAATCTACCGGATCGTGCGGGAGGCCCAGGTCGCGGCCGAGCGGGTGGCCAAGCCCGGCGCCCGAGTGAGCCTGGGCGACTCGGCCATCCGCGCCGTGGAGGCCCGCGGGCTGGCCCGGCTCGGCCTCATCGAGTCACCCGACGCCACGCTCGATCCGCCCTGGGCCGACCAGGCCCGCTGCGAGCGGGTCCCGGCCGTCTGCAGGCAGGCATTCCTTTATATGGCGCACGGACCGGGACACGGGATCGGCCTCGAGGTGCACGACGCCGGAGGCTACTCCTACTCTCCGACCGGGACTCTTCAGAGCAATGAGGTCTTCACCATCGAGCCGGGGATCTACATCAGCACCGCCCTTCTCGAGATGCTGGCTGACACGCCGAGGAACCGGGCCTTCATCGCCAAGGTTCGTCCCGCGGTCGAGAAGTACAACCACATCGGCATCCGGATCGAGGACGACTATCTGGTGACCGCCGATGGGATCGAGTGGCTCTCGCGGGCGCCCCGGGAAATGGCGGAGATCGAAGCGGAGATGAAGAAGGCTCCGGTCACGTCTCGCTGACCAGGGGAGATCCCATGCATCCCCTGGCGGGCCGGCCCGTTCCCCCCGAGCTGCTGATCGATGTGGCCGATCTCGAGCGGGCCTACTACGGGTGCACGCCGGATCTCGAGGACCCGGTGCAACGGGTCGGCTTCGGCACCAGCGGCCACCGCGGCACCTCGCTCGACGGGAGCTTCACCGAGTCGCACATCCTCGCCATCACCCAGGCGATCTGTGACTATCGCGTGGCGCAGGGCATCTCCGGCCCGCTCTTTCTCGGCAAGGACACCCACGCCTTGTCGCGGCCGGCGGAGCGCACCGCGGTCGGGGTACTCGCCGCCAACGGTGTCTCAGTCGTCATTCAACGGGACGACGGCTATACCCCGACCCCGGTGATCTCCCGGGCCATTCTGGGTCACAACCAAGGGAGCAGCGCGACGCGGGCCGACGGTGTCGTCATCACCCCGTCGCACAATCCCCCGGCGGATGGCGGGTTCAAGTATAACCCGCCCGGGGGAGGCCCAGCCGAGACCGAGGTCACGGGATGGATCCAGGACCGGGCCAATGCCCTGCTCCGCGAGGGCAACCGGGGCGTGCGACGAGTCAAGGCGGAGGCGGCGCTTGAGGCGGCCACGACGGCGCATGCGGATCTACTCGGCCCCTATGTCGCCGAGCTCGCCCAGGCGATCGATCTCGATGCCATCCGCACCGCCGGGGTTCGCATCGGGGTTGACCCGCTGGGGGGCTCGTCGCTCGGCTACTGGCCACGCATTGCGGAACGCTATGAGCTCGACCTCACGGTGGTGAACTCGGCCCTCGACCCTGCGTTTGGGTTCATGACCCTGGACCACGACGGTAAGATCCGGATGGATTGCTCCAGCCCGTACGCCATGGCGGGGCTCGTGGGCCTCAAGGATCGCTTCGCGGTGGCGTGGGGCAACGATCCCGACGCCGACCGCCATGGCATCGTGACTCCATCCGCCGGATTGCTCAATCCAAACCACTACCTGGCCGTTGCCATCTCCTATCTGCTGACCCACCGCTCCCGCTGGTCGCGCGCGGCGAGGGTGGGTAAGACGCTGGTCTCGAGCGCGCTCATTGACCGGGTGGTGACCGAACGAGGACGGGAGTTGTACGAGGTGCCGGTGGGCTTCAAGTGGTTCGCACCGGGTCTCCTGGATGGAAGCTGCTGCTTCGGCGGCGAGGAAAGCGCGGGCGCCAGCTTCCACCGGCTCGACGGCGGCGTCTGGACCACTGACAAGGACGGGATCCTGCTGGGGTTGCTCGCCGCGGAGATCACCGCCGTCACCGGAAGAGACCCCGGGATCCATTACGACGAGATAACCGCCCGGCTCGGCGCACCGGTATACACCAGGATCGACACCCCCTGCTCGCCGGCAAAGAAGGCGGGGTTCCAGCGGCTCACGCCTCAGGCCGTCACCGCGACTTCGCTCGCAGGCGATCCGATCGAAGCCAAGCTCACCCGGGCACCCGGGAACGGCGCACCGATCGGCGGCCTAAAGGTGACCACGGCACAGGGCTGGTTTGCCGCCCGGCCGTCGGGCACCGAGAACGTCTACAAGCTATACGCGGAGAGCTTCCGCGATGCGGAGCACCTGGCCCGGCTGGTGGAGGAAGCGCGGGAGATCCTGGGACGGGTGCTCGCCTGACCTCCACGGCGAGACAACCCCCACACGAGATACCGGGTGGGCGGCGCCGGAGCCCGCAGCGCGCGCCGAGCGAACTCAGCCCCCGGCCGCAATGGAGGTGGCCGGAACCCCTCCCACCACAGGGAACCGTCCACGGTTATCGAGGTACAACTGAGCCCAGATCTCGGTGAGCAACAAGCTCCAGAGACTGTATGCCTGCTCCTTGGAATAGCGTCCACGTCCTGGCCGTCGCCGGATTCGTTCTACTTCCGCCGGCCGGAAGATCCCGCGAGCAGCGACCGCCGCTGGCGACAAGAGGTCCGCCGATAATCCCTCCAGCACCTCGGTCAAGCGGAGGTCATGCCGCAATCTTTGGAGGCTCTTCTTCCGTTTCAAGATGCTCTCGGGCACCAACCCTTCGCAGGCACGGCGAAGGATGTATTTCTGACGCAAGCCTCGGATTTTTAGATCATCCGGGACCTGAAACGCCGTCCGAATGACCCCAGGATCCATGAACGGCGAGTTCCACGACAGGCCGTGCGCGGCATGCAGTTGAAATGTGGCACCAAGCTTGGACGAGCCCTCCAGGATGTCGCCCCGGAGCTTCTCGCTCAGCGGCTGAGCCGTATTGAACGAGAGCGGACGGGAAGGCGGCAGCCCCTGCGAGCCGAGCACCGACACCTCGGGAGGCCGATCACCCCGGTAGTAGAGGTTCACCGCGAGGCGGCCAGCCAGGCTCCGGGGCATGCGTCGGGTCTGCGTGTAATGGAAGAACTCCTCGAGCATGGTGCGCAATGGGCGCAGCGAGATTGCAAGTTTCACGAGCTTGTGGCGTGGCATGCCGCCAAACTGCACATCGGACTTGTGTCCCGTAAATACGTTGTCCACGTGGTGGGCCGCCTCCCGGGCCGCGATGAACTGGTAGATCATCTCCTCGCCGCCCACGGGGTCTTCCATGTACCAGAGGGACTCGGGGAGTACCCCGGGCAAGTCCTGCGCACCCACTATGATCTCGTGGTGGAAGGTCTTGAAGTGGCGGGCCGCCTCCCGCGCCCCGACCATCTCCCCGTCCTCTTCACCGTAGCCGACCGTGAAGGTATGGACCGCTCGGGTCGGGGCCAGGTGCCGCATCGCGGCGAGCACCAGGGCCGAATCGAGTCCACCGCTGAGGGCAAGGCCGATGGCATCCAGCGGTGCCATCTGGCGTCTCAGGGCGTCAAGGAGCGCCGAGCGCACC
>Ga0326597_10010759_pt1 | contig 12167 bp, 13 predicted proteins | sample RVTome_12_FD_203789 | JGI IMG/M metagenome (GOLD analysis project Ga0326597, IMG submission 203789) | Soil microbial communities from uranium-contaminated site in the Upper Colorado River Basin, Wyoming, United States - RVT100D185 | ecosystem: Environmental > Terrestrial > Soil > Contaminated >... | reverse complement strand
GAACCTGATCGGCAACGCCTGGAAGTTCACCGCCAAGGCCGGGCGGCCGCGGATCGAGTTCCGGGCTGAGCGTACCGACGACGGCCAGACCATCTACCAGGTTCGAGACAACGGAGCGGGCTTCAAGATGCAATACGCAAGCAAGCTGTTCCAGCCGTTCCAGCGCTTGCACGCCGAGTCGGAGTTCTCAGGCACCGGGATCGGGCTCGCCACCGTCCACCGGATCATCGATCGGCATGGCGGCCGGATCTGGACACAGGCTGCGCCGAACGAGGGGGCGGCGTTCTCGTTCACGATCCCCGCGACAGCAGCCGGAGGCCGCCATTGACTCGAAGCCGCCTGATCCTGCTCGTCGAAGACAACCCCGACGACGTGTTGCTGACGCTGCGCGCCTTCGAGAGGAGCCACGTTGCCAGTGAGATCCTCGTCGTCGGCGACGGAGAGAAGGCGCTCGACTTCCTGTTCGCCACCGGGCCCCACGCGCAACGCGATGCCACGCGGATACCCGAAGTGGTCCTGCTCGACCTGAAGCTGCCCAAAGTCGACGGGCTCGAGGTGCTGCGGCGCCTTCGTGCGGACCCCCGCACCCGGAGGCTCCCAGTGGTCATCCTGACTTCCAGCAACGAGCAGCAGGATCTCGTCGCGACGTACGATCTGGGCGCCAACAGCTTCGTCCGGAAACCGGTTGATTTCGAACAATTCGCCGACGCAGCGCGCCAGCTCGGCCTCTATTGGCTCGTCGTGAACGAGGCTCCGCCAGCCGGCTAGTTCGCCGTCAGCGCGCTCTAGCTCAGTTTACCTGCCAAGCTAGGCCTCCGCCCACTTGCCCCTGCCCTCCCAGACGCGGATCACGAACGGGTAGCTCAGGCGCTCCTCGAGCTGGCGGGAGAGCAGCTCGCAGATGTTCTCCACGGACGGAAACTCCAGGAAGTCGTTCCAGTTGCGGTGGTCGTAGCGCTGGAGGACCTCGCGTGTGCGGGACTTGAGCTCGTTGAAGTCGAGGACCATGCCGCCGCTCTTCTGGCCTTCGATGATGACTTCGATCTTGTAGGTATGGCCGTGGAGCTGGCCGCACTTGACGTGGCCGGGCAGGAAATGGGCGCAGTCGATGAACTCCGTGATGCCCAGCTTCATCGTGAGAGCATATCCGATGCGTCCCGCGCGGCGCGCAGGCGCGGCGGGGTCGCGTCACGCCCGGTGAGCAGCGCGGACACCGCCCAGCGAGAGAGCAGGGGCGCCCAGGCGAGGTCATGCCACCCCAGGGCGGCCACGACGGGCAGGTCGGGCAGCGGCCCCACCCACGGCAGGCCGTCGCGCGAGAGCCCCGCCGGGCCGGACCTGACGGCCCCGCGAGGGCCCGCCGGCGCCGGCAGGTGCCGGGCGGCGAAGCCGGCGGGATCGGCGTCGATCGTCTCGAGGCTGATCTCGCCGGCCGTGGTCGTCCAGCCCGCGCGGCCTCCCTGGGCGCGAGCCGGAGATGGCACGGGCAACGCGTCGCGCGCGGGCAGGCGGATGCCGCGGCGCTCCACCACCTCGATCCTGTCGTGGAACCAGGGCACGAGCAGGGATGCGTCCACGCTGGCGAGGAGAGCCAGGGGCGCCCTCACCTCGCCCTCCGGTGTGACGGCCACCACGCCCCCACGCGACAGCTCGACGCGTTCCACCGGCGCCTCGCGCAGTGCCGCGCCCGATCCGCGCGCGGCGGCCAGCGCGGCGGCGGCCAGGGCGCGGCCGTCCAGCTCCGCCTCGCTCGCCGACCAGTATCCGGCGGCGAAACCCCGCACGGCGAACCGGGCCTCGAGCATGAAGCCATCGAGGAACTCGCCGGCGAACCCGTCTTCCCGCAGCAGGTCCTCGCTCTCGCCCAGCGCCAGCCCCTCCGGCCGCTCCGTGGCCAGCGCGAAGCCTCCCGCGCCCCGGTACGCGCAGTCCCGGCCCCACTCGTCCAGCAGCGCGCGGAGCGCGGAGTGCGACTCGCCCTGCAACTCCCACAGCTCTCGCGCGCCGGGCCGGCCCCATCGTGCGATCGCGTCCACGTACGAGAGGGCCGGACCGGAGGGGACATGGCCGAGGCAGGGCCCGGCGCGGTCTCCCGCAGACGCCACGACCACGGTCCGCCGGCCCGCCCGCTCCAGGTCGAGCGCGGCCAGGCAGCCGTGCAGGCCCGCTCCGATCACGACCACGTCGGCCTGCACGCAGCGAGAAGGCTTGCTCACGCCGCGCCGCTCACCGCGGCCGCGAGCGCGTCCGCCAGCGGCGTCAAGGGACGGCCGAGCAGCGACGCGAGAGGTGTCGGGTCCGCCACCTCGTCGCACAGCAGGCAGTCGAGCGCGTCGGATCCCATGCCGAGGAACCCGCCCGCACGCGCCTGCCGTTCGGCTTCGCCCACCGGGACTCCACGGACGCGCCCTTTGACCGGGCGGCCCGATGCGCGCGCCGCCTGCGCCACGCGGGCGATCAGCTCGCGATACGACACCGGCTCGGGCCCGACGAGGTCCAGGACGCGATGCGGAGGCGCGGGGGGGGCGGGCACGGGGACGGTAGCGGCGGCGAGGACCGCCCCTGCGGCGTCGTTCACGAAGACCGGCTGCATGCGATAACGACCGTCGCCGGGTACGTCCAGGCCACGGCCGGCCAGCCCGTCGAGCAGGACGGACAAGAGGCCGTCGCCGGGCCCGACGATGTACGACGGCCGGAACACCACGGCCTGGCGGTCCGAGCGGAACAGCTCCACTTCCGCCGCCAGCTTCGAAAGGAAGTACCGGTTCGTCACCCGCGGCGCGAGGCCGTAACGAGCGACTCCGAGGCCGCTGAACAGGATGACGCGCTCCACGCCGGCTTCGCGTGCCGCCCGCACGAAACGTCGCGTCCCCTCGACGTTCACGGCCTCGTAGGTGGCGCCACCCTTCTCCGAGCCGATGTGCGCGAGGTGCACGGCGGCGCCGGCGCCGGCGAGTGCCTGCGCGAAGGAGGGGCCGGCAAGGTCGGGCACGACGACAGGCCGCCCACCCGCCTGCCGCACCACCTCGGCGCCCGCCGGCGAGCGCACGATCCCCACGACCTCCCAGGCCCGTAGGGCGGCGAAGGCCGTGAGGTGTCGGCCCACGAACCCGTTGGCCCCGGTCAGGGCCAGGCGATCGGGCAAGGCGGCCCGCTCAGGAGCGCGGTCGCGCGCCCGGTCCGGCGAGGGCGCGCCCCGGCGTGGCGCCCGTGTGCTCGCCCTCGCTGAGCACCTGCACGCCGTTGACGAACACGTGCCGCATGCCGACCGCGTACTGGTGCGGGTCCTCGTAGGTGGCACGGTCGGCGATCGTCGCGGGGTCGAAGACGACCACGTCCGCGAACTGGCCGGGCGCGAGCCGACCGCGGTCGCGCAGGCCGAGGTTCGTGGCGGGCAGGTCGCTCAGCCGGCGCACGGCCTCCTCGAGCGTGATCAGCTTCTCCTCGCGGACATAGCGGCCCAGCAGCCGCGCGAAGTTGCCGTAGGCGCGCGGATGGGTCGCGGAGCGGTTGAACGGCGGCTCGGGCGCCATCGACGAGGCGTCGGAGCAGAACGACACCCAGGGCAGCCGGATCTGCTTGCGGATGTTGTCTTCGGACATCAGGAAGAACACGACGCCCACACGCGTGCGGTCGGCGGCCATGAGGTCCAGGATCGTGTTCTCGGGGTCGGTCCCGCGCTGGCGGACGACCTCGGAGAGCCTCTTGCCGGTGAGGAGCTTGAGTGCCTCGGTCTTGAACTCGACGAGCAGTAACCGCTCCGGGGAGCCGGCGGACAGGCACAGGTTCTCCCAGCCAGCCGGGCGGCGCATCTCTTCGACCATGCGCTGGCGCGTGGCGGGATCCCCGATGCGCTGGAACAGGGCCTCCGACCCGCCCTCGCGGGCCCAGGGCGGAACGCAGGCGTCGAACCCGGTGGCCCCGGCCGTGTAGGTGTACATGTCCGCCGTGATCTTCAGGCCCTCGCGGCGGACCTGCTCCACGCGCGCGACGACCTTGGCCATTTTCGGCCAGTTGCTCTCGCCGGCGGCCTTGAGGTGATAGATCTCGCCCGGCACCCCGGCCTCGCGGCTGATGCGGACGAGCTCGTCCACCGCTTCGAGCAGCCGGTCGCCCTCGCTGCGGATGTGCGAGATGTAGCGGCCGCCGTAGGGGGCGGCGGCCTTGCACATCTCGATCAGCTCTTCGGTGGTCGAGTAGGTGTCCGGCGCGTAGATGAGCGACGAGCCGATGCCGAGCGCGCCCTTCTGCATTTCGTCGCGGATCAAGGCTCGGGCCCGGTCCATCTCGGCGGGCGTGAAGCGGCGGTCGTCGAGGCCGACCACGTGCTCGCGCAGGGTGGCCGACCCGATGAAGCTGGCCACGTTCTGGGCCACGCCCCTCTTTTCGAGCGTGGCCAGGTACTCGGCCAGGCTCGTCCAGGTGACGTCGTACTGCACGTCGCCCTGCGCCTCCTTCATCCGGCGCTTCATGTCGGGCGTCAGCGGGCCCATGGACGAGCCCTCGCCCATGATCTGCGTCGTCACACCCTGCCGGATCTCGCCCTGGGACCGGCCGTCCACGAGCAGCGAGTCGGTCGACCACGACAGCATGTTGATGAAGCCCGGGGCCACGGCGAGGCCGGCGGCGTTCACCTTCCGTCCGGCCTCCGCGGCCGAAAGGTCGCCGACCGCCGCCACGCGGTCCCCGCGCAAGCCGACGTCCGCGCGGCGTCCCGCGGCGCCCGTCCCGTCATGGACCGTCCCGCCGTGGATGATCACGTCGTAGCGGGCCGAGGGGGACGGTGGCGCGGCGCTGCCACGGGTGAGCGCGAACGTCGCCGCGGCCACGAGAGGTGCGAGGACGCGCAGCCGGGGCATGGAGGCCCATGCTAGCACGCGGTGTCGGGGGCCAGGCCCTTTGCGCAGGGGCCGCGGGTACCCTAGCTCACGAGCTTGCGGTACTTGATGCGGTGCGGCTGGTCGGCCTCCGCGCCCAGGCGGCGGTGGCGGTCCGCCTCGTACTCCTGGTAGTTCCCCTCGAACCACACCACGCGGCTGTCGCCCTCGAAGGCGAGCATGTGCGTGGCGATCCGGTCCAGGAACCAGCGGTCGTGGCTGATGACCACGGCGCAGCCGGCGAAGTTCACCAGCGCTTCCTCCAGCGCGCGCAGCGTGTCCACGTCGAGGTCGTTCGTAGGCTCGTCGAGCAGGAGCAGGTTGCCGCCGCTCTTGAGCAGCTTCGCCAGGTGGAGCCGGTTGCGCTCGCCGCCGGAGAGGTCCTTCACCTTCTTCTGCTGGTCGGGGCCGCGGAAGTTGAACGAAGCGGCGTAGGCGCGCGAGTTGACCTCGCGCTTGCCCACCATCACCACGTCCTTGCCGCCGTCCGAGATCTCCTCCCAGAGGGTGCGGTTGCCGGCGAGCGAGTCGCGGCTCTGGTCGACGTACGACACGACCGCCGTCTCGCCGACCTTGATGACGCCTGCCTCCGGCTTCTCCTGGCCGACGATCATGCGGAACAGCGTCGTCTTGCCCGCCCCGTTGGGCCCGATCACGCCCACGATCCCGCCGCGCGGCAGGATGAAGTTCACGTCGTCCATGAGCAGGTTGTCACCGTAGGCCTTGCGCAACGCCCTGGCCTCGATGACGAGGTCCCCCAGCCGGGGCCCGGGCGGGATGGTGATCTCGGCCTGCCCGTCACGCTTCTCGGCCGCCTGCTCCTGCGCGAGGAGCTGCTCGTACTGGCTCAGGCGCGCCTTGCCTTTCGCCTGGCGGGCGCGGGGCGACATGCGCACCCATTCCAGCTCGCGCTGCAGCGTCCGGCGGCGGTTGGACTCCTCCTTCTCCTCCTGCGACAGGCGGTTCTGCTTCTGGTCCAGCCAGGACGAGTAGTTGCCTTCCCAGGGGATGCCGGCGCCGCGGTCGAGCTCCAGGATCCAGCCGGCGACGTTGTCGAGGAAATAGCGATCGTGCGTGACCGCGACCACGCAGCCCTTGAACTCGGCCAGGAAGCGCTCCAGCCACGCCACCGATTCGGCGTCGAGGTGGTTGGTGGGCTCGTCGAGGAGCAGCATGTCGTTGGGCTGGAGGAGCAGCCGGCACAGCGCGACCCGCCGGCGCTCGCCGCCGGAGAGCTTCGTCACGTCGGCGTCGGGCGGCGGCAGCCGCAACGCGTCCATGGCGATCTCGACGTGCCGGTCCAGCTCCCAGAGGTTCTGGGCGTCGATCCGATCCTGCAGCCGGCCCAGCTCGTCCGCGTTCTCCTCGGACCAGTCCGCGGAGAGCTCCTCGTAGCGCTCGAGGATGGCGCGCTTGTCCGCCACCGCCTCCTCCACGTGCTCCAGCACGTTCTTCTTCGGATCCAGCTGGGGCTCCTGGGGGAGGAAACCGATGCGGGTGCCCTGCGCCGCGAAAGCCTCGCCCGCGAAATCCTTGTCCACGCCGGCCATGATGCGCAGCAGCGTGCTCTTGCCCGCTCCGTTCGCGCCCAGGACGCCGATCTTGGCGTCGGGATAGAAGGACAGCCAGATCCCGCGCAGGATCTCCTTCCCCTGCGGCGTGACCTTGCGCAGGTCCTTCATGGTGTAGATGAACTGCGGCGGCATGAGCCTCCCTGTGCCGTCCCCCGGCGGACGGACAAAACGCCTATTGTGCCATGGGTCCGAACCGCCGGCTCATCGGCAGCGGCTGGGCGGCCCGCTCGCGCCACGGCCCCGCCACCCTCTGGTCGGTCGGACCTGGGCCCCGTGTTCGCAGGTATCCGCTCACCTACCGCTCCGCTACCTTTATTCAGTTGAGCTGCGAGACAATGGCCCCGGTGAAATGGCACGCAATCCCGGCGGCCGCGAAATGGCTGATCCGCTTATAGGAGCTCTGAGGCTAGGCACTTCGGGGGACACCACGTCTCGGTGGCGTTCAGTTCTGGGCCGTTTCGCTGATGCTCGCTATCGTCATGTTAATGGCCGCAGCCGTCCTCTGGCCGCACCTGACCCAGGAGAACATCCTCCCCGTCAGGGCGCCTTCGCTCGAGCACACGTTCGGGTTTCATGGCGAGTACGTCGCCAGAGCGTATGTGCTGACGCAGGTGGCGAACGGCGGTAGATGGCATCAAGCTGGGTTCCGCTCCGGGGACCGTCCAAGCGTCGGCATTTGTCGCTTCAACGGAGACTACGTCTCAGCGGAAGCATTCTTCGATGACCTCGATCATGTTCTGGTTGGACACGCAGTGGAGTTCACGGTGGGCCGAGGGGAAGGTGACGACCGCGAGTTCGTCAGACTCACCCTTCCTGCCCGAGCGGCCAAAGGCCGGCGTTGAGCCCGTGAGAAAGCCACCGCTGCGCCCAACAAGGCAGCTGACGACGTCCGCGCATGGTGAGTCGGAGCGCGGCCCTCGTAGCTGATCTCAGTGTTGGGCGGGCTCAATCTTTACTCGTCCCAGATAAGGAGCGACCGCGATGGGTGACAAGAAAGTCATTTCAGTGGTAGGGGCAACCGGCGCCCAGGGTGGCGGATTAGTCCGCGCCATCTTGAACGACGTGAACGGCCCATTCAAGGTCCGCGCGTTGACGAGGGATGTCAATGCCGAGAAGGCGAAAGCCCTCGCTGCGCTCGGTGCCGAAATCGTGACGGCTGACGTTGACGATGTGGAGAGCCTGAAGCGCGCGTTCGCGGGCGCCCATGGGGTCTTTTGCGTGACGTTCTTCTGGGCGCACTTTTCGCCCGAGAAAGAAATGGCCGAGGCACGCGCGATGGCACAGGCCGCGAAGCACGCCGGCGTGGAGCATGTCATCTGGTCCACGCTCGAAGACACGCGCAAATGGATCCCGCTCAGCGACAACCGCATGCCGACGTTGATGGGCAAGTACAAAGTCCCTCACTTCGATTCCAAGGGCGAGGCCAACGCCGTATTCACGCAGCTGGGAGTGCCGACGACGTTCCTGCTGACCTCGTTCTACTGGGAGAACTTGATCTACTTCGGGATGGGTCCCAAGCGGGGCCCGGACGGCAAGCTGGCGATTGCGTTCCCAATGGGGGACGAAAAGTTGCCGAGCATGGCCTCAGAGGACATCGGCAAGTGTGCTTACGGGATCTTCAAGAAGGGCAGCGAGTACATCGGCAAAACGGTCGGCATCGCCGGAGAACATTTGACGGGCGCGCAGATGGCATCCGCGCTCACGCGGGCCCTTGGCAAGGATGTGACCTACAACGCGGTGCCCCCCGAGGTATACCGCGGCTTCGGGTTCCCCGGGGCCGAGGACCTCGGCAATATGTTTCAGTTCAATCGTGACTTTGCCCAGGCGTTCTGTGGCGCGCGCAACCCGGACATCGCCCGTGCCCTCAATCCTTCGCTTCAGACCTTCGACGTATGGCTCGCGCATAACAAGCGACGCATTCCGCTCGAATAGCGACCAGCGACGCTCGAGTCATCAGTGTCGTACGAGACGGGGCCACCTAACCCGCTCATGCACCCGTCGGCGACGCAAACGAGCGTCACGGGTGATGCGCTGCCGTTACGCGGACCAGGGAGGAGCTAGGAGAACCATGCTGTTGCCTTTCGGGGCCTGATGCCGGAGCTCAACCGGGCCGCCTCGACCCGGACGCCCACGTTGTAGACGGTCAAGGCCGCGGCGAGGAACGTCACGATGCCCCGGTCGCCACGGAAGCTGGGAAAGAAGATCGTGTCCAGCGTCTTCAGCGATTCCTCGATGTACGCGTTGCAGCGGGGCTCGGTGCGGTTCCCGACCCCGCATCCGTTCGGCGACGTGAGCACGCGTTCCGCCGGGTTGATGAAGGCCAGGCGGGCGCCGGCCTCGAGCTGCAATGGGCCGAAGCGTGGGCTGTAGTAGCTCAGCCCGGCGGCTTCCCAGAAGTTGTATTTGCCGGGCGTGCTCGGGTCGGCATCGGGTCCCGGAACATAGGCGCGGGAGATCACCGGGTAAGGGTACATCCCGACCTCGAGCCCAAAGCCTCCCAGGCGGTCGCTCTTGTCCCTGCGATCCAGGGCGATCAGCGGAAACCGGCCCTGGAATCCCGAGACGGCATGGTGATCGGCGTCGTCAGCCGAGTGCGCGAGGCCCACTTGAAGCGTCCAGGAGGTCTTGGGTTTGCGGACGTGCCGCGCCGCGGGCTCGGAGACCTCAGCCGCCGTGAGCGGCGCGCACAGGGCCAGCGAGAGGGCGATCGCTGCCGGGATCGCCGTCGCCGTCATCGAGGCGGCGACGTGGCCCCCGGGGTGGCGGTCGCGGGCGGCGCGGAGGGACGCCGGTTGGAGTTGTCCATGTCGGCGGCGATGAGCCAGCGGCCGTCGTCGCCACGGCGCAGCGCCAGCACGAACTTGCCGGAGTCCTCGCCGCCCTTCACGCGCCCGAACGCGCCGATGACGTAGCCCACCCTGCGCTCCGTGGAATAGGCCAGGGCGCGCAACGCGAGCGCGCCCCCCGCGCCCGCGTACCCGGCGCGGATGGCCTCGCGGCCCCGCACCGGCGGTCGGCTGCTCGCGAGCACGAAACCGTCCACGGCGAAGAGGGCGGCCAGGCCGGCGGCGTCACGCGCTTGCCAGGCCTTCTCGTAGTCGCGGAGGACGCGGTCGAGCTCCGGCGGCAGGATCACCGAAGGCAGCGGCGGAGCAGGCGCCGGTTCCGGCGGAGGCGCCGCGAGGGCGCTCGTAACGGCGAGCATCACGGCCAGGCGGCCAGCGACGCTTGGGATCATCCGTGCACCTCCTCAGGACTCATGCGCCACCAGCATCCAGGCCACGAGCGCGGCCGACTTCTGGTCCACGCCCCACGGCGCGCCCATGACCTTCTTGAAGCCCTGCACCGTGGCCTGGAGCCTGGCGGCCGGTTCGCCGAGCGCCTGGCTGGCGCGTTCGGCGAGGGTCTTCTGCGGCACGGGCACGACCGCGAGGCCGCACCGGCGGCTGGCCTGGGCCAGCGCGTCGCGGAAGTGGTTGCCGTCCGCGGTGTGGATCAGGGCGTGCGACGCGAGGATGGCCTCGAGCGAAGCACCCTCCCGGCCCGAAGACTGGAGGATGCCGCTGGCAACGGGCGCGTACCCGCGGGCCTTCAGCTCTTCCACCACGGAACGCACGGCCTCGTAGGCGAGCGCGTCGGCGCTTCGCTTGTAGCCGGCGATCCGCCGCGTGGCCTCGGCAAGCGGCCGTCCCTCGACCGCGTGATACGGCTGGGCGGCACCCGGGGCGCGGTCCGTCATCTCGATCCTCTGGCGCAACACGACCTCGGGCGAGCGCGGCGGTCCGGCCACCACCACCAGCGCCGCCCACCCGGAATGCGGCGCGAAGCCCAGGCTCGCTGATCCACGGCTCGCCGCGTCCATCATGTTCAAGCCCTCCTCGGCGACCGTCAGGGTAACCTGGGTGCGTGAAGCCGGAGCGCCGCCCGTACTCGCGCACGCTGTACGTGGCCGAGCACGTGATGCGGCGCCTGTATTTCGGCGGCTGGCCGGCGGCGCTGTGGGCGCTCCTTCCGGGCCGCACGCGCGTGCACCTGCTGGAGCACGAGCTCGAAGTGGGACGCCCGCCGGGGCGCCCGCCGCTGCGCATCGCCTTCGCCTCCGACCTGCACATCGGGCCCACGACCCCGCCCAAGGTACTCGACAACGCGTTCGCGCTGCTCGCGCAGGCACGGCCCGACGTGCTGGCGCTCGGCGGCGACTACGTGTTCCTCGGCGCGCTGCACGACCGCGTGGCGGAGCTGAAGCGGCGCGTGGCCGCCGTACCCGCGCCGCTCAAGGTGGCGGTGCTCGGCAATCACGACTTCTGGGCGCGGCCGGAGCGCATCGCGGACGCGCTGGCGGACATCGGCGTGCAGGTCCTGATCAACCGCCCGCTGCGGCTACCGCCTCCGCATGACGACATCGCGATCGTCGGTCTCGACGACCCCGTGACCGGCCGGGTCGCGGCGGAAGCCGTGTCGCAGGTGGCCGACGTGCCGCGGAAGATCGCCCTGTGCCATTCGCCCGACGCCATATCCGCCCTCGCGAACACCGACGTCTCGCTGCTCTTGTGCGGCCATACGCACGGGGGGGCGGTGTGCCTCCCCGGACATCGCCCCATCGTGATGCCCAGCCACGCCGGCCGACTGTACGCCTACGGCCGCCACCAGGTGAACGACCTCACCCTGTTCGTCTCCCGCGGTGTAGGCGGAAGCCTCGTCCCGGTACGCACCTGGGCCCCTCCCGACGTGGCCGTCTTCACGATCCGCTGACCTCCGGACAGGATGGAACCCGCTCACGCCCGCCATCGTATACAAGGGCGAAAGGGGGTGTTCGGCCATGGAGCTGTTTCTCGTCCTCGCCCTGGGGGTCGCGGCGTTGATAGTGGTCCCGCTCCTCCTCCTCAAGCTGGTGTTCTTCCTCGTGTTGCTGCCGTTCAAGGTGCTCGGGCTGGTCTTCAAGGTCCTGTTCGGGGTGGTGGGCGTCGTCGGCTCGGTGCTGATGGCCGTGGCCGGACTGGTCTTCGGCGTGTTGGCCGTGGCCTTCCTGGCCGTGCTCCTCCCGCTGCTCCCACTGGTGCTGATCGCCGGCGTGATCTGGCTGGCCGTGCGCGCCTCCCGGCCGCAGGGTTCGGCCATCCGACTTGCCCGCTAGCACCCACGGCCGCCCCTGAAGTCGGATTTTCCAGGCGAAACGCCTGGTTAGAGCACCGAGCAAGTATTACAGTACTGTGACGGACCGGCCGGGGTCGGCCTGCTAGTCTCTTCTTGTACCGAGGAGGGACGGCAGTGACCCTGACCTGGAACGGCAAGCGCTTCGACTGGCTCAACGTCGCATACTTCACCGGGATCCACGCCGGCGCGCTGCTGGCACCCACGATGTTCTCGTGGTCGGCCGTCGGTGTGTTCCTCTTCCTGTACTGGCTCTCCGCATCGGTGGGCATCTGCCTCACGTACCACCGGCTGCTCACCCACCGCGGCTTCAAGGTCCCGAAGCCGCTCGAGTACGTGTTCACGTTCATCGGCATGCTGGCCAGCGAGGGCGGCGCCATCACCTGGGTGGCCATGCACCGGATGCACCACACGCTGTCCGACCGGCCCGGCAAGGACCCGCACACCCCCAAGGACGGCTTCTGGTGGAGCCACCTGGGTTGGATCGTCACCAAGCTCGGCATCGACTACCGTGAGATGGAGCGCAAGCACGCGCCGGAGCTGGTGGCCGATCCCGTGCACCGGG
>Ga0326597_10010758_pt1 | contig 12167 bp, 6 predicted proteins | sample RVTome_12_FD_203789 | JGI IMG/M metagenome (GOLD analysis project Ga0326597, IMG submission 203789) | Soil microbial communities from uranium-contaminated site in the Upper Colorado River Basin, Wyoming, United States - RVT100D185 | ecosystem: Environmental > Terrestrial > Soil > Contaminated >... | reverse complement strand
CTTCCCGTACCCGCCACCTTCGCCATACGACGTGTACTTGATCCTCACGAACATGAACGTGTCGTGCTTGAACTCCTTGTCGACATCCCACAGCGGCACGCCGCCACGGTCTTCAACTCTCGATGGGTCCGGCAGTCGCCCGCGATACCAGCGCTGCCCGAGACTGATGCCGCCAACGGTCAGCAGCAACATAACCGAGAATAGCAGGACGAATCGGTTGGTTTTCACTCGTTGGTCTCCGGCGCGAGGGTGGTCGTCGCCTCATCCGCGGTGGTATCCGGTGGCGTTACTTCATTCTCATTCACCTCGTCCAAAATTTCGAGCAATTGGCGATGCGCGGCCCGAAATCGAGGAGCCTCTTCCAGCGACAACAGAATCTGGCGCTTCGCCCCCGGCAAATTGCCCATGCGGCGCAAGGCACAGCCAAGCCGATAATGCATGTCCGCCGGATCGATGGGGTCCATTCGAAGTAATGCATTCAGTGACGTTGTCACCAGACGATCGTCCTGTAAATGCTCAGCGGCCTGGACCAAGGATCGGTGCGGCCCAGGCAGCAAAGGATTTACCGCCAGCAAACGCTCGCCATTCTTGCGCACCTCGTCCCAGTCCTCGCGCTGGGTCGCCAAATCGACAAGTCGTTGATAGGCAACGGTATGGTCCGCGCTGAGTTCAGCAATCATTTGAAGGGTCGCGGTTTCGGCGGCGACATCTTTGAGTTCTCGCTGCACGCGAGCCAACATACTGGCCACGGCAATCGAACCAGGAAACAGCTTGCGCAATTGTTCGAGGACCATTTGAGCCTCTTGCCAGCGACGCTCGCCAAGCAACTTGTTCGCGTATTGCTGAAGCCCCGAGTAGCTGTTGGGGTGTTTTGCGATCCAAGCGGCCAGCTCGTCAAGCGAGACATCCTCCGGCAGATCGGGCTTCTCCCAATCAGCGTCCGGTGCCAGCTGGCGAGCACGGTTTCGAGCGTACTCGGCAAACTCGTGATCCAGCGCATCGATCGAGCCGGCGTAGCGATGTAACGCATCGTTAATCGACATTCCGGCACCAAGATCGACGAGAATCCGTTGCAATCTCTCCATCCCGTAACGCTCGACGAGATACTCGACGACCAGCGACGACTCGTAGTAGGCAAATTGCAGATGCATCGGGCTCGGCGGCGACAGGAAAGCTCCGCTCAATTTACTGACCGGTGTCAAAGCATCGCCGAGGATCATCTCGCGATACTCGGGAGTCATCGTCTGGCCCCAAGTCGCATTCGCTTGCCGTTCCTCATAGACCGAAATGCCTTCGCTTAACCAACGCGGCATTTTGTTGTTGGTCTTTTGCAGCGTCACGACATGACAGAATTCGTGCCACAGCGTCGCTTGCCAATTCGTTGGCGTCGCGGCTTGTGACGCGGGGCTGTTCGCGGTGATGACGCGACCGAAGCAAACGCCCAGGAACCCCGCGCCGCCAGGCAGACCGAAGGTGCGGATGGCAAAGTCTTCCTGCTTGGGAAAAATCTCGACAATGACGGGATCAGCGACCGTCGTATCGTACTTGCCGCACAGCTGCTCCTTGGCCCGCGACAGCAAGTCGACAACCAGTGGTCCGTAGATGTCTGCTTCCCGAGCTTCCATGTGTACGAGAAAGCCGTCCGCTCGCAAGGTCCGGAACTTCGCCATGTTGTCGCGCAGGGTCACAAGATTGTGCGCGACGACGCTATAGCCATCTCGGGCATAGACTTCGGCCGCCAGTTTCCAGCCTTCTTCCTCTTCACCGAGTCGCAACAAGTCTTGCGCCAATTGTGTTTGCGCCGGCAAATACTCCTTTTCAAACGTCAGCGAAGTTCGCAGATGGGCCACGCCTTCCGCAAACCGATACTTTTGTGAAAGCTTGCGGCCGATGATATAGTCGACTTCGGGATTTGTGTTCCACCAGCTGAGAGCCAGCTTGCGACAATGCTCTTCAATATCCGTCTCGTTCCGCAGGTGAGCTAACACCGCGCGGTAGGCCCAGGCGCGGGGCTCGAGCATGTTGATGTCCGTCACTCGCTCCAGCAACGACTCCGCTTCCTGATAGCTTTCGGCGTCGATCGCATGGTCGGCGAGATACAGCAGCGTGTCGACATGATTCGGATTGCGCTCCAACGCGGCCTGGAATGCTGCTTCGGACTTCTCGCTGTCGGAAGGCGCGAACGCTGCTCCAATTCCGAAATGGATGTCGGCGTCGGTCGCGTCCAGCTTCAACGCGGTGGCGAACTCTTCAGCGGCCAAGGCGTAGTCATGTTTGCTCAGCGCGAGCTGGCCCGCCGCGGTGTAAGCCGCGGCGAGGTCGGGACTCCGCTTTTTGACTTGGTTGTACAACGCATCAAGAACTTGTTTCGCATCGACCCCGCGATGCAGATAGAACTCGCCGAGCGCGATGCGGCTGGCCGGGTCTGTGTATCGCCAACTCCCGCCATCCATCAACTCGTCGATCTGATCTAGCAACTCGCTCGCGCGGTCAGACAAACCATTGTGCAAACAGACGCGATACCCAATCCAACGCATCCGTACGCTCGACTTGTTCCGCTCCAGCGCCTCGTCGAGCGTCATGAGAGCAGCAGGGTACTGGCCGCTGGCCAGTTCCGCCTCGATCTTCAATTCGCGCCATGTCTCACTGTACTGGCCTTCTTCGATCGCCGCGGCAGTCGCCTGGACGCACTCGGCGTACTTGCCTTGTTTCAGCAGCGCCGTGGCTTCACCCAAGTCAACGGCGTACGAGGCTTGCGATCCGATGAAGAATACGAGAACGCACGACAAACCAGCGAGCCGGCGGAAGCAAACCTCGCGGTGTCGGAGGGCGCACAATGTAAAGCTGCTCAGTGAAAGGAACGACTTCCGTGTTCGTCGAAACAACATGTGTGATCCTATGCAGGTCCGTCTGCAACCGCCCGAAAATGGCATTCGGCCGCGGCGACATGAGCCCCCTGGGGCGTGAACTATTCTATCTAACCCCAACTCAAATGCCAATCTTCGCGAATTCGGGGAGATTCCTTTGGCCCTTCCCAAGACCTTCCGTAGGGGCCACAATCGGGAGCCGCGCGTCTTCAATTAGGAGGGCCGTGGATGAGAACCTACCCGACGCTTGATGTCAAAAGTAGGCCGGAACAAGTCTTCGCAGTTCCGGCATAAACGAGACGTCACGCTCCTGCCGGAACGGCGCAAAGCCTTGTTCCGGCCTACTATCAAAACAGCCATGTGGTCCTCCCGCTTATTCTGGAAACTCTTTCTCGTCTACGGCGGCTTGAACTTTGCATTGGCCGCGATGTTTCCCTTGATTCTGTCGAGTTGGCAGCAGTCGCTATTGGTCGATCAAGTCCGGGCGAGACTCGACGGAATGGCGGTCGTCTTGCGCGCCCGCGTCGAAGATGACCTCAAAACGGGACGCCGTGGGGGATTGGACGAGTTGGCGGCTCGCCTGGCGCGGGAGGCCAATGTCCGTGTGACCTTGGTCGCCGCCAACGGCGACGTCATCGCGGACAGCGACGAAGATGCCTCGCGAATGCAGAATCACAGCAATCGCGCCGAGTTGATTGCCGCAGGTGAAACGGGCCGGGGCTCGTCGATACGCCGCAGCCCGACGCTCGGCATCCGCATGCTGTATGCGGCCGTGCCGGTCAAGCGAGGCGACGAACTCGTGGCATACGTCCGGCTGGCGGTTGACCTCGAAACGATCGACAGGCAGGTGCGCCAGCCGCAACGCGCGCTGTGGTTGTTTGCTTTTGCAGTTGCGATGCTGGCGGCTCCGATCACCTACCTGATCGTTCGGAGCATCGCGAAACCGCTGACGGAATTGACGGCGAGCGCCAGGGCCATCCGAGGCGGTGACTATGAACGATCCGTTCCGCTACAAAGCCGTGGTGAACTCGGCGAACTGGCGACAGCGTTCAATCAAATGCGAGTGGATCTCGCCAATCGCGTCGCGCAACTGGAAGACAACAACGAGCAGATGTCGACCGTGCTGGGCGGGATGGTGGAGGGCGTGCTGGCAGTTGATGCGCAGCGGCGAGTCTTGCTGGCAAATCGAGCGTGCCGTTCGTTACTTGGGATTTCTTTAAGCCAAGTCGCCGGACGCACGCTGCTCGAAGTCGTCCGCAACGGAGATATCGATACAGCTGTCACGGAAGCATTGACCAGCGACAAGACACACGAGCAAGAGATTACGTTGGTCGGTCCCCCGCGGCGAGTGGTCAGCGTCTTTGCAACTCGATTCGTGGCAGGCCCCACGCCCGGCGCAATTGTCGTGCTGCACGATATTACCGAGCTGCGGCGGCTCGAGAACCTGCGGCGCGAGTTTGTCGCCAACGTCTCTCATGAACTAAAGACGCCGTTAGCCTCGATCAAAGCTTACGCCGAAACGCTGCGGATGGGAGCCATCAACGATCCGGATCACAATCTCGGTTTCGTCGAGCGGATCTCGGAACAGGCGGAGTATCTGCATCAGTTGATTATGGACCTGCTTCATCTGGCTCGAGTCGAGGCCGGGAAAGAGGCTTTTCAGTTCACGCGTGTTGATGTTGGCCCGGTCGTCGATCGGTGTCTCGCTCAGGTGAAACAACTCGCCGAACAGAAGGCAATCGACCTGCGGATCGCAGCTCCGCCCGACGCGACGGCGGCATGGGCCGATCGTGACGGAGTGTTCACGATCGTCAGCAATCTTGTCGGCAATGCCGTCAAGTACACACCCAACGGAGGCCAGGTTGAGGTTCGGTGGCGACTCGAGGCCGACAAGATGGTTCTTGAAGTGCAAGACACAGGCATCGGCGTTGCACCGGAAGATCAGGAGCGAATCTTCGAGCGATTCTATCGCGTCCACAAAGCACGTTCGCGCGAGTTAGGCGGTACAGGACTAGGCCTCGCCATTGTCAAGCACCTTGCACAGTCGTTCGGCGGCGGCGTCGCCTTGACGAGCAAATTGAACTCGGGGAGCGTCTTTCGTGTTACGCTGCCGGCGGCTACGGACTAAGGCAGCTGCTGCTTAACTGAACAGCATCCCGCAGTACCCAACCACGCGGCTGGTGTCGCCGCTGGTCTCGGCGCTGGTGGTGTATCCGATGCGAGTCGCCTTCTTCAAGCGGCCCATTTCTTTGATCGCTTCCATGATCATGACCGCGGGGAGTACGCCGCACATGCTGATCTGATTGTCAACGCAAGTATTTAGCACCTGCTCGGCATCGAGCCCCTCCAAGGCTTCCATCGCCAGCTCATCTTTGCGGCGGTTCTCTTCTTCGGCCGCGTAGTGATTCATGTCACTGGAAATGATCAGCAACGGCATCTCGTCTAAGCTTTCCAGCACCTTTACCAAACCGCTGGCGAACGCGCGGCAACGATTTATATCGCCGCCGCCGATCGCGATGCCGACGACTTTGGCATTGGGATTCAGCTTGGCAATAAACGGCAGCTCGACTTCGATGCCGTGTTCGCCTTGGTGAGCCGCTGCGTCCATCCGCAAGCCGGGAATCGCAGCGCAGAGCTTCTCAGCCAACTCGCGATCGGACTTCAACTCGGCACCCGGAATCGACCAAGTCTCGTGCGGAGCAATCGCCCACTCGACACCGGCTTGTGTATGTTTTGGCCCGACGACAATGACGGTGTCTGGAATCTTGACTTGCGAGAAAACCTGGCCAGCGATCTTGCCTGAGTAGATCAGGCCCGCATGTGGCACCATGATCGCAGACGCCTTCTTCTTGCGCGACTTGGTGTCGCCCAGGAAATCGTCAACCATCTTCGACAACTCTTCGGCATCCGCGGGGTAGAACCGCCCAGCGACTGCCGCCGGTCGCGTGTCGCTGCCGGACGCTGCCTTCGGTGCATTGCTGATTGTCACCTTTGGATCCGTCGACTCGACGATAAAGCTGAAGATGTTCGCCGCCTCCGGATTAAAGACGTTCACTTGCGTCTGGGCTTCGGCCAGCAGCTGTTCCGCGGACAGGGACGGATCAAATACCCAGGCTGACTTATTGCCTTCGATGATCATGACCCCGCGCGACTTCGGGTCGACGCCGCGAATGTCCGGCTCCGCGACCGATCCGTGCATCGCGGGGTCATGCAGCAAGGCGATGGCGATGGTGACGTTCGGGCTGGCGAGACGAATTTGCCCGCTCTTCAAAGCGTTCGCGGCCGCCTCGCACAGATTCATGCAGCTCGACTGCAAAGGCATTCCCGGTCGCATCGCCATGCGGGAAAAATTAATTGCACTCGGCGAGTTCTCGGGTTTGATGGTCAGGGCAATTCCATTAACTGTCCCCTCTGAAACGCCATTCAGGTAGTAGCTGGGAGTCGCGCCTTGCGCAAGAGCCGTGATATTGCGGCCGCAGTGAGCGGCGAGCGCCTGCAGCTCCTGGGCGTCGAGCATCGGCCGCACGATCACGATGTCACCGAGCGTCGAAGCATCGAATTTGCCGGGAATCGAACATGATTCAAAGGTCTGGATCACGGCGGCATCGTCTTTCCACGCGGTGGCGGGCAGCCCCGCCTTGCGACAGACTTGGCGCAGGAACTCCTCGGCTTCGTATCCTTGTTCGATCGCAACGCTCGGCAGCAACAATCCGCCAGCGTTGCCCATGTTGATCTGCAACCCGTGTCGACCGGGCTCGACCGCCTTCACGCGATCCTCGCCTTTCTCCTTGATCGGCTGAAAGCCATACAACAGCGATACATCGACATCGAGAAACGGCAGCTCGGTTCGCGAAATCGTGGGCAGCCGCGAATCCTCGGTCGCAGTTCGAATCGCGGATTGCGACAAGGCGTTGCCCAGCGGCATCGGTTTCCCGAGCGCTCCGCAACAGGCTCGCAATCGCCCTTGTCGCTTCAAGGTCACGAAAGCCCCCATGACAGTCTTCTCCGCCGCGCCGGCCAGTGTCGGATCATTGACTCTGCCCGGCCGCTTGATGATCGAAGCCGCCATGATCTCGCACGCCGCGTGATGGATCAGCGATTTCTGCTCGTCGGTAAGCTTTGGACGTTGAGCTTCGATACGAGCGGCTGGGCCGTCGGTTGGAGTTTCGGTTGTCATGATCGCGGGCTCCACTTCTCGTTCGGATTGGACGGGGGGTTGGTTGAGTTTGGGCGGCATGTTTGTGTTTGTCCGGATATCAGAGTTTGGTTGAATGACGGGCAGCGGGCGAGCAAACTGCGACATCTGCACCGGCTGACGACGACGGCCCCAGTTGCCGGGGGCTTCCTCGAACAGACCCGCAATCCGCGCGCCGCAATGTCCGCACGCGTTTTCCTTCAGATGGTATTCGCCCAACTCGTACCAGTTTCGTTGGATCAACAAGCCCTTGCACCAAGGACAATACGTGCTTTGATGCGCGACGTCGTTCACGTTCCCAACGTAGACAAAACGCAACCCCTGTTGCAAGGCAACCTCACGGGCGGCGATCAATGTCTCTGGTGGCGTGTTTCCGCGGTCCTTCATGCGGAAGTCCGGATGAAACGCGGTAAAGTGAACCGGAACCTCATCGCCGACGTGCTGCAAGATCCAATCGCACATCTCGCGAATCTCATCCATCGAGTCATTCGCGTCGGGAATGACAAGGTTCGTCAACTCGAACCAAACGTCGGTCTCCTTCTTCAGCCACTCAATCGTTTCGAGAACCGGTTGCAGATGCGAGTAGGTGATCTTGTGATAGAACTCCTCGGTGAATCCCTTGAGGTCGACATTCGCAGCGTCCATGTATTCGTAGAACGGCCCGCGGGCTGGTGGCGAGATGTAGGCCGCCGTGACCGCCACGTTCTTGATGCCGGCCGCGCGACAAGCCTTGGCGGTATCGATCGCATACTCGGCCCACACGACGGGATCGTTGTACGTGTACGCCACACTGCGGCAGTCAAAGTGAGCCGCCGCTCCCGCGATCGCTTCGGGACCAGCTAACTCGCTCAGTCGCTCGACTTCACGCGACTTGGAGATATCCCAATTCTGACAGAACTTGCAGCCCAAGTTACAGCCCGCGGTGCCGAATGACAAAACACTCGTGCCGGGCAGAAAGTGATTCAGCGGCTTCTTCTCGATCGGATCGATGCAGAAGCCCGTACTACGACCGTACGTGGTCAGCATCATCTCGCCGTCGACATTCTGACGGACAAAGCAGAAGCCGCGATCGCCCGCCTTCAAGTGGCACTCGCGAGGACAGAGGTCGCAAACGATGCGGCCTTCAGCATCATCGGCGTCGTGCCACCAACCGCCTGGATAGAGGCCATCGGGGCGAGGGCCGGTCGCGGGTGGTAAGACAATTTGTCGGGACATAAGTTTGAACTTTGAACGTCGAACAGCTCACCACTTCCAAGTTAAACGTTCGATGTTCGACGTTCATCAGCCCGTCTCGTCTTCGGACGATTCAGGAAGGGGTGGAGGAGGTGCTTGCTGTTGTTGTGCTTGTTGTTGCTGACGCACTCGCTCTTGGAACTGCTGAAACGTCGATGTCAGCGAATCCAATAGCCGTGGAACCTGTGGCGCGGACAAGTAGACGCGAGCCGAGACGGCCGAGTGCGGGAACAAGTTTGTCAAAAAGTCGAGCTTAAACTCCGAAGCAGTGTGACCGATCATGACGCCATTCGAATAGGCACCGCTGAGGAGCGAATCGGGCAGCTTCAACTCGTCGTACAGCTCTTGAGCCGACTGAGGCTTGGCCGGTTGCGGCGGCTTTGGCAGCTCCGGGGGCGGGCCGAAGCGTTCCGCATAGATCCCCAGGTTCTTCTTCAGTGCGTCGGCGAATTGCGCCAATGCACCGTGTGGCATCACAACGCGCGCGACAACTTGCGGCGGACCACCGATGTTCTGAACGAAGTCCAAAATAAACTCGCTTCCGCCGGTCATCACAATCACCCCGGTGCTGAACGCTCCGCGGCTCACGCTCTCCGGAACGCGCGCCGTGACGTGCTGCATCTGAACTTGTTGTGATTTTCCTTCGGAATGTGGCTGATCTTGCTGACTCATGAATAAAACCCGCTGCTCCCTGGTTCTTGGGACCGCTGTTTGTTGGCTCACCAGCGCGTTCGCACCTACGAACATCGCCGGATGGGTGCCAGGATTCCTCTCATTCTACACGCAATGCGATTCTTGCAGAGTAACCAACCACGCAAGAATCTAGCGTGAATGGAGAAAATATGCGGCCTTACACGCGATTATTCGGCAAGTTACGATAAATCTGGCACCCACAAGCCGACTGCGGACACTTCCTCAAGCCACAACTCGCGAAGTCGATTCCGTCATGAAACGCGTTGCAGTAGTACTCCGATTCGGCCTGCTTCTCGTGATGTTCGCAGCTTTGTGTTCGCACATTTACGCGGAAGATTGGCCTTGTTGGCGCGGACTGAATCGCGACGGCATTTCGAGCGAATCGAAGCTTCTAGTCGATTGGCCCGCAGAAGGGCCAGCGATCCTGTGGAAGGCCAATGTCGGGACGGGATTCTCGTCGATCGTCGTGGCGTCTGGCCGAGCCTTCACGCTCGGCAATCGCGATAACACGGAGACGGTCTGTTGCTTCGATGCGGAGACGGGCGAAGCACGCTGGACACACTCGTACGAAGCGCCGCTGAACGACAAGTTCTTCGAAGGCGGGCCCACGTCAACGCCAACGGTCGACGACGACGTTGTCTACGTGTTGAGCCGCGAAGGGGATGCATTCTGTTTCGACGCGGCCAGCGGCGAGATTCGATGGTCGAAGAACGTCGCTGAAGAAGCGAGCGTCCGAGTGCCCGGTTGGGGGTTCGGCGGATCTCCCGTCGTGCATGACAACATGCTTCTACTGGCCGTCGGAGAAACCGGGACGGCAGTTGACAAACGAACCGGCAAGTTGCTGTGGTCATCTGACGACAAAGATGCCGGCTATGCAACGCCGTTGCCGTTTCGGCACCACGACAAGTGGTTGGCGCTGATCGCTTCGGGCAAGTATTACCACGCCGTTGATATCGCCACTGGGGTGGAACAATGGCGCTATAAATGGCTGACTCGCTTCGGATGCAACGCCGCCGATCCGATTATCAGCGGCGATACGGTTTTCATCTCCTCAGGATACAATCGCGGCTCAGCGCTTCTCAAACTGACCGCAGGCGAGCCGGCCGATGTGTGGAAGAGCAAAGAGTATCAAAACCAATTCAGTTCCAGCGTCCTGATCGATGGGTATCTGTACGGCATTGACGGGGATACGACGGGCGAACGCTTGCTCAAGTGCGTCGAACTTGCAACGGGCAAGATACAATGGTCGCAGGAAGGCTTCGGCAGCGGAGCGTTAATCGCCGCCGGTTCGCGACTGATCATCTTGAGCGAGAAGGGCGAGTTGGCTTTGGCCGATGCTTCGCCGACCGAGTTCAAATTGCTGGCCAAGGCTTCCGTACTCCATGGCAAGTGCTGGACCGCGCCCACGTTAGCCAACGGGCGAGTATACTGTCGCAGCGCGGATGGCGATGTCGTCTGCGTCGACCTTCGCCCGTAAACATAGTAGCCATCACGCTCCGCCGTGATGAGCCTCACGCAATGAACATCGAACAAGTAAATGACGCGTCGCGAGACACGAAAGTTTAGCACGCAAGGCTCATCACGGCGGAGCGTGATGGCTACACAAAGGAACCACGATGACACTCAATCGCCGCCGTTTCATTCAGACGACCGCCGTCACAGGACTGGCACTGACCGGGGCTCCGTTTATCCACGCGGCTCCGAAAGCCAAGCAGTATCGCACCGCGTTGATCGGTTCAGGCTGGTGGGGCATGAACATTTTGAAGGAGGCCATGGCGGGCGGCCAGTGCAAGGCGGTTGCCTTGTGCGACGTGGATCAGGACGCGTTGGAGCTGGCCGCCGAAGCGGTGACCGATCTTTCGGGCGACACCCCAAAGACTTACGGCGATTTCCGCGAGCTGCTCGACAAGGAGAAGATCGACATCGCGATCATCGCCACGCCCGATCACTGGCACGCTTTGAATACGATCGCGGCGATCGACAAAGGCGCCCATATCTTCGTCGAGAAGCCAACCGGCCACACGATTATGGAAAGCCGCGCGATGCTGAACGCGGCGGAAGCGTCCGGACGTGTCATCCAGGTCGGACTTCACCGTCGCATCGGGCCGCATTACGTTTCCGGCTTGAAGTTCCTGAAAGACGGAGGGGCAGGCAACATTGGCATGGTGCGAACGTTTGTCCACAGTCGCGGTGGTGCCGAGTTGCCGAACGCGAACAGCGAAGTGCCGGAGGGGCTCGACTGGGAGATGTATTGCGGCCCCGCACCGATGCGTCCGTTTAACAGCCGCATCCACCCAGGCGGTTTCCGCAACTTCCTCGACTATGCCAACGGCACGCTCGGCGATTGGGGAGTTCACTGGCTGGATCAAGTCCTGCTCTGGACCGATGAAAAGTATCCTCGCAAGATTTATTCCACCGGCGGACGACCGATCCGAGGCGAGGCGGTACTCAGCGAGAAAGAGCAAACGACCGACGCACCCGACTCGCAAGTCGCGGTCTTCGAATTCGAATCGTTCACCGCCAGCTGGGAGCATCGCCGCTTTGCGGGCAACGAAGCCGAGAAGCATTCGATTGGCTGCTACTTCTACGGCACCAAGGGAACGTTCCACATGGGCTGGCGCGACGGCTGGACGTTTTATCCAGACAACAACAAAGAGCAAGTGATCCACCAAGACGCCGAACTCCAACAGCCGGACGGGCACAGCATCACCGCGCTATGGGGTGACTTCATGAACAGCATCGAAACCGGCAAGAAACCCGTCTGCGACATCGAATCGAGTCACCGCTCGACCAACATGAGCCTGCTGGGCATGTTGTCGTACAAGCTGGGTCGTAGCGTCGAGTGGGATGGAGCGAAAGAGCGTTGCGTTGGCGACAATGAAGCGAATGCACTCTTGCGAAGAGAGTATCGCAGCGAGTGGAAGTATCCTGAGTGATCGGGATTTTCCACCTTTGTCAGATCACGCCACCATGGATGGCTTGTGGTGTCATGTGAACCGGCGGCGATTTAATTCCGCGAAAGGCCCGCTTTGCGTCCTTGACGGAGTCCTCCGCAGTGTGTTGCCATCGACTGTGAAAGAACTTTCGGTCAAGCCAATTGACGGGAGCGAAGACGCCATCCGCATATGCCCCGCCAACACGATAGCTAGGGTGACGTGGCCAAGGCCCGGGACCTGACG
>Ga0326597_10010757_pt1 | contig 12168 bp, 9 predicted proteins | sample RVTome_12_FD_203789 | JGI IMG/M metagenome (GOLD analysis project Ga0326597, IMG submission 203789) | Soil microbial communities from uranium-contaminated site in the Upper Colorado River Basin, Wyoming, United States - RVT100D185 | ecosystem: Environmental > Terrestrial > Soil > Contaminated >... | reverse complement strand
GCTTGGAGGCGCACAGCTCCCCCCAGGTGCTCGGCGAGGCTCTCGATGTAGGGGATCTCGTCTGCCTCGTGGGCCGCCCACAGCCGCTCGAGCCAGGTGGCGCGCGTCGCGGGTTCGGCCGGCGCGCCGGCGACGAGGGGGACGAGCTCGGCGATCGCGTTGTTGACCGCGGTTCCGATCGCGCCCGAGGAGCTGTCGACGTTCTCGAGCGTCGGCGAAAGCCGTTCGAGCAGCGTGACGGCGCCCTCGGCGGCGACAACGGGGTCGCGGCGCGCGACCTTCCGGATCTCGCTCACCGCCTGCCTGACACGCTGGATGGCGGGTCGCGACCTCCACCCACACGCCTGACGGCGGAAGCGGGCCCTGAACTCCCACTTGTGGGCTTCGGACTTCGCCTTCATCGGTTCACAACGCGGAGATCGTACAGCAGGCCCGGCTGGCTCGGCGGCCAGGGCCTTGACGACACTGCCGCGCAGAGCGGTACCTGGATTGGCATGCCTCGGCGGAGGGCCGTCGCCAGTACGTGACGCAGGTGAACCATCGGCGTCTCCATCAGGAGAGCTTCCGGTGCAAGCGCTGCGGGCCGATCGTGAGTGCTGCGCCGTCTGCAGGCTGCGCCACGCGGAGCTCCTCGACGCCCGTCCGTGCGTCGGGCCGGCGACGCAGCCCGCTCCGTTCACGCGTGGAACGAGCGCAAGCGACGGATGTTCCCTGCGGAGCACACCGCCGTCGCCTGGGAGCAACTCGAGCGACTCGGGTGGCTGGGGAACCGGGACGGCGCCCCTCACAGCTCGAGGCTCCAGACCACGCCCTCCTCGGCCCAGCCGTAGCCGAAGTCGCCTGGTGAGCCTGCTCACGGAGTCAGCTTGTACGTGCGCTCGACGATCGCCGCGAGGTCCGGGCCCCTCCACTACGGCTCGATCCAGCGCATCCGCTGATCCTTCCACCCGGCGGGAGCCCGCCGCCAGTGCCCCCGCACCATGAAGCGGTGAACGAGGCCCCTGCCGCTGGGCTGTAGTCCTCCTCCTTCTCATTGCGTCGCCCTCCTCATTGCGTCGCCCTCGTGGGGTGACGCGGCGCGAGACGGCGGTCTACGTCGAGCGCTTTGCCTTCCCTTTGCGGGAAGGACGAGGGGCACGGCGAGCTCTCGGGCCGGAAATCGAGCCGGGCCGCTCCGCGAGGAGGCTCAAGAAGGCGGAATCGGAGAGCTGGGGGGCCTGAAGAGCCCACTCGTGCAGGCGCTTGACGTCGGAGCAGGCTTCGATGAGCCGAACCGCGCGGTCGGCGACGTCGGGGTGATGCTGCCTCGCCAGACCGAGGCAGAGTCTCCCGAGCGCCTTCGATTCGACCCTCGACTCGGCCCTCCCTCGCCGCCTTCGCCCACAGGCTCCCTGCCATGACCATCTCCTCCGGGATCACCCCGCCAGCTCCCTCGCAGTGTAGCGGTCGCGCGCTGAACGCCTGCATATGAACAGCAGGTCGCTCTGCACGACGCCCTCCGTCTCGCGTTGGATCTTGCGCGCGGCGCGGGCGAGAAGCGGGAGCGTCGTCTTCTCCGCGGGCCCGATGACTGCGCGCGCCGTCCGGCTCACATGGGTAGCGTCAGTCGAGGCGCAGCGCGTGCTCGGGGTCCATCTCCCACAGCTTCACCACGTCGAACCGCCGCTCGTGGACGACACGGCCGCGTCGAACGCGCGCTCCTCGCCGAGGACTGCCGCCTCCTCGCGTTCCGTGGCTCCGCGAGCGCGCCCGAGTGGCTGACCGAGGCCGAAGCGGACGCCCTGCTGGCGGCGAAGCCCAGCGCGGACGTCCCGGCCGATCAGGCGCAGCACTTCCTGGGTGGCCTGCTCGAGGAGCTCGACACCCTCACGCCCGCGTTCGAGAGGGCCGCGCACGACCACGCCAACGAGCTCCTCGCCGCCCACGAGCGCGTCCGCGAAGCCGTGAAAGGCAAGGGCTCCCGCCACCGGGTCGAGCCCAGGCTCCCGGTGGACGTCCTGGGCGGCTACGTCTACCTGCCGGAGGGCATCGCGTGAGGAGGGGTCGGCTACGCGTCGAGGCGTGCCTGGAGGGTGCGGACCTGCTCGTGAAGCCCGTCGACCCGGGCCTTGAGCGCCTCGAGCTCGGACCGCAAGGCCTCCTTGTCCAGCTTCTTTTCGACCGCCGTCAGCCGCTGCTCCACGCCGTCAAGTCGGTTTTCAACCCGATCCATCCGCTGCTCCAGCCTGTCCATGCGCTCCTCCAAGCGCTTCAGGCCGGCGACCAGCATGTGGTATTCGGTCTCGAGCTTGTCGAACCGCTGGTAGATCGCGTCGAAGTGGGCGTCGACGGCCACGAACCGCTCGTTCATCTCGGCGCGCAGGTCGCCCACCACCCGCTGAATGTCCGGCAGCACAACCTCACGGTGGAACTGGGTCAGGATCGGGATGAGGTCTTCGCCCACGGCCCCTATCCTACCCCGCGGCCGGTCATCGCGGGTCCGGAACCTGGCGCTCATCTTCCTCTTCGTCGCGGAAGACCGCGACCTCCTCCTCACGGCCCCGCACGGGACAAGGAGCTGGGCGTTCCGGCCCTTCCCGGAGAACTTCCGCGCCTACGCAACGGTAGTCAAGAAGGGCGAGGTCCGGCCGGGACGCATGCGGCGGGCCGCTCGTGCGCGATGAGCGGATCGCGGACATCGCGTTGCAGGGTTCAAGCACACCGCCATCGGCTGCGTAGTGCCGGTGCCGCTCTTACGGCATGTCCTGGCTATGACGCCGCCTTCGCCGCGCGGCGGATTCGTGCGAGCGCCTTCCTCGTCCCGCGATCTTTCGGATCCACCAGGTTCGCCACCACTGCCGTCACGGGGATCCTCTTGCCGCGCCAGCCGAGAATGTCCTCGAAGACGTCGGCCTCATTCCGCAGCCGGCCGATGTCGGCGACGAGCTGCTCGCCGCGCGGTCGCTCCGCCTCGGTGCGGACGTTGACCACGATGAGCTGCGCATGCTCGATGCCCTGGTATCCGTGGGCGAGCGCCCAGTGCTCGGTGGGATGCGGGGCAGGAGCCCTCCGTGCCGACTTGATGTCCGCCAGCAGCTTGGCACGGGCCTCCTCGAGCAGCGCGGGGTGCTTGCGTGCGAGCTCGACGATCGGGCCGCCGATCACTCGCCCGAGGAGCTCAGCGACGCCATCGGGCCGGCGAAGCAGGCGCGCGAGGGCGGCGGCCCTCGCGCGCTCCTCCCTCGCCCGATCGCGCTTGCGCCGCACCAGCAAGGTGCGGCCGGACCGGGGCGCGGGCGCCACGAAGACGGCGAGGTCGACGAACTCGAGGGGGTTCTGGCCTTCGAGCACCGCGACCTCCGAGTAGTCCTCCATGAGCCGGGTCATGAAGAACGCGTCGGAGCCGATGTCACGCTCCGGGAATCTGAATAGGGCCGTTCCCGCCGCCCCCGCGTAGCGGTAGCGCCGCAGCTCGGGGTGCGTCGTTGGAGACGTATCCCGCGATTCGGCCAGCGAATCGTCCCGGACGCAGCGTGCCGCCAGGACGGATGCATTGATGTCGGCGATGATCGCCTCGACCAGCGTCGTCTTGCCCGCTCCCGGCGTGCCGCCGACGTGAACGAGCGCGCGCTGCCTCACAGGCCGAGCTCCCGCCCCGGGATCCTCGCGACGAACGGCCCCGCCTTCTCGCCGGCGACGAGCTCCCTGATGCGCTCGCGGATCTCGGCGGTGTTGCCGTTCGCCTCTGCCGCCTTCATCGTCGTCGAATACGCGGTCCACACGTCGGCGCCCGTGATCTCGTAGCCATAACCCTGGACGAGCCATTGGAGAGCGAGCAGGCCGGCACCCACGGCGAAGGCCGGGCGCGCCTCGGCGAGATCCCTCGCGGCGCGGGTGAGCGTCCTCGGGTCGCACGGCGTGCGGCGCGCGAGGTCGAGCGCCTCGTCGTAGAGCCCGGCCTCCGTGGCGGCGGCGAACCACTTGCCTTCCTCACCGGGGGTCGCCGCGAGGAGATCGGTGAGGATGTCGCGCGGGGCCTTGTGCGGAAACTTCCGAGCGACAGCCCGGAACGTCCCGAGGTGAGTGCCGCCACGGCTCGCCCGCAGCCGTAGCGCCGGTACGCCTCTTCCATCATCCCGGACGAGAGGAGGACTGCCTCGCAGGCGAGGTCGACCTCGGCGTCGGGCGTCCACCGGCCCCGGCACGCCTCGGCGGAACGGATCGCCTCGGCCTTCCTTTCCATCGCGTCGAGCGCCTTCACCGCCCAGCGCTTGTACGGCCAGATCGCGTCGACCTGCAGGATCTCGACGATCTCGGCCAGACGGCCCGCATGGTAGAGCGCGCTCAGGCAGGCGGCGGTGCCGTGGAACTGGCCACGGAGGCTCTTGTCGGGGCTGAGCGCGAGGCGCGTGACGCGGATCAGGCGGTCGGCCCACGACGAGGCGACGGCCGTCGAAAGCGCACAGCTCTCCCCAGTAGTCGCCGAGCGACTCGATGTAGGGGATCTCATCCGCCTCGTGCGCCGCCCACAGCCGCTCCAGCCAGCCCTCGCGCGTCGCGCGATCGGCCGGCGCGGGGGCGATCAGGGGGACGAGCTCGTGGATCGCGTGGTTGGCCGCCGTTCCGATGGCGCCCGAGGAGCTGTCGACGTGCTCGAGCGCGGGCGAGAGACGCTCGAGCAGAGTCACGGCGCCGTCGGCCCCGAGCAGCGGATCGGCGCGCGAGGCCTTGCGGATCTCGGTGACGGCCTGCCGGATGCGCTGGATCGCGGGCTGCGACCTCCAGCCGAAGGCGTGCCTTCGGAAGCGGGCTTGAACGCCCACCTGTGGGCTTGGGCGCGTCGCATCGCTTGACGGACCGGGACGACCTGCAAGTGTAGCCGAGCGGCGGGCCGTGCCGGCTGCGCTCCCAGCCGGAAGCCTCCCATTGGACCCGCCTTGCCGGACGTGCGCGAGGGCGGCCGCACGACGCCTTGAAACAGGGCAGCGTCGTGGGTGTGCCCTGGGACGAGGTGGTGGCGCGCATCCGGACGCGCGGGACGCGCCGATCTTCCGGGCTGCTGCTGCGGCCGATGGGGAAGAGGGTCGCCTACCGCATTCACTACCGTCTGGTCGCATTGCCTCCCACGTAGGTCCCCGAGCTCGCGCAAAGAGTGAAGCTCTCCTGGGTTGAATGTGGTCAGTCCGATGACGGCGCCGGCTCACGGTGTCAGCTTGTACGTGCGCTCGACGATCGCCGCGAGGTCCGGACCCTTCCAGTACGGCTCGATCCAGCGCATCCGCTGATCGTTCCACCCGGCGGGGGCCCGCCGCCAGTGCCCCCGCACCATGAAGCGGTGAAGAAGGCCCCGGCCGCTGGGCATGCGTTCCAGCTCCTGCATCCGGCGGACCAGCGAGATCTCGATGGCCCCCGGCAGGAAGAAGACGGTCTCGGAGCTGAAGACGGGAGCGCTCGCCCGGGGAGCCGTGCGCTTCGGCTTGACGTGGCCCGGGCTCGGGCGAGGCTGTGGCTCCACCCCCGCGCTGGTGGCGTACAGGATGGCGTTCACGGCGACTTCGAGAAGGCCCCGCAGGGGATGCCAGTCCGCAACCGGCGGGTCCGTGACGACGAAGGGGGCGACGCTCTCCAGAAACCGCTGGACAGGCACGTCCTCCTCGAGCGGCACCTCGTGCACCTCGAGGTGGGGAGGGTCCGCGCCCACGGCGTCGAGGGCGAGCGCGACGCGCAGTGTGCGGCCCTCGGGCCGACGATCCTCGGTCACGTAGACCGTGGCCACGCGGAGGAAGTGGCCGGCCAGGGATGACCTCTCCCGGGACAGGAGCCGCTCGCCCAGGGAAAGCGTATGGCGATCCGTGAACGCGAGCGCGAAGGAGGCGAAAGGCACGCGCAGGTCGCGGCCGGGCACCGCCGCGTCCGTCTTGGCCAGCATGTAGGCGATCGCCTCGTCGACCCAGAACGTCTTGCGGCGGTGAAGCTCGTAGTTGACGACGGTCTGGACGTGGGCCGCGAGGCCCCCGGCGACGTCGCCGGTCGTGCCCGCGCGGTTGCGGAGGAACTGCTGGACCTGCACGTTCGAGGCGAGGTCGGCGGCGGTGATGACGGTCGACACCTCGTCGAAGCCCGGCCTCTGGCGCACGCTCGCCGCCACTGCGGCGCACAGCTCCGCGAGGCCGGACACGGCGGCCGCCATGCGCTCGTGAGCGAGGGGTGGCGGATGTGCCGGCCGGGGGCGGACGTCGAGGGCCAGCTCGTCCCACATCCAGGACGGGTCGTACGCGGGCTCTCCGCGCTGGAGCGCCCTCTGGTAATGCCCTTCCAGGCCCTCGATCAGATCCACGAGCCTCGGGCGCAGCGCGGCGTCGCCCGCCGCCTCCCGCGGCGTGTGGTCGTCGAGCGCCGGGATCTTCTCGTCGAGCCAGCTCCGGTAGTGACGGGCGAGGTGGTCGAGGACGAGCGCCTCCTGGACATCGCGGGGGATGTCCTCGGGCCCCGGGGCAACCGCGGCTTGGGCTCCTCCGCCTCGGCGCAAGCTCTCGCGAAGGGCCGCGGCGGGGTTCTCGTGCGAGGTCGCGCGGTGGGAGACCCCTCTGGCGCCCAGGTTCTCGATCAGGGCGCGCCCGCGCTCCCCGCGCGCGGCCGAGTTGCACTCGAGGCTGAGCGACGACCCCTCCAGGACGATGCGGCCGAGAGACACCTCCTCGCTGCGCGCGTTGCGGCCGGACCAGTGCCAGACGGTCCGGCCCTCCTCCTCGCGCTCGAGCGCCCCCTGCGCGTCGAGGGCCGACTCCAGGGCGGCGGGGTCGGCGGCCTCGAAGCGCACGCGCGTGAGGAGCACGTCCTCGCCGTCCGTGTTCTGCAGGTGGGGGAGGGGCGGCTCGAGAAGGTTGCCGATCCAGGCGTCGTGCACGAACGGCGGCGTCATGCGATCGAACTCGGCCTCGCTCGCGCCGGGGTGTTCGCGCCGCCAGCGTTCGCGGTGGGCCTCGTGTTGAGTGAGCACCGTCCTCCTCACGAGGTCGGGGATGGCGAGCACGCCGCGTTCCATCTCTGCTTCTCCCGACGCCCCCTGGGCGATGACGCGCGCGGCCAGCAGCGTGTGCCGGGGGATCGACCGTGAGCCGCTGCGCTCGCGGACGACGACCGTCTGTCGACTGAACACCTCCCTCAGGGTCAGCGACAGGCCGGGCACCGCGTCCACCACGTCGTAGATCCGCACGGTCGCCTCTCGCAGCAGCTCCAGGTAGCGGCGCTCGCCCATCGTGAGCGTGGGGCGCGCCTCGAGGAACAGATCCACCGCGTGACGGCCGTCCTCGAGCGGGTAGTCGAGATAGAACCACATGTCGTAGGCGGCGTCGCTGAGCTCTTCCCACTGCTCGTCGAGGCGCTCCAGGCCTCCGTGCCACCGCTCGAAGAAGGAGTCCCATGCCGCGTCGTCCTCGGGTCCGAGCTCCTCCGCCACGAACGCCTCCAGCTTGGCCAGGGCGGAGCCACGATCGTCCTGCGTGTAGCGGACGGTCGGGGTGCCCCGCCCGAGGCAGCAGTGTTTGTACTTCCGGCCGCTCCCGCAGGGGCATGGATCGTTGCGGCCGGCGCGGCCGCGGCGGTTCCTCGGCTTCACGGCGACGCCCGCACGGTCTGGGTCGGTCGCAGTCCGCTTCGCACCCCGCTGCCTGCTCGAGCACGAAGCCTACCTCGTCGCGCTTCGATCGCGGAGAGGGCGCCCTTCCCGGGGCTGTCGTGAGGGTGCCTCATCCCGCGGCCATGGTACACCTGTCATCATGGCCATCATCTGCGCTTGAAGCCGAGCGGCCCGCAGCTTAGCATCAGGCGCCACCCCGGGGGTGGTCCGACCCATGAGAGAAGACCCGGTCGTCGCGCGCCGCGAGCGGGCACGGCTCGAGCGCTTCGCGGTCCGCCAGGAGACGGGCGCGCGCTCCGAGTACCGCGTCGCGTCCCATACCGGCTACTCCTACCGGGTCGTGCTCCGCAGCCTGACCGAGCGCGTGAACTCGTGTGACTGCCCCGACTTCCAGTCCAACCTCCTGGGGACCTGCAAGCACATCGAGGCGGTCCTGCTCCGCCTGCGGGACAGACGGCACCGGACGCTGCGCTTCAAGCCGCCCGCGAAGGGCCGGGCGGAGATCTACCTCGAGTACGGGCCCGAGGTCCGGATCCGCGCCACGGGGCCCGCGGCGGCCCTGCTGCGGCCGTGGTTCGAGGACGGCGCGCTCCCCGCCGGACGCGTCGAGCGCTTCCCCGAGTTGCTCGTCAACCTGCGCGCCCTCGACGGCCAGGTCACCGTCCGTCCCGAAGTCCTCGATTACGTCACGCGTGAGCTCGAGCGGCGAGAGGCGTTGCGGGAGGAGAGCCGGCTGCTCCCGCGGCTCGGTCGTCTGAAGCTGCCTCTCAAGCTCCCTCTCTATCCCTTCCAGAAGCGTGGGGTCCTCTTCGCGGCGCTGCGCGAGCGGACGATCCTGGCCGACGACATGGGCCTCGGCAAGACGGCCCAGGCCATCGGCGCGGCCTGCCTCCTCGCCGAGCGTCGTGGGCTGCGGGGCGCGCTCGTCGTGTGCCCGGCCTCGGTCAAGTACCAGTGGGAGAGCGAAGTCCGCCGCTTCAGCGACAAGAGCGCCGTCGTCATCGAGGGCGCGCGGCGCGCGCGGGCGCGCCTCTACGACTCGGACGTCTTCTTCAAGATCGTCAACTACGAGGCGGTGGTGCGGGACAAGCACCTCCTGGCCGAGCGCGAGTTCGACCTCGTGATCCTGGACGAAGCACAGCGGATCAAGAACTGGAAGACCAGGACCGCCCAGGTCGTGAAGCGCCTCCGGAAGCGCTACGCCCTCGTCCTCACCGGGACGCCCCTCGAGAACCGGCTCGAGGAGCTGTTCTCGATCGTCCAGTTCCTCGACAACCGGCTCCTGGGGCCCATGTGGGAGTTCGAGCAACGCTACCTCACCCGGGACGGCAGGGGCCAGCCGACCGGCTACCACAAGCTCGACGAAGTCCGCCAGCGCCTCGCCCCGATCCTCCTGCGCCGCCGCAAGGAGGACGTGATGCGCGAGCTGCCCGGGCGGGTCGAGAACAACCTCTACGTGGGCATGACCCCGCAGCAGCTCGACCCCCATGAGGGCTACCGCCAGACGATCGGCCGCATCCTGCGGAAGAAGGTCCTCACCGAGATCGACTACCAGCGCATCATGATCTGCCTGAACTGCATGCGGATGCTGTGCGACTCGACCTGGCTGCTCGACCAGGAGACGCACTTCTCGACGAAGCTCGAGGAGCTGCGCCAGCTTCTGCCCGAGCTGGTCGAGGGCGGGCGCAAGGCCCTCGTCTTCTCCTGCTGGGAGCGCATGACGCAGCTCGCGTCGCGGGAGATGGACCGGCTCGGGATCCGGCACGTGCGCTTCCACGGGGGGCTGTCGCTGCGCGAGCGGCGGTTCGCGGTGGACGAGTTCATGAACGAGCCCGCCTGCCTGGTCTTCCTCTCCACCGACGCCGGGGGCGTGGGCCTCAACCTCCAGGCCGCCTCCGTCGTGCTCAACCTCGACCTGCCGTGGAACCCGGCCGTGCTCGATCAGCGGATCGGCCGCGCCCACCGCATGGGCCAGAAGCGGACGGTCAACGTCGTCAACCTGATCGCCAGGGGGGCGGTCGAGGAGCGGATCTTCGAGCTGATGAAGCTGAAGCGGGTCCTCTTCAAGAGCGCCCTCGAGGGCGGCCCCGACGAGGTCGTCTTCGCCAAGGAGGGCCGGCGGACGTTCCTCCAGACCGTGCGCGAGATCGTGGCGGAGCCCGCCCTGCCGGCCGCGCCGCCCGTCCCCAAGGCGCCGCCGGCCGCGGACCTGGCGGCGGCACTACAGGCGCTCGCCCGGGGCCTCAAGGTGGAGAGCGCCGGTGACCGGGTGCGCCTGGAGCTGGAGCTTCCGCGGGCCCAGATGGAGTCGGTCCGGCAGACGGTGGTCCCGGTCATCCGCTCCCTGGCCGACGCGCTCATCGGAGCGCTGGGCGGATGAAGAGACGGCGCCCGCGGGGAGTCGCGGATGCTCGCCCGCCACGAGGTCGACATCGCCCGGGAGATCGAGAGAATCGGCGCCGACGACGACGTCGTCCGCGTCGTGGGGCTCGGAGAGCTGGTCTTCTTCTCGGCGCCCGGAGGGCGCGCCTTGGTTCTGGACGCCGACGACAATCTGGCCTGCTGTCTGATGCACGACTGTCGAGGGCGCCCGACGCCGCTGCTGAGCGAAGACCAGGCCGGCTTCGCGATCCGGTGGGAGGACGAGTTCGCGATCGAGCAAGGCACCTTCTGGACGATCCTCCGGGACCGGACACGCACGGCCCATGTCGGGGTCCCCGTCGGCGCGATCGAGCGCTTCCTGCGGGCGGCGAGGAGTCGCCGCGCATGAAGGCGGCGGCCGAGCCGCGCTCGTGCCGAGTCCGATGACTGGAAGCGAGGCCTTCACCGCCCGCGAGAGAGAACGCGAAGCCGCCGAGAAGGCACTGCTCGCCAAGCTGCGCGAACGGAGCGCCGCGCTGAGCGACCTTCTCGCGAGGAGCAGCGATCACTGGGGGTACGAGGATCCCGTCTACCGCTTCTACCACCAGAGCTTCAAGGTCTACTACCTCCAGGAGGAGACGAAGTCCATCGTGGCCGCCCTCCGGGACCTGGCCCCCGACCGGCCGCTGAACCCATGGTTCCTCGAGATCGTCACTTTGGGAACCGGCCACGAGTTCACGGCCGAACACAACGCCCGGTGGACGGAGGTGACTCGTCCGATCATCGAGGCCTTCTTTCACGCGCGGTTCCTCCTCGAGATGGCGGTCCGATACTCGGATGTCGAAGAGCCACCGCGGCCACTGCCGAGCGGCTACGCGGCGTTGCTTTACCTGTACGGACTGAGGTAGCGGCGCTCCCACCTGTGTAGGCACGGTCCTCCAGGCTGGTCTGTTCCAGGATTCGTGGATTGGACGGAACCGTCGGGCCGTCCGGGCGGGCTTTGCCTGAGCCGCGCTGAGCTGTGCCGTGAGGACGAGATGCTCCGCCCCGGGAGGAGGTCGAACTGGGTGATGTCGCCCGTTCCGTAGCGCAGGAGGGTCCGGGAGGAGCTGGCCCGCGCCTCCAGATGCTCGGCTGACTTCGGACCTGAGCCGTCCAGTGGAGGAGAGACACTTCGGTGCGAGAGGGTCACGGCCTGCCCATGCGCGGGGAGATCGTCGGGGAGGTGACGGTCCTGGAGACCATAGCCGTGGGGAGGGCCATCCGGGAGCTTTCCCGCCTTCAGAAGTTGTATGGCAAGGGCCGCTGGCGGAAGATGAAGGGGAGGGCACTCATGAGGTTGCCCAGTGGGCGAGTTCGACTCGTCGAACTCCACTGGTACGAAGCCCACGGGATAGGGCGACGGGAGGTCAAGCGTAAGAGGTACTTGGACTAGGCCATGGCAGGAAAGAGCAAGTCCGCTCGCCGGTTTGCCGTTTGCGTGAAGAACGAGGGCTACGAGGCCTCGCTCGAGCGCAACAAGCTCTACGTCGTGCTACCCGACGGCGATGCCGAGCGGGAGGGGGACCTCCGCGTCGTGGACGAGAGCGGCGAGGACTATCTGTATCCGGCGAGCTGGTTCGTCGCGCTCGATGTCCCCAAGGCCGTCCAGGAGTCCCTGCTGAAGGCGTCCTAGCACCGATCCCGCACGGATCCGGTGGCCTCGCCGCCACCACCTGCCCTCGAGGCACTCGAGCCCGACCTCATCCTCGCCTACCCCCCGAAGCCCTCACCCGCGCCGACGGCTGCCTCTCGCGCCCTCCGCGAAGCCAAGGGCCAGCTCGAACAGAGCTCCGCCTTCATCGCCTTCGAGTCGACCCTCGATCCGGCCCTCGACTCGGCCCTCAATCCGACCCTCCTTCGCTGCCTCCGCCCACAGGCTCGACGCCATGACCATCTCCTCCGGGATCACTCCCGCCAGCTCCCTTGCAGTGTAGCCTCGCCGGCTGAGCGCCTGCTATAAGAACAGCAGGTCGCTCTGCACGACGCCCTTCGTCCTCGCTGGATCTTGCGCGCGGCCCGGACGAGATGCGGGAGCGTCGTCCTCTCCGCGGGTCCCACGAGCGCTGCCGCGCCCGGCCCAAGCCGCAGCGCGCGCGCATCACGAGGACCGCCGCGTACTCGAAGCAGCGAAACTCGAGACCTTTCCG
>Ga0326597_10010756_pt1 | contig 12168 bp, 12 predicted proteins | sample RVTome_12_FD_203789 | JGI IMG/M metagenome (GOLD analysis project Ga0326597, IMG submission 203789) | Soil microbial communities from uranium-contaminated site in the Upper Colorado River Basin, Wyoming, United States - RVT100D185 | ecosystem: Environmental > Terrestrial > Soil > Contaminated >... | reverse complement strand
GAGACGGGCCTTCCCGGGCACCGCGTCCAGGGCCGGCCCGTGCCGGACGTGCCGAGGGACGCGCTCGACGATGCCCTGGCTGAGGTCGCGGAAGCGGCTCACAGGGCTCGGGTCGTGACGATCGTCGGGACCGAGCGGCCGACGCCGGCGGGCCGAGAGATCCTCTCGGTCGTGTTCGGGGCGGACGGTACACGGCTCGGCGAGCAGGCGAAGACCCAGATCGACCCGACCGAGGAGCGCCACTACATCCCGGGTACCGGGCGCCGTGTGTTCACGGCCGCGGGCGTGACATTCGGGATCGCGATCTGTCACGAGGCATTCCGCTACCCGGAGATCGCCCGCTCGCTCGTCCTCGGCGGTGCGCAGATCGTCTTCGTCCCACATTTCGTGACGACGGCTGACGGCTCACGGCCGGCCCGCTGGTGCGACGCGTCGAACCCGTACCACGAGAAGGCCATCATGTGCCGCGCGCTCGAGAACACCGTCTTCGTCGCGGCGTCCAACGCGGCCGGACCCGATCAGGGCTCGATCACGGGCATCATCGCCCCGGACGGCACGCTCGTCGCGAACCTCGACTACGGCCGTGTCGGCGTCGTCGCCGCGGACATCGATCTCGACCTGGCGACCCGCCGACTCGCACTGCGCTGGGCACCGGGACGGAACCTCGCGATCGTCGATCAGGCCGACGGTACGGCGTGATATCGCCGACCAAAGTCTGTCGTCGATGACCTTCAGGTCGAGCCGACAGGACGATGGTCCGGTGCCATCGAGGCCGATCGGCCCAGTTGCCAGAACGCACCGCGAGGCAGACCCTGCGGACATGTTCGCCCGCCTCCAGGCCGACCCAGCTCCAGACGTCGCCGGCGAGTTCCGTGACCGCGTCCGCCGTCTCGGGAGCCCCGAGCGTCATGTGATCGAGGCGACCCGCGTGCGCATCATGCTCGCCCGAGCCTCGCGTATCGGGCTTCGCGAGCGGCTCGACCGCGCGGGACCGGCTCGCCTGGAGCAGCCGCCGCGATCCGGAGGTGCTCCTGGCCAGGGCACGTCGCTCACGGTGCCGGCTGGCAGATGACCCGCCGGGACCTCTGTATCGACGTGTGAAGGACTCGACGACCCCGGGTCGAAGGCCGGCACCGTCGCTCGCAGTCAGCAGGCCTCAAGGGCGCTCGAGTAGCGCCTTCAATGCACTCAACCACTCGCGCCACGCGGCCTTGAGCCGTTCGGCCGACGCGGCGTCCGGCACACGCTCGTGAGTGACGGCCACGACCACCTTGTCGTCGCTCTTGACGACGACCGTGACGACGACGCGGGACGGCGGATCTGACCAGTCGAACCGCGCCGACAGTGCTGCGTGGGTCGAGCGCTGACGCATCGAGGCGCCAGGCAGCCAGCGACCGCGGAGCGAGGCGCTCGTGAACGCCTCGAGGGCCCGTGCCGCGTCCACCCCGACCGTTCGGGTCACGCTGACGCTGTAGCCGTCGGACATTTGATGGCGGGCTCGCATGCCGCGCGCCCGCTCGTACGCGACCGTGATGTTCTGGGTCCACCAGCCGGGGACATCGTGCGTTTCACCCAACCAGCGAGCGATCTCCGTGTGTCCATGGTCGGTCGCCCCCCATGCGTCGAGGAGGGAGAACCATTCGGCGTGCCCCCGGCCTGTCGCTCGAAGCATCGCGTCGTCGGAGACCACGAACGCGTCCCGCGGCTCGGCAGTCGGCTCGTCGGCATCGTGCGAAGCGGGATCGATGACCTTGTGCAGGAGCTGGCGGCGCGCCGCGGTATACGACTCGCCTGTCTTCGTCATGCGCGCACGGATCCGTCGCTTGAAGGTCTTCTGGGTCGGCATCGTCTTTGACATCCTTCTCGCTCGACGAGGCCACTTGACTCACGCTCGCGTGGCCCGTCGAAGAAGGGCGGACGACCCGTCCCGGGGAAGCGAGTTCCCCTTTGCCCCATCGGTGCCGACGGCGTGAGCGCCGGAGCGGGGTTCGGCGCGGGACGCGCCGTCGGATGGGAGGATACCCCCACGATCCGAGAGGCACAACCCACAGGACCGGTCATTCGTCGGCGCATCCGGGCAACAGCCATCTGCCTTGGAGCCTTCCCAGTTCGCCGCTGCACCGGTATCCTCGCCGCCACTGGGTCCCAGAGGACCCGCCGTCACGGAGGTCTTCATGTCCCGCACGCCGCGTCGAGCGCTCCTTCTGGCATCCGCTCTCGTCGTCGCGATGGTCGTCCCGGCCTCGGTCTCCGCCAACCACTCGTGGGGCGGCTACCACTGGGCTCGGACGTCGAACCCGTTCACCCTGAAGCTCGGCGACAACGTCAGTGGCGCGTGGGACGCCTTTCTCGCCACGACGTCGAGTGACTGGTCGCAGTCGACGGTGCTGGACACGACGGTCGTTCAGGGCTCGACGCGCCCGAAGATCTGCAAGGCGACGACCGGCATGGTCCAGGTCTGCAACTCGACCTACGGGAACAACGGCTGGCTCGGCGTGGCGTCGATCAGCATCACCGGCGGGACGCACATCACGAAGGGCTTCGTGAAGCTCAACGACACGTACTTCAATACCGCGGCGTACAACACCACGGCGTGGCGGAACCTGGTGAGTTGCCAGGAGGTCGGCCATACGCTCGGACTCGATCACCAGGATGAGAACTTCGACAATCCGAACCTTGGGACGTGCATGGATTACACGAGCAACCCGAGCACGAACCAGCATCCCAATCAGCACGACTACGATCAACTGGCGACGATCTACGCCCACCTCGACTCGACGACGACCGTCGCCCCAGCGGCGCCCGCGGCATCGAACGCCGGCGGCGCACGCCTCGCCGATGCGGCATGGGGTCGGCTCGTCGCCGTGACGAACCATGGACATGGGGCGATGTACGTCCGCGACCTGGGTGCCGGCAACCTGGTGGTGACCCACGTCCTCTGGGCTGCCTGACCGACCCAGATGCCTCGGTGACCTCGAAGCGACGCCGATATCCGCTCGGTGCGGCGCTCACGCTCGAACTGCTCGACGCGGAGCCATTCGGCGCGCTGGCACGGCTTCGCGAGCGTGAACCGGTGTCCTGGGTGCAGGGCCTCGATGGCTGGTTGGTGACCCGCCGCGACCTGTGCATCGAGGTGATGCGCGATGCCGATCGCTACACCGTCGATGACCCCCGTTTTTCGACCGCCCGGGTCGTGGGGCCAAGCATGCTTTCGCTCGACGGCGCAGAACACAAGCGGCATCGGGACCCGTTCGCAGCGGCCTTCCGCAAGCCCGAGGTGATGGCCCGCTTCGGCAAACGGGTCGAGTCGGAGGCTCGCCGGTTGGTGGCCGCGCTGGCGCCGGTGGGGCGGGCCGAGATCCGGCGAGACCTTGCCGGTCCGCTGGCCGTCAACGTCGTGGCCGACGCACTCGATCTCCTCGACGCAGAGCCCGCCGTGGTGCTCGGCTGGTACGACGAGATCGTGGCCGCCGTTGATCGGGTGTCGGCCGGCGGGGAGATCGGTCCGGGGGCCCGAGCGGCCGTCAGCGCACTCGGGCGCCACGTCGGCGCCACCATCGAGCAGGGGCGCGGGGTCCTGGCACAGGCCACGGCCACGCTCACGCCCGCCGAGGTCGTCTCCAATGCCGCGGTGATGATGTTCGGCGGCATCGAGACGAGCGAGGGCATGACCACGACGCTGTTCTGGCACCTCCTGACCAACCCGGACCAACTGGCGGCCCTGAGGGCCGATCGATCACTGGCCGCGAATGCCATCGACGAGTCGCTGCGGTTGGAGCCGGCCGCGGCGAGGGTCGACCGCTACGCGACCGTCGACATCGAACTCGCGGGCGCGGACATCAGGCGGGGCGACCTCGTCATCGTCTCGTTGACCGCGGCCAACCGCGATCCGGCAGCGTTCCCCGACCCGAACGCGTTCGATGTCGCGCGATCTGAGGCGAGGTCGCACCTGGCATTCGCCCAGGGACCCCACGCCTGTGTCGGTCTTCACCTCGCCAGACTGGAGACACTGTCGGCCCTCGATGCCGTCCTGGATGGCTGGCCGGGCATCCAGATCGAGACCGGTTCGACGCCGCCCAGCGGGGTCATCTTCAGGAAGCCGAGGTCACTCCCCGTCCGGTGGGCCCCGTCTGGCTAGGTCCACCTGATCGCCGCCAGGTTCACCGCTTCGGACACGCCCTTGACCTGGGCGGTTCGAACATCCGACACCGCGACGTCGCCCGCCTCGGCGAGTGTCTCCGCGGTGGCCAGGATCTCGCCGCCCCCGGCGAGCGCGGCGACCCGGGCGGCGACATGGACGCCCTTGCCGCTGTAATCGGCCCCGCGCCGGTTGGCCTCGGCCGTGTGGAGACCGATCCGCACGGGCGGCGCGAAACCGGTGCCGGCCCGGTGGTCGCGCAGGGCGCGCTGGATCGAGACCGCACAGTCCACGCCTCGCCGAGCCGAGTCGAAGGCCACGAAGAAGCCGTCACCGGTCGAGTTGACGATCTCCCCTCCCCCACTCGCCAACAGACCGCGAAGCGTGTCGTCGTGCCAGCGCAGGAGCCGCTCCCAGTCCACGTCGCCGAGGGCCTCCGCGAGGTTCGTCGATCCGACGATGTCGGTGAACATGAATGTCATGTGCGCGGTCACGGGCCCGCTCCGGCGGTCCTCGGCGTCCTGTAGCTCGCGCTCCGCGGCCTCGACGTCGATCCGGGCCCCGAGCCGGCGGAACTCGTCGAGGGCCGCGTCGAGCTCGAGCTCGGCGTCTCCCTCGTCTTCGAGTGCGCGGAGCGCCCGCGACAGGACGGCCCTCGAGCGGGCCACCTCGTATGGCGCGCCGACCTCGCGCCAGAGCTTGACCGCGGCGCGAAGCTCGTGAGCCGCCCCCGACGCATCGCTTTCCGCGAGGAGGACCCGACCGAGCGACACGTGACGGCCCGCCTCGAGCGCCGGCGATGGGTACCCCACGACGATCGAGGCGAGCTCCTCGACCGCCGTCCGCGCTCGATCGAGGTCGCCGACCGCGATGGCGATCTCGACCTGGGCCGGAAGGAGCCGCGCCCGGGCCCAGCGATCCCAGGTCACGTCGGCGACGGCTGCATTGATGGCGACGGCCGCCGCCTTGACCTTGCCCTCCGCCAGCCGCACGAGAGCGAGCGCAGGTTGTGGCGATCGCCCGCGAGTGTGGGCCTCCCGAAGCGCCGCTTCGGCGCCCGGAAAGTCGCCCCTGAGCCTGCGGATGTCACCGATCGCGTAGAACCCATCGGCCTGTGGGGGTGCGGCGTTGTAGGCCTCGAGTTCGGTCGTCGCCCGCTCGAGTTCCTGCTCGGCCTGGTCCCAGGCACCGCCGACCGCCGTGACCTCGGCCCGGTGGATGCGGCAAACGCCGGGGAAGCCCGAGAGCGCCTGCCGGGCGCAGTATCGCTGCGTCGCCTCGATCCACTCGCTGGCCCGCTTGTAGTCCGTCAGGTCGCGGCAGGCGCTGATCATCCGGCAGGCCGTGACCCCGGTCGTGAACGGCGATAGCTCGCCGTTGACCGCGGCGATCGAGGCCTCCTCCATCAGCGCCACGCCCGCGGAGGTGGAACCAGACGCGATCTTCAGCGAGCCGAGGTTCGTCAGCGCGTACGCCTTCAGGTCGGCGTCGGCCGCTCGGTCGCCGATCTCGACGGCCCGCTCGGCCAGCGCAAGCGCCGTGTCGACAGCGCCCGCGGCCGCGGCAGCCTCGCTCTGGATCATCGCGAGATACCCGTGCGCGTACGTCTCACCCTCGGAGCCGATGATCCGCTCCGCGCGCCGGATCCACGCCGACGAGATCGATGGCTTGCCGGCGTAGCCGTATTCGCGGGCGATATCGAGCGCGAGATATGCGGCACGAACCTGGTTGCCGTCGGCCTCGTGGGCCTTGAACGCGCGCTCCTTGGCGTCGAGTTCCACATCGCGGCGTGCGGCGAAGAACGACGCCTGGGCAAGGGCCTCGAGGTCATCCCCGGAAAGACGACCCTCTCGATCGGCCTGCGACAGCCGGTCGAACGCCTCCTGCCATGCATGACGAACCAGCGCGTCCCGACCCACCCGTGCCGAATCCTCGGCCGCCGCAGAGGTGGGACCGCTGACCTCGCTCATCCGGTCATTGTGCCACCCGCGCGGCGAAGGTCGTAGTCCGGCCGCCAGGGGAACGGGTTCCCACGTCCCACCCTACCGTCGGGCGAGGTCGATCTCAGCCATGCGCTCCCGGACGATCGCGATGACCACGTCACCCGGGAGTGGCAGGGCGGGCGTGAAGCGGACCGTCCCCTTCGCCATGTCGAACGCCTTGAGCGCCTCGCGGTGGCCGTCGAGGGCGGCCGGGCTCATCGGAAAGAACGAACAATGCGCCTTGGCCGCCGAGAACGCGACCAGGGGACGGCCGTGGTAGCGGAAGGCCGGCGCCGCATAGCTGATGGCCTCCTCGGCCTCCGGCGCGGCCGCCGCGATCGTCTCGCGGAGGGATTGCATCGCGGCCCGTTGATCGGCGGGGAGGCCACCCAGGATGGCGTCGATCCTGGCGGTCGCTTCGGCTCCGTCGGTGGGTATTCGGTCGGTCATGGTGATCCTCCGGGTCATGCGTTCGCCGGTTTCTCCTGGATCGCCCAGCCGTTGCCGTCCGGATCGCTGAAGAACATGAACGAGTTCCACCGACCACCGTGTCCGTCGAGCCAGACGCCGTTCTCGATGTGCCGGACGGGTGTGACCTCGAGGCCGCGCGCGACCAGCTCCTCCCGGGCGGCCTCGATGTCCGACACGACCAGCTGGAGGCCCTCCAGCGAGCCGGGAACCGACTTCGTCAGGCCCTTGCCGATCGTGACCGAGCAGGCCGAGCCGGGCGGCGTCAGCTGTACGACGCGGAAGTCGTCGCCCATGGTCGTGTCGACATCGACGTTGAAGCCGCACTGCTCGCTGTAGAACGACTTCGCCCGGTCGACATCCGACACGGGGACGACCACGACCTCGAGTTTGCAGTCCATGGGTTCTCCTGCTCTGAGGCCGGCGGCGCCAGGTGGGTGATGAGCTCGCCGAGCCGGGCGTGTCCCTCGTTGACGCCCGTCTCCGCGCCCAGGCCATCATCGCATCGCGATCTTCGACCGATCGGTAGACCGAGCGCCCGCGAAACGTGGTAAGGCCGTCGACACCCGGAGCGGGTCGATCCGACGGCTGTGCTCGACCGTCAGTACGGGATGCTGACGCCTGCGGGATCGGGCACGATGTCGTACACCTCGCCCGTCCCCTGCACGCCGAAGATCGCGGTCGCGATGAGCATGACCGCGATGGCCGCGGCGACGATGAGGAGGACGCGGACGAGATCCAGTGCCCTGTGTCCGAGGATCGGTCGATGGACCGTCATGGTGCGCCTCCGTCGGGTCGTGAAGTCCAGACCCGCCAGTGACTTCGCGCGGTCGGCGACCCGATGCGACCGCGCGTTTGCGAGCCGCTGGTTCAACACTTACCACGCGAATCTCTTCGCGTCGCCCACGACGTGCAAGTGCCATGCGGCCGCTTTACACCCGTCGGACTGGGCCGTCGACGCATGATCGAGCAGCGGCGCCGGAGCTCGTGTGGCGGCCGCCGCTGACACCGAATGCGTCATGCTTCGATGACGATGACCACGACGATCGATCCGTTCCTCGAGCGCGCGAGGGCCATCCTGGCCGAGGCACCGCTCATCGACGGCCACAACGACCTGCCCATCGCCCTCCGGGAGAAGGTCGGCCTGCGCATCTCCGAGATCGACCTGCGACGGCCGGTCGCAGGGCTCCACACGGACCTCCCTCGACTCCGGGCCGGCTGCGTCGGCGGCCAGTTCTGGTCCGTCTGGGTGCCGGCGGACCTCCCGGAGGAGCGCGCCATGCCGATGGCGCTCGAGCAGCTCGACATCGTCCACCGGCTCGCCGGCGCCTATCCCGAAACGCTGGAGCTCGCGACGACGGCCGAAGAGGTCGAGCGGACGTTCGCGGCCGGCCGCATCGCGTCGCTCATTACTCGAGGAGGTCCACCCGGAACTCCCAGCGTGGATCCCGTCTGACCTCCACGCGAGGGCCGAAGCGGGGTTCGTCGGAGGCCCAGTCCTCGGCGATCCGCCTGGAGCGTGCCGGGTCCTCGCAGACGAAGTGAAGCCGCCGCTGGCGCTTGTCGGTCACTCGTCCGAGGAACTGGGTGCGGACCGCCGCGAGCTCCTTGACGAGCCGCTCCTCCGCGGCGTCAAGGTCTTCGAGTTCGGGCGAATCGGTCAGCTCTTCGAGTCCGCGGTCGATGCTCACGCAGAGGTGATCCACCGCCAACGGCAGGTCGACCCGCTTGACCGCGGCGTTGGCAGACGCGATCGCCAGCGCCACACCGTGCCGATCGCGCCGTTCACGGACCACCCATACGTCGTGGGTCGCCGCCGCCGCTCGCCGGGCGACCTCATCGCGCAGCTCAGCCGGCGTCCGTCCGCCGGTCTCGGCGTCGAGGATGTCGATCGACCCGATCCACCGCTCCGCGTCGTCCTCGCCGAGGAGCCTGTCGAGGAAGAGGAGCGCCATCTGTCGACGGACGGGCTCGCGCGCGGCGGCGAAAGCCGGGTTCCACAGCCGGACATCGAGACGCTCGTGCGTGGCATCCCACCCCGCGATCGCGCGGAACGCCTCCAGGTCGACCGTTGTCTCGGCGATCGCGAGCGTGTGCAGCGGTCCCGGCGCACGTGCCGCGTGGTACTCCCAGACGGCGTCGGCCGGTGGCGCGGCTGCCAACCATGCCATCGCCGTGGGGCGGGTCTCGGGGTTTCCCTCCGGCGTCACGACAAGCGCGTGCCGGGCCGTGGTTCCCGGGGCGAGCTCCCATGCGAGGCGCCGGTCGAGTCGATGGACCTGACGGGAGATCTCGTCGACATGGGTGGCGACCGAACCGTCGGCGATCGCGGCCGCGATGGGCGCGCACGCCGTCGCCCACCACGTCCAGAACGCATCGGGCGTGGGGTCCCCGATGCCCAGTGCTCGCCGGATCAACCGCACGTCCGGCATTCTCCCCTACTTCGGCCGTCCGATGAGCCGGCCTCTCAGGGCCTGGGCAGTGATGCCGTGGCGGCCGTCAGGCTGTCGTCCATGATCGAGAGGGCGAGCTCGATCTCGGCCTCGCTGACGGTGAGCGGCGGCGCGATCCGCCACACACTGTTCGCCCCGACGTGACGGACGATGTTCATCGACAGGCCCCGGGCGAGGCACTCGTCGGTCGCCATCGCGCCGACGGCCTCGGCGGGTTCACGCGTCGCGCGGTCGGTCACGAGTTCGACGCCCACCAGGAGCCCGCGTCCACGCACCTCGCCGATGATCTCGTGCCGCTCGGCCAGCTCGAGCAGGCCGGCCTTCAGGTGCGCGCCCATGACCGCGGCACGTTCCGGGAGCCGTTCCTCGATGATGACGTCGAGCACGGCGAGCCCGACGGCCGCCGGCAACGGGTCGCTGACGTGGCTCGTCACGTGGAAGAAGCCGCGCTCGACGATCCGCTCCTCCAGCTCGGCGCTGATGATCGTCGCCGCGATCGGCAACCCCCCGCCCAGGGTCTTGGAGACGGTGACGATGTCCGGCACGACCCCGTCCTGCTCGAAGCCGAACATGGTTCCGAGGCGACCGAACGCGGTCTGGGCCTCATCGATGATGAACAGGCCCCCACGGGCCCGCGTCTCCTCGGCGAGCCGGCGAAGGTAGCCGATCGGCGGGTCGATGACACCACCGGCCGAGAGGACGGGCTCCGCGATCGAGCCTGCGATCGCGCCCACGCCGGTGCGATCGAACGCGGCGAAGCCCGTCTCGAGGCAGGCGAGGTCACAGCCGCCGCAGCCCGGGTGCTCGTCGCTCTCCCGGCGGACCTCGCAGCGGTAGGCGTAGGGTGCCGGCAGCGTCGATGCGCCCGGCACCGGCGGGCCATACCCGGGGTTCGTGATCGAGTAGGTGACCGACGCCGCGCCGGCCGTCAGGCCGTGGAAGCTCTGGTCGAGTCCGAGCATGCCGTGTCGCCCGGTCGCGAGCTTGGCGATCCGGATCGCGATCTCGTTGGCTTCGGACCCGGTGTTGAGGATGATCGCCTTCTCGAGCGGTGCCGGGAGAAGCTCGGCCAGGCGCGCGGCGAGCCGGATGACCTCCTCGCTCAGCATCCAGCTGTTGAGATGCAGAGCGCGATCGCAGGCATCCCGGATCGCCTCCACGATCCGCGGATGGTTGTGGCCGATCGTGCTGCAGATCTGGCCGCTCGTGAAGTCGAGGACCCGGTTGCCGTCGCGATCCCAGACCCAGCTGCCCGCAGCACGATCGACGATGAACGGGGCGAAGTCCGGCACGTAGCGGATGAGGTGTCGGTCCGCCAGGTCCATCAGGGGGTCACGAGTCACGGCATCCTCCTCGGGACTGAGTGTACCGGCGGCCGGTCCCACAGGATGTCATCCGTCGACGTCGAGGGGGTGTCGGCGGCAGAGTCCGTCAACCTGCGCGCCGGCCGCCGCCAGGACGTCGGGATCCTGCGGCGCCCGGAGGACCCGGTCGATGAGCTCGGCGACCGATCGCATGGCCGGAGGGTCCATCCCCCGCTCCGCCAACCCGGTGAGGCCGAGGCGCAGGCCGCCCGGCTGCCGCGGCGTGCCCGGATCGAACGGGATGACATTCCGGTTGGTGAGGATCCCGACGGCCTCGAGGGCACGCTCGGCGACGTCGCCGGTCAGTCCGATCGACCGGACATCCACGAGGATGAGGTGGGTATCGGTCCCGCCGGCGACCAGCCGGTAGCCGCGTTCGGCCAGCGCCGTCGCGAGCGCCGCTGCATCGTCGACCACGAGTCGCATCCGGTCCCGGAACTCCGCCGTGCGGGCGGCGCCGAGACAGACGGCCTTGGCAGCCATCATCCCGAACGACGGCGTCCCCTGGGTGCCCGGGAACACGCCGCGGTCGATACGGGTGGCCAACGATCCGCGCGACAGGATGACACCGCCATGCGGGCCGAGCATGGTCTTGTACGTCGTGAACGTGACCACGTCTGCATGTGCCACCGGGCTCGGGGTGACGCCTGCGGCGACGAGCCCGGCGATGTGCGCCATGTCGACGAGGAAGCCAGCCTCCACCTCGTCGGCGATGGCGCGCAGACCGCCATAGTCGATCGACCGCGGATACGAACTTCCGCCTGCGACGAGAAGACGCGGGCGGTGCTCCAGGGCGAGCGAACGAACCTCGTCGAGGTCGATCACCTCCGAAGTCCGACCGACGCCGTAGTGGCGGAACCGGTACACCTTGCCGGTGATCGACGCGGACGCCCCGTGCGACAGGTGGCCACCGTGGGCGAGGTCCATGGCGAGGACGGGGTCGCCGGGTTTCAGGAGCGCCGCGTAGACCGCGAGGTTGGCGTTCACGCCGCTGTTCGGCTGCACGTTCGCGTGGTCCGCTCCGAAGACCGACTTCGCCCGCTCGATCGCGAGGCGCTCGAGCTCGTCGACGATCCGTGTACCCGTGTGATACCGGGCGCCGGGGTAGCCTTCGGCCGTCTTGGCCGAGGCCATCGATGCCTGCGCGGCGCGGACCGCCAGGGACGGGATGCTCTCGGACGCGATGAGGTTGAGCGTGGAGCGCTGGCGGGTCGCTTCGCGCTCCAGCAAGGCCGCGACCACCGGATCCGCGGCGCGGACCGCCCCATCATCGGTCACAGGCTTCCCCTGTCGAGTTCCGGACGCCGGTTCGGCTCCTGTCCTCCGTCGTCGACGCCGGGCCACAGGTCGGTGCTCAGGTACTTCAGCCCGGAATCGGCGAGCACGACGGCGATCGTCCGCCCGGCCTCGTCGTGGGCAAGCGATCGGAGGGCCGCGGCGACGACGGCACCGGACGAGAAGCCGGCAAAGATGCCTTCCTCGCGGGCGAGCCGGCGGGCGGCATCGACGGCCTCGTCATCCGTCACTTGGAGGTACCCGTCGATGGGCACGTCCCGAAGCATCTGCAGGTCCGGCATCGAGTATCCGCCGCCCTGGATGCGATGGTTCGGATCGGTCACCGGTCGTCCGGCCAGGATCGCAGCCGTCGCCGGCTCGACGATGTAGCAGGCGATCGACGGGCGTCGTGCCTTGAGCGCTTTCGTGACACCCGCATACGTCCCGCCCGAACCGACGAACTCACAGAAGGCATCGATCCGACCCCC
>Ga0326597_10010754_pt1 | contig 12170 bp, 12 predicted proteins | sample RVTome_12_FD_203789 | JGI IMG/M metagenome (GOLD analysis project Ga0326597, IMG submission 203789) | Soil microbial communities from uranium-contaminated site in the Upper Colorado River Basin, Wyoming, United States - RVT100D185 | ecosystem: Environmental > Terrestrial > Soil > Contaminated >... | reverse complement strand
ATATCTGATGCCAAGATCAAGACAATACGAAAGATCATGCACTGGGAGTTGGTTGGACTAACGATAATACTGCTCTGTGCAGCCTTGATGTCGAAGGGGGTAGGATTTATTGGATAAAACCGTCAAACGACACCGGCACTTTTGGTATCAATAATATAAAAATTGTCGCCTTGGCCTACACTACTGAAATTCCTGCAGAAACTTCGTATTTAAAAACTTAAATATCTACTACATGGAACCCTGCCGGATAACTATGAGAATCAGCAAAATACGACCACTGGATATTGGCCGGGATATTGGCTATCTTTCCCTATGCCCAAAGTTAACGCACTGAACTAGCACCACTTTGATGGACAGTCTTTACTGTTAATCAAAGTGGTCAAGGCATGGGCCAGACAGCGCATCTAATCTTGGTTGTTAGATATTATTGGACATATGAGTACATTCATTGCACGCACTTTTTCTCGTATCCCGGCCGTGCTGGGTTTTGTCTACCGGCTCGTGTTCGGAATGCTGGCGTTGTGTATCGGCACGGCGATTGTCCTCTGGGTCTGCTACAATTTGTTCATTGAGCGACAGCCTGAGTTTTCAGGAAATTCGGTGCTACCTTCCTTTGGAATAGGTCCGGTGATGATCGCAGTGGGTGTTTATTGGTTACGCAGTTTGCGACGGAGCAGACAGAAGGATGTCCGGCATGACACCTGACCGGTCACCCCGCGTCTGACCCCTTATTACCGGCGATACACAGATGCAGAACCCGCTCGCAGAATACCTGAGACCGTGGAAGCTTTTCACGCTGTTCCTCGGGATCATACTGCTGGTACTGGGCTCTTTCTATTATCAAGCACCTGACTGGGACATCCCCATCAGTTTAATCATGGCGATATTGGCTTACCTGACGGCGCCATGGAGCCTGCGTGTCATCGTAGAACGAAGATGGAAGATTTGGCCCGCCATGCTGTTCGTAACCTGGTTCAGCGTAGACGGATGCTACTGGTTATACTGGCACTACAAAGACCCCGTCGCACTCGAAATGATGCGTGATGCGAATTTCCTCGCGTCACTGACACTCTACGGAATCTGCGGCCTGGTCTGGTTTTATCGGGGCAGCCTGCGACAATTATTGACTGAAACAGGCGCTATCATTCCTCCGCACCGGCCGAAATAGACTGCTATGATTACCCGCTCGTACCCAGGGGAGTAAAGACTATAAAATCCAGACCCGTCACAGATGTGTATCATTATACCCGGCATACAATATAACAAAGGAATCGATCATGTTTTTTACATGACTGTTTGTAACCTTCCTCCTCGCTACCGCAGTGCCGTTCGGGATGGTCAGGACATTCAATAAACCGATTGCGTCCATATTTGAGCGGATTATCCAGGACCCGATCAGCAGTATATGGCAGAAATACATTACCTTTGCGGGCTACGTCGTTGGCATCTCGGGCGGGGTAAGGATTTATGAACTGGAACGCTATATCAGTGCGCCGCACAGGGACGTTGAGGTCCTGGTACTGAACGCGGAACGCTGGAGCCTGGAGGTCTACCGTACCATCATTGAGACCCTGCAGAGCCTGGCGTGGATGTACCTGGTGGTGTTTATCTTTGCCATGATCGCTTACGTTATCGTCAGGGCGTTTGTGTTAAAGCATACAAAATCCTGACCACAGACGTAGAGTGCCTGTTACAATTGCCGCCCGAGACCCGCGCTGTAGATCAGGATGACGGGACTTTGCATAAACAATACCAGTCCCCGGGCAGACAATTCGCCGGAATCCCTGACATTAAACGCCTCGTCCAGTTTATGTCCGACGCTTTGAGCAAGCTGGATACCCAGGCTATGGGTAATGACCGCCAATACCACGCACCACGCAGCAACCTCCCAGCCCGGCCAGTAACTGTATCCGGTTATCGACAGGCCGGCCGCCAGCCAGGAAAACACCATCATGCACGCGGCCATGCCCTGCACGGGGAATACCAGTTCGTAACGGCCGCCGATGAAGGGTATTAACGGAAAAAAAAGACTGATGATAAACAATAAATTGATAAGGTAATTAATCCGCAAATCATCCTGGGTCAACAATGAAGTAATGGCCGGCGCTTCACGTATCCCAAATATCGCAGGGTAGGCCAGCAGGATAAACAACACCATTAACACTGCCTGGGCCAGCGGCATGGCGATATGGTCCCACTGCCAGTGCAATACATGATGGTTTAATTTTGCACGTACCTGTTCCATGAGTAGTAAGGTCACAGCGATGACTATGGCATACACAAGCAGGGCGAGGAGAAACTGGCCTGAAATGATTATCTCAATGATGGACATACGTGTGGGTCAAATTGGCGCGACCGGTCCGGCCACGCCGGGCAAACCGGTGATGATCTGGTACGGCTAGATCAGGATTGATAAGTCTATGCCGGTGGATATCGCCGTGATAACGCAGAGGGCCCTCAGATAATTTTTCTGGTCTTCTTCCAGTGCATCCACCCTCTTCTTCAGGGCATCCATACTGCCAGAAATTCCATCCGCAGACTGGCCTATTATGTCCCTGCCCTTAGAGACGGTGGCCGCCGCAACGGATACGGCGGCCACAGCCAGACCACTCCTGCCTAGAGCTGATACGAACTTTCTTCTGTTCATTGTGTGTACCCGCCTTTGAGTTGTATTATGAGCCTGTTCAGCTTCTCAAGACTACGACAAACGTCCTAACTTTCCATTCTGAAAATCAATTATGGCCTGGTGGATTTCCTGCATGGTATTCATTACAAACGGCCCGTGCCCAACGATGGGCTCAGCTATCGGTTCACCGCAGAGCAACAGGGCGGCGACGTCTTTGGCCTTGTCTATTGTGATGATTTCCCCCAGCAGATCGAACACACCGGCTTCAGCCTCGTTTATCGTCTGTGACCCTACCGATACTGTGCCTCTCAGCACCACCAGAACGGCAGTATAGCCGTCAGGAACAGTAAACTGTAACGGTTTGTCGGTGGACAGTCGCAGGTCCCAGACATGGATGGGGGTAAACGTCCTGGCAGGACCTTTGGTCCCGGCATACTCACCGGCGATAACACGCAGCTTGCCTGCGCCGCCGGGCAGTTCGACCACGGGGATCTGCTCGCTGGTAATCCCCTGGTATCCCGGCGGGGCCATCTTGTCCTTTGCCGGCAGATTGACCCAGAGCTGTACCATCTCGAATGGACCGCCGCGCCGGGCAAATTCACGACCATGAAATTCTTCGTGTACTAGGCCGGAGGCCGCTGTCATCCACTGCACGTCACCGGGCCCGATCCTGCCACCACCACCGGAGGAATCACGGTGTTCCACCTCACCTGAATAAACTATCGTTACCGTCTCGAAACCACGGTGCGGGTGGGAACCGACGCCCAGACGCGCCTGGGTGGGAGGAAACTCCCTTGGGCCGGCATAATCCAGCAGCAGGAAGGGACTGAACTCCTCCGCCTGATCATGATAGGAAAACAGTGTGCGTACCGGAAAACCGTCGCCTACCCAATGACTGCCCGGGCTGCGCTGTACCCTGCTGATGTTCTTGATTGGCTTGACTTTAATTGCTGGCTGCATTTTATGTCCTCAGCTGTCAAATGATTATACCCTACAAAATTTCAATACCCTCCAATATATGGGCAAGTCCTTTATTGACAAGCACCCTGGCATCCGCGAAACTCAAAATTCACTTTTACGGGACACGGGGGCCCATAGACGATGCAGCGTAATACAACTTGTCGCGTACAGAATACACTTCTTGTAAAACCAGCCGCAATCCTGCCGATAACAGCGACAAAAAATTTACTGGTATCGATACTACTGTCTACTGTTTTTATAACCGCCGCCCTGCATTCCGGCAGGGTTTCTGCACAAGCTGGTTGTGCTTACCTTGAAAAATACATGGCCCCGCTCGAGCTGCCCGTCACAGACTGGCCGGAGGCCTTGGCCGGCCCTGCCCCGGGTGATGTCGAACAACGCCTCGTGGGTCCCGATGAATGCAAGATTGTGGCAGAAAAGATCATTAATAATGCACACGGTGTCCCCTATCGCCAGGTCAGCATCGGGATCAGCGGGACTGTGTTCGGTTTCGCCCCCGTTGATGCCCTGGCGCTGCCACCCTTAGGGACAGGCGTACCCGGGGAAGGCCGTGAGAACACCTTTTCAGATCATGCCTTCATCTGGCAGACACAAGGCACCATGGGCCCGTTTGTCCCGGGCGTTGGACACTATAAATACTCAGAGGAAACACCCACCAGCGTCGAGGTACTGATCCCGCAAAACCCGGCCGACTGGAATGGCATGATGTGGGTATTGGTACACGGGGCGGGAAGAATGCCACCGCTTGAATTTTTTCCCCGCGTGGCAGGCAAGTTCAACCGCTATACCGAGGCCAGCGAATCGGCTGGCGCCCTGATGGACATGGGTTATGCCGTGGTCTGGACCCGCCGCGACGCGGCGATAACGGATGGGGCCTCTATGGCCGTGGCCAACACGGTGGTACTGGATGACGGTACAGAACTTGGCGGACCCGGCAAACTCGGCATGGGCTTTAATGACAACCTGGGTGTGATCCGCGATTACACGGTCATCAGCCGTAATTATATTGAACAACAACTCGGGAAACGCCCCGGCACGATTTTATATCGGGGCCACTCCGCCGGTGGCGCCATGGGACGCAGTTTCCTGATCATCCGCGGCATGAATACCGATCATACGGGTGAACAACTGTTCGATGGCTTTTACCTGGATGACAGCGCCGGCGGTCGTGGGGCCACCGCCTACTTCTGGGAGTCCGAGGTGGTGGATGAGCTTGGTACCTTCCGGCTCAAGCCCAGTGACACGGACTATCTGACCTTTGCCGGGGAACAGATGCGTTACATGACTCCGGTGATCGAAGTCATACACGGTGCGTATACCGGAGGCAACACAGCAACGGTGCCCAGGCTGTTCGAGCGGGTGCCGGGCACTTATGTGCAATACAAGCGTGAGAACGCCCGTATTAACATCGAAAAGGGCCTGGGAGACCTGTGGAAGTCCTATGAGATCGCGGGGGTGAGCCACGCAGACGCTGCATCCGAGGCAGATGATTATCCTGAACTGGCTAAAGACATGGTCGACATCGGTGGTGTCGCCATCATGCTGCATCAGGCCCTGGCGGACTGGGTACTGACCGGGAAAAAACCGCCTGATACACGGGTGGATGCCTACGATGTATGGGAACTGGATCCAAACGCCGGGCCTGCCATACAGTTGCCGGAGACCGCCTGCCCGCGTGGGATCTTCAGGCCATATATGAACCGTCCTGACGGCACCGCCGTGGGCTCCAGCCCGGCCCTGTTCGTACCTTACCTGACCATGCCGGTCCCGCAGATCAATGTGGACCAGGACTGGCCGGCCGGGTTCAAGGAAGAGTGGCTGGAACCGCTGGACCGTAAAGGCCACCCGGTCAACATGACCGGCAGCACCAACCGAATGACACGCCCCAGCATTCAGCAGATCTGGCATGTACGTTACCGGGAGGGGGAAAAGACCGGGATACTCCGGCCTAAGGAGAACCTGACCCGTGCACGCTATACGGAATGCGTAACCGGGGTCGTGAACGACCTTCGTGCAGACGGTCTGCTTACGGAAGAAGCCCGGGTATGGTATATCGAAAAGGCAAAGACTGACGAGATCGGGGTCGATTAACCGGAAGTACGTTTAGGTGGCCTGCCCCCAGATACCCGATAAAACCGGCACCCAGCACGACCAGGGGAAAGGGTATATTAAAGGCATATAAACCCAGGAAACCTGCGAGCACCAGTAGCAGTTTCGATACGCCATACAAGGCCCTGCCGGCAATACGCAGCAGGGCTTGTATAACTATGGCCAACACCGCCGCATTGAGACCCGGGAGTAACATGCAATAGTTCAAGGCGTGCAGGAACCGCGCTTCATCCAGCCAGCGTTTTTCGTCAACAATGATCCGGTGCATCAGGGCTATCTGGCCGGCAGGCCCGCCAAAACCAAACAGACCGATATGCCACCAGACCTTCACTGCCTAAGGAAATGGAACTGACATCGGCATAAATTCCTGTTAGCTTGAAACGTCGACAGATTATATATCTACTTTGATGTTTAATTTGCAGTCGCCGGCATATTTTCTAGAAAATTTTATCTGCCGGGTATAAAGTTTGTTCCTGACGATAGCCACATGATCTTCGGATCGGACATTTTTCGCGGGGTACATATGAAACCAAACAGCAGTCCTGGCATGCTGATATTTTTTCTGATCATGCAGTATGCAGGCGTAGTATCTGCACAGACATCCACACAGTCTGCGACCACCGAACAGGCAGACTACCGGGCCCGCTATGGCCGGGCGGACATGAACATTTCCTGCCTGGTTTCAGCACATCCGGCCTTTGAACGGGGCTTGTTACAGATGCATTCTTTCGCCTGGGAGATCGCGCGGGAAAGTTTCCAGGAAGCGGCCAGTATCGATCCCACCTGTGCCATGGCCTACTGGGGAGAGGCCATGAGTTATTACGACGGCCTGCATGAGCATCCATCTACAGAAGAGGTCGAGGCGGCCAGGAACGCACTGGTCAAGGCCAGGAATGCGTCCTCGCGGACTGAACGGGAGGACGCCTATATCGCTGCAGCGGAGGAGATATACCGGGGATACCCCGAGGTCGATCGTACCGAACGGGACAGGAAATACAGCGAGGCCATGCGAAATATCCACACGAAATATCCTGAAGACCATGAGGCAGCAATATTCCATGCATTGTCACTGCTGGCACTGGCAAGACGGGGAGTAGATGATAATTCCCTGCAGATGCAGGCCGCAGCGACCCTCGAACCCCTGTTTAAAATTCTGCCTGAACATCCCGGAGTTGCACATTACCTGATACATGCCTATGACGATGCCGGATTGCAGGAGCGTGGCGAGGCGGCGGCCCGCCGCTATGCTGGAATTGCCCCCGTCCTGACGCATGCCCAGCATATGCCCGCACACATCTTCGCCGGCATTGGTATGTGGGAAGAAAATAATATCTCCAACCAGGGTGCCTTGTCGGGCGATCCGGATAATTATCATGCCCTGATGTACCTGGCATATGGTCACTTACAGCTGGGCCAGCGCAACAAGGCCGGTGAACTGGTGGAACAACTGCGCAATAAAGCCCTGTCAGCTGAAGGAAGCCGGGCCCAACGCAGGGGACTGCATTCAGCAAATATCTGGTTGCTGCTCGAGACCCACGATTGGGACACCGCTGCCGAAGTACCGGCCTATTCTGAGGCAGCACTGGATATGGCGGAGACCTGGTACGTCCGCGGACTGGGTGCCGTCCATATCGGAAATCTGTCAAGGGCACAGGATGCGTTGAGTGCCCTGAATGATATTATTGCCGGGCTCGATCAATCGAACGATTCCGGTATCGCAGTCCGCAGCCAGCTAGGGCATATACATGCAAAACAACTTGAGGCTTTGATCCGGCTTGGCGAACGTCGTGGCGATGAGGCAATTGCATTGATGCGCGAGGCCGTGGAAATTGCTGATCGGCCAGGTGTCAACCGCACACAACCTGATTCCGGCACTGGCCTGCCAGCACATGAAGTGTTTGGTGAGATACTGCTGGAACTGGGCCAGTACAAGGAGGCACAACATGAATTTACAACCGCGCTCGAACGGACACCCAATCGCTTCTGGTCCCTGCTCGGTCTTGCCAGGGCGGCAACTGAGGCCGGTGATCATGCCATGGCAACGGAGCAATACAATCGTCTGCTCGGTCTCCTGGCCAGGGCTGATTCCGGACTGCCGGAGGTAGTTGAGGCCGATCTTTACCTTACCGTGGCAAAAAATCCGCTAACAGGAGACCGGTAAAGTCCTCTCATGAATAAATTTACCCGCTTCCTGGCGGTCATTGGCCCCGGTATGTTGACCGCCGCAACCGGGGTCGGGGCCGGTGACCTCGCCACCGGCAGCATTGCCGGCAGCCTGCTGGGTACGGCCATACTTTGGGCAGTTGTGGTCGGAGCATTTCTGAAATTTATGGTAACTGAAGGCATAGCCCGCTGGCAACTCGCGACCGGTACCACCCTGCTGGAGGGACTGACTATCCACTTTGGCCGCGGTGCTGCCTGGATGTTCCTGCCCTATCTGCTGTTGTTCACCTATTTCATCGGCACCGCCATGATGAGTGCCTGCGGCGTGACACTGCATGCCATGATTCCAATATTTGCGGACCCTGTAGACGGAAAAATCTTCTTCGGCATTGCTTCCAGTATCGTCGGCCTAGCCCTGGTCTATAAAGGCGGCTACCCCCTGTTCGAAAAAATCATGCATGTATGCATCGGCATTATGTTTGTTACCGCCGTAGTTACCGCCGGAATGCTCTGGCCAGGTACCGAAGCAGTCATTAAAGGAATTTTCATTCCCACTATCCCCGATTTTGATGGCGAAGGACTGATCTGGACCATCGCCCTGATCGGCGGCGTCGGCGGTACCGTGACCGTACTGAGTTACGGTTACTGGATCCGGGAGGAAGGCCGCACCAGCAGTGATGACCTTCCCGTATGCCGGATCGATCTCGCAGTTGGCTACCTGATGACCGCCCTGTTCTGCCTGTCCATGGTAATCATCGGCAGTAACATCACGGTTGAAGGCGGAGGCACAACGCTATTGATCAATCTCTCGGAACAACTGGGCAATAAACTCGGGCCTGCGGGCAAGTGGCTGTTTCTCATCGGTGCCTTCGGTGCCGTGTTCAGCAGCCTGCTCGGTGTCTGGCAATCGATACCATACATTTTTACTGACACCTGGTTACTGGCACGACAAAAACCGGGGGGGACAACGGTGAGGGACAAGTCATTCAAGATCGATATCAACACACCCACCTACCGATTCTACATGCTTGTCATAGCCTTCGTGCCGATGCTGGGCCTGTTCACCAGCTTCCAGCAGGTACAGAAACTCTACACAGTTACCGGTGCCTATTTCTTCCCGTTGCTCGCCATCGGTCTGCTGTTGCTGAACAGCCGGGCCAGTTGGGTCGGGGATAAATACCGCTACGGCTTACCCGCTATAGTCAGCCTGATCGCAACCATTGTCCTGTTTGTCTGGGCCGCGGTCCACAATATCACCCTGTGATATCTGTTCCGGGGAGGTGGTGATAGCGGAAGGACGCCCCTTTATCTGGATCAATGTCTGCCTGTCAACTCCGAGCCAACCCCTGTCATTGATCGCACAAATTGATCACTGAAGGCCTCGCGTTCTGTCTTTGCATTCGTGCTGTTGTCCAGTAATGAAACCAGATATACGCACACCATCCCGGCGGTCATTGAAAACAGGGCAGGATATTCATACGGGAAAATGGCCTCGGGATTGCCTAATATGCTCACCCACACTGTGGGACCAAGGATGACAAGTGCCACCGCCAGTACCAGCCCGACCCAGCCGCCGACCAATGCCCCCCGTGTACTCGTCCTTTCCCAGAACATGGAGAAAAACAGAACCGGGAAATTCGCGCTGGCTGCAATCGCAAATGCCAACCCGACCATGAAGGCAATATTCTGGTTCTCAAACAGAATCCCGAGTGCGATCGCCGCAGCGCCGAGGCCAATGGTAGACAACCTGGACACGGCGACTTCCTTTTGTTCCAGTGCCTTGCCTTTCATGATGCAGTGTGCGTACAAGTCATGAGAGACTGCCGCTGCACCTGCCAGCGTCAGTCCGGACACCACGGCCAGGATCGTGGCAAACGCGACCGCAGAGATAAACCCGAGGAACAGGTTTCCGCCCAACGCCTTGGAAAGATGAATGGCGGACATATTGTTACCACCTATGAGGCCCCCTGCTGCATCCTTGAACTCCGGATTGGTCGAGATAAAGACAATTGCCCCGAAACCAATTATAAAAGTGAGTATGTAAAAATAACCTATAAACCCTGTCGCATAAAAGACTGAACGTCTTGCCTGTTTGGCATCCGGTACAGTAAAAAACCGCATCAGGATGTGCGGTAGACCGGCCGTGCCGAACATCAAGGCAAGTCCAAGCGATATTGCAGAGACCGGATCGGACACCAGGGTGCCCGGTGCCATGATGGCCAACCCTTTCTCATGGATGGCAACTGCCTGACTGAACATGTTGTTCACGGAAAAATCCAGGTTGTATAACACCATGAATGCAAGCAGCGTTGCACCCGACAATAACAGGCATGCCTTGATGATCTGCACCCAGGTGGTCGCCAGCATGCCGCCTACACTCACATAGATCACCATCAACACACCGACCAGGACCACGGCGATGTTATATGGGAGTCCAAACAGCACCTGTATCAGCTTGCCAGCACCTACCATTTGCGCGATCAGATATAACAGGATCACGGCCAGCGTACCGCAGGCAGACATCAAACGGATAGGTCGTTGTTGCAGGCGGTAAGACGCGACATCGGCAAAAGTGTACTTGCCCAGGTTCCTCAAGCGTTCGGCAATCAGGAACAATATGATGGGCCAGCCGACCAGAAAACCGATGGAATAGATCAGGCCGTCAAAACCGGAGGCAAACACCAGGGCGGAAATACCCAGAAATGATGCAGCTGACATATAGTCCCCGGCAATCGCCAGGCCATTCTGAAAACCGGTTATCCCGCCGCCTGCTGCATAATACTCACTGGCTGTACGGGAACGGCGTGCCGACCACCAGGTAATGACCATCGTTGCCAGTATAAAGACCAGGAACATGATGACGGCAGTGACGTTTATCGTGCCATTCATTATGACTTCTCCCGGTTTTCCCCGGCACCTTGCTGGCTGTTCACATGGACATCGGATGCATCAACCACATCGCGCAACAATTTGTCATAGATGGTGTTCGCACGGTGGACATATATACCGGTGATCAGGAAGGTAAACAGGATCACGCCGATGCCGATGACTATACCCCAGGTGATGGTGGTGCCACTGCTGATGGGGACTCCCAGTAACTCGGGCCAGAAGGCTATAACCAGTATGAAACTGTAATAGACAATCAATATCTGTATCGCAAGCGTCCAGCCCAGCCTCGAACGCTGCGCGACCAGGTTATGAAATTTAACATTATTACGGATATGATCGTAGTGTTGTTTGCTCATGCTCCCCCCGTGCATAGCTGAATTACGCTTTCAAGCCTACCTGAAAAAACGGGATCAACGTTTGCGCAGGTCAGGCAGCTCCAGATGTTCGGAAAAAAAGTGTGTCATCCGTTCGATGCGATCACGAATCGTGGCCTTGTAACGCTCCAGTCCGTGGTCTTCATCAGGATACTTTACAAACTCGATGAGATCGTCCTTGTCCAGTTCGTGCATCCTGTCCACCCATATGGTCGATTGGTGTAGTAGTACCGAGGTGTCCCTCTGACCGTGGAACAGGAGTTGGGGCACTGTCACGGTCTCGACAAAATTGATCGGTGAACGTTTTTCATATTCATCCGGGATCTCTTCGTAACTTCCCCCGAATTCGGAACGTTCGCGCCGCGGCGCACGCGTCGCGGTCCAGGCCCTGGCCGATGCACCATAACGATCATACGCCATGAGTTTCCAGGAACTTACCGGGGCACGGATGACCTGGGCCTCGAAGGCGTCCGGGGCCTCGGTGGCGATGACCAGGCTCATATATCCACCGCCGCTGCCACCCCAGGTGGCCTTCTTGTCCATGTCCACATAACCCAGGGACTGAAGATACGGTATCACATCCATGATGTCCTCGAATTCAGTGCCTCCATAATCGGCAATATGCAGGTCGTGGAATCCTTGTCCGAATCCGACACTGCCACGGGGATTCGGTGCGATCGCAACAAATCCCTGATTGACAAAATATTGTGTCATCATCTCAAAACCATGGTTCCACTGGCCGGGATGGCCGTGCAGCCTGACGATTACCGGATACTTGCGGTCCGGATTGAAATCAGGCGGTAACCATAACATGGCAGGTATCGCCAGATTATCGACACCACGGTAGGAAACCTCCTGTGCCAAGGTGAGGTCTGCCGGGTCGATCCGCCCCATGGAATGAGTAACCTGGGTCAGGGTCGCATTGGACAATTCAACAGTCCAGATGTCCCTGGTGCGTACCGAAGTGCTCTCGAGAAAGGCAATACGTTTCCCGTCCGGTGAAAACCGGGGATTGGAACGTATACCCT